>ERZ772861.1363-NODE-1363-length-20583-cov-12.878897_pt1 | contig 20583 bp, 17 predicted proteins | sample MGYA00512135_ERZ772861 | MGnify/ENA primary metagenome ERZ772861 (study PRJEB29015, sample SAMEA2737700) | human gut metagenome | biome: human gut; feature: human-associated habitat; material: faeces | place: China | collected 2012 ...
CCGCGTCGTCCAGCACCGTCAGGTTCCGCAGCCCCAGAAAGTCCATTTTCAGCAGACCCAGCTCCTCCAGCGTGGTCATAACGTACTGGCACACCATGGCATCGTCGTTCCGCGCCAGCGGCACGTACTCATACACCGGCCGCTTTGTGATGACCACACCCGCCGCGTGGGTGGAGGCGTGCCGCGGCATCCCCTCCAGCGCCATGGCCGTGTCGATGAGCTTCTTTACCTGCGGGTCGTCCCGGTACATGTCCGCCAGCTGCTTGCTGAGCTTCAGCGCCTCCCGCAGTGTGATATGCAGCGCGCCGGGGCCTGCCGGCACCAGCTTCGCCACCACATCTACGTCGGCATAGGTCATGTTCAGCGCCCGTCCCACGTCCCGGATGGCCGCCCGCGCCGCCATGGTGCCGAAGGTCACGATCTGCGCCACATGGTCGTCGCCGTACTTCCGCCGGACGTAGTCCACCACCTCGCCCCGGCGCGTATCGCCGAAGTCCATATCGATATCCGGCATGGACACGCGCTCCGGGTTCAAAAACCGCTCGAAGTACAGGTCGTACTTCATGGGATCGATATCCGTGATCTCCAGGCAATAGGACACCATGGAGCCCGCCGCGCTGCCGCGCCCCGGCCCCACCGGTATCTTCTGGCTCTTGGCGTACCGCACGAAATCCGACACGATGAGGAAGTAGTCCGTGAACCCCATCTTCTCGATCATGTCCAGCTCATAGTCCAGCTGCTTCCGGTACTCCGGTTTCGCCTGTCCGTACCGCTTCTCAAAGCCCCTGCTGCACAGCTCCCGCAGATATGTGGGCGAGTCGTATCCCTCCGGCAGCTGGAATTCCGGCAGATGGTACTTGCCGAAGGTGAACTCCATCTGGCACATCTCCGCGATGCGCTCCGTGTTGGCCACCGCGTCCGGATACCCGGCGAACAGTGCCTCCATCTCCTCCGTGGAGCGCAGATAGAAGTTCTGCGGCTCATACCGCATCCGGTTCTCGTCGTCCACGGTCTTGCCTGTCTGGATGCACAGCAGCACGTCGTGGCTCTCGGCGTCCTCCTTGCGCAGATAGTGGGCGTCGTTGGTGCACACCATGGGAATGCCCGTCTCGTTGTGCAGCCGCAGAATGCCCCGGTTCACCTCTGTCTGCTCCCGGATGCCGTGATCCTGCAATTCCAGATAGAAATTGCCCTCCCCGAAGATATCCTGCATGGTCAGCGCGTGCTGCTTCGCGCCCTCATAGTCCCCGTTCATCAGCCGCCGGGGGATCTCACCCGCCAGACACGCCGACAGCGCGATCAGCCCCTCCGAATGCTCCCGCAGCAGGTCGAGGTCGATGCGGGGCTTGATGTAAAAGCCCTCGCTGAACGCCTGCGACACCATGTACGACAGATTCCGGTAGCCCGTCTCGTTCTTGCACAGCAGCACCAGATGCCGCGACTCCGCGTCGAACTCATGCTGCTTGTCGAACCGCGTCCGCCGCGCCACATACACCTCGCACCCGATGATGGGATGGATTCCCTCGGCTTTGCAGGCGCGGTAAAAGTCCACCGCGCCGTACATAACGCCGTGGTCTGTGATGGCGCAGGCCGTCTGTCCCATCTCCTTTATCTGCTTCGGCAGGTCGCGTATCCTGCACGCGCCGTCCAGCAGGCTGTATTCCGTATGCACATGCAGATGCACAAATCCCATACCCGTTCTCCTTACTTTTTTCTGTCTCCCGTCCCCGTCGTAGGGGCGGACGACTCTGTCCGCCCATCTGCATAAAGCGCTGTCGCCATGTAGGGCGGGGCCCGCGTGCCCCGCCGGGGTCAACGCGCATCGTGCGGCGGGACACATGGGTTTCGCCCTACGGTTACGCGCGGTACACCACCCGTAGGACACGCCATCCCCGCCGTCCCGCTTACTTCTCCCCTATCATCCCGCACAGGATCTCCGCCGCGCTGACGATCAGCAGCCCGCAGTGATCCCCCGCCGCCAGCTCCAGCGCCGTATCGGTGGGCTGCAGCTCCTTCTCCGCCAGCAGCTCCCGGCAGTTGAGATGCCGGAATCGCTCCGTAAACCGCCGCTGGAACTCCTTGGTGATCTCCGCGGCCTTGGCCTTGCTTCCCGCCATCTCCGGGCAGGCGCAGCCCAGGATCATCACCGGCGCGTTCACCGCCCCGCAGATATTTCCGCTGCGCACACCGCCGCCCAGCCCCGCGCCCATGGCCATGGCCTGTGCCTCCGTGATGCCCATCACGTCCGCAAACGCCGCCAGCAGCGACTGGGCGCAGTTGGCGCCGTTTTTCCTATATCGGATGGCGCTCTCGCACCGCTCTCTCGTTGTCATAGCTCCTTTGCCTCCTCCATCAGCTTTCTCATTCGATGATTCATGCAGGATTTCGTCACCGGCGGGTCGCACTTCTCCGCCAGCTGCATCAGCGACAGCTCCGGGTATTCCAGCCGCAGCTCCGCCGTCTGCCGCAGCTTCTCCGGCAGCCTGTCCCACCGGGCGCTGCCCCGCAGCCGCTCGATGGCGCTCATCTGCTCCTGCGCCGCGTCCAGCGTCTTGTTCACGTTGGCCATGTCGCAGTTCATGGCGCGGTTAGCGCCGTTGCGTATCTCCTTGTCCACCTTGGCCGTCATGATATCCATGGCCGCCGCCGGCGCGCCGATCTTTGTCAGAAAGTCCTCGATGTGCTCCGACTGCTTGAAATACAGCAGCGCGTCCGCGCCCCGCCGTATGGTGCGCGGCAGAAAGCCCATCTCCTCCATCAGCGCCTGCACCTCCCGGCTGGCGGGCACATGGCTGGTGGCCAGCTCCAGGTGATACCGCTTCTCCGGGTCGGTGACGCTGCCGCCAGCCAGAAACGCGCCCCGCAGGAACGCCGTCCGGCAGCAGTCCTCCTCCAGCAGGCCGAAATTCACATGCAGCGCCGTCAGCTGCCGGACATCATAGCCTAAAATGTTGATGATCTTCTCCAGCTTGTCCGGCTCGGTAATGCCGAAGATCAGCTTCCCCTTGCCGTTTTTCTCCTCCGGCACCCGGTCAAACTTCACGCCGAAAGCCTTGTGGAACAGCTTGGGCAGCCGCGCCGCAAAGTCGCCGCTCTCCGTGATGATGCGCACCTCGCCCGGCATAAACGTGTTGCAGTACAGCAGCACGCCGTACCCCTCCGCCCGGGCGCAGCACAGCCGGCTGATCCCCATGCGGCACAGCTCGCTCTTCACTTTTCCCGCAAATGAGATCATCACCGTTTACCTCCTGCTCTCCGCACCCAGCGCGGCACTCCTCGTCCCTCTTTGTATGGGACAACGTCCTCGCCGTCCCACTCTGTAGGGGACGGCGTCCTCGATGTCCCGCTCTGTAGGAGCCGCCGCCCTCGACATCCACTCCGTAGGGGCGGACGACTCTGTCCGCCCATCCGCATAATGCGCTGTCGCCATGTAGGGCGGGGCCCGCGGGCCCCGCCGGGGTCAACGCGCATCATGCGGCGGGACACACGGATCCCGCCCTACAAGTCGGCCTGTCGGATGTGCTTCGTAGGGGAGGCGTCCCCCACGTCCCGCCGTTGTTTCTTATCGTCCCATATCCCTGTGGCTCTCCGTCACCGTGTACCCCAGCGCCTCGATATGCGCCGCCAGCCGGTGCGCCACCGCCACCGACCGGTGCCGTCCGCCGGTGCAGCCCACGGCCATCACCAGCTCCGTCCGCCCCTCCTGCCGGTACTGGGGCAGCAAAAAATCCACCACAGGCGTCAGCTTTGCCCAGAATTCCTCCGTCACGCCCGTGTTCATCACATAGTCCCGCACCGGCTCGTCCAGCCCCGTCTTGCCCTTCAGCTCCGGCACATAGTAGGGGTTGGGCAAAAACCGCACGTCCCACACCAGATCGGCCTCCGGCGGCAGCCCGTTCTTGAAGCCGAAGGACAGCACCGTCACATGCAGTGCTCCCGCCCCGCCGCCGCCCAGCATGGTCAGCAGCGTGCTGCGCAGCTTGGCGGTGGAAAAGGTGCTGGTATCCAGTACCAGATCGGCGCGGCTGCGCACCGGCTCCAGCATGGCGCGCTCCCGCGCCACCGCGTCCTCGATGGAGCAGCCGTCCCCGCACAGAGGATGGCTGCGCCGCGTCTCCTTGTAGCGGTTGATGATGGTCTTGGTGTCCGCCTCCAGAAACAGCAGCCGGCACCGCAGCCCCTTGGCGCGTATTTCGTCCACGGCCTCCGTCAGCCGCTGGAACGGCTCTCCCGCCCGCACGTCGTACACGAACGCCAGCCGGTCATACCGTCCGCCTGCCGCCTCACAGAATTCGGCGAACTTCACCATCATCTCTGCCGGAAGGTTGTCCACAATGTAGTACCCGCCGTCCTCCAGGCAGATGGCGGCGCGGCTCTTCCCCGCCCCGGACAATCCCGAAATAATAAGAATTTCCATTTATCTGTTCTCCACAGTGTCTATTCCGCCTTTTGTTTCCCGGCTTCTCTGTGTCATCCCATCAAAGTTATAAAACAATCCGCTTTTTCAACTTGAATTAAACTTACATATCCATCACTTTATAACGCGCACCTCCGGCTCCAGCTCCACGCCGGTCTGCGCCTTCACGCGCCGCTGGATCTCCGCCATCAGCGCCGTCACATCGGCGCAGGCAGCGCTGCCCCGGTTGATGACAAACCCCGCGTGCTTCTCCGACACTTGCGCCCCGCCCACGGTTAGTCCCTTCAGGCCGCACTGGTCGATGAGCGCCGCCGCGTAATACCCCTCCGGGCGCTTGAACGTGCTGCCCGCGCTGGGATATTCCAATGGCTGTGAAGCCTTTCTCCTTGCCATCAGTTCATCCATTTTTTTCCGTATTTCCTCCGGCTTTCCCGGCTGCAAACGGAACGCCGCCCGCAGCACAACGGCCTCCGGCCGCTCCGTCAGCAGGCTGTGCCGATAGGAAAACGCCATCTCCCCGGCATTGAGCGTCCGGACGCCCTCGTCGGGAAACAGCACCGTCACACTCTCGATCACCTGCGCCAGCTCGCCGCCGTAAGCGCCTGCGTTCATGGTCACGCCGCCGCCCACGCTGCCCGGTATCCCGTGGGCGAACTCAAGGCCGGAAAGTCCCTCTTTTTGTGCAAAAACAGCCATATTTGCCATGGAAGCGCCGCATTCTGCTATGATCTCGTTCTCGTTTTCTCCGCGGCACACCCGGTTCATTTCCCGGGTATTGACCACCAGCCGCTCCACTCCCTCGTCCGGAAACAGCACGTTGGTGCCGTTTCCCAGCACAAACGGGCGCGCGCCCAGCTCCAGCGCCCGGCTCACCAACAGCACCAGCTCCTCCCCGCTGCGGGGAAACGCCATGCGCCGCGCCGCGCCGCCGATGCGGAACGATGTGTACCGCCGCAGCGGTACATCCTTCTCATACGCCATGTCCGGCAGATAATCCGCCGTCCAGACATCCAGCTCCTCATACCAGCTCATAGTCCCTCCAAGCCTTAAAAACACAGGGTTTTCACGCAGTATATGCCCATTCAGATGCGCTTATTCTTCCCCAGCAGCGCCGCGCCGATCAGCCCCGCCCGGTTGCCCAGCTGCGCCTTCACGATGCGCGTCCGGCGATCCTTTCCGCAGGGGATGCTCTCCCGCGCCACCCGCTGCTGGACGGGCAGCAGAAGCTGCTCCTCCGCCTCGTTGCTGACGCCGCCGCCGATAGCCAGCGTGTCCGGCTGAAAGATATTCACCACGTTGATAACGCCGCAGGCCAGGTAGTTCACATACCTGTCGCACACCGCCTGCCCCACCGGGTCGCCCTCCCGGGCGGCGATGAAGGCCGACTGACCGGACACATGACCGTCGTTCTCCGCCACCACGCGGGCAAGTCCACTGTCCGGGTGTGCTGCCAGCGCCTCTGCTGTCATGCGCTTCAGCGCCGTGGCGCTGGCGTACTGCTCCCAGCAGCCGTGCCGACCGCAGGGGCACGGCAGGCCGTCCTGCTCGATGACCATGTGCCCCACCTCGCCGGCCATGCCGTTGGCGCCATGGTAAATTTTTCCATTGTGCACAATGCCTGCGCCCACGCCGGTGCCCAGCGTCACGGTCACAAACCGTTTGCTGCCGCGGCCTGCACCCACGTGGAATTCCGCCAGCGCCGCGCAGTTGGCGTCGTTCTCGATGTACAGCGGGATATTCAGATATTTGTGGAACAGCTTCCGCAGCGGCACGTCCCGCAGCGGCAGGTTGCAGGTGTACGCGATGGAGCCGGCGCGAATATCCACCGTCCCCGGAACGCCAACGCCCACCGAGGCGACCTCACCCAGCGGCACGCCGGCAGCTCCGGCCAGCTCCTGTGCCAGAGACGCCACCGTCCACGCCAGACCCTCCCGATCAACGATGGACGCCACCTTCATCTTCTGCGTTGCCAGCAGGTTGCCGCTCTCGTCCACCAGCCCGGCCTTCAGGTTGGTCCCGCCGATGTCCACTCCTACGTATTTCATGGCTGTCCCGCCCCGTTTCCGTGGAGCATGGCGTCCACCTTGCTGTCAAATTGGGTGACAAAGTCCCGGGCGGCGTTGTAGCCGTACTTCATCTGGCGGTTCTTCATGGTGGCGATCTCTACGATGCCCGCCAGGTTCCGCCCCGGCCGCACCGGAATGGTGACGATGGGCAGACTCACATCCAGTATGGTGTATTTTTCCTCGCCCAGACCCAGCCGGTCATAGAACTTTCCGTCCTCCCACTGCTCCAGCTGGATGACCAGATCGATCTCCGTGTCGAACTGCACAGCGCCCATGCCGAACAACTGCTGCACGTCGATGACGCCCACGCCGCGGATCTCGATGTAATGCCGGATGATCTCCGGCGCCGTGCCGTACAAGGAGTTGGACACGCAGCGTATCTCCACCGCATCGTCGGCCACCAGCCGGTGGCCGCGCTTGAGAAGCTCGATGGCCGTCTCGCTCTTGCCGATGCCGCTGTCGCCCAAAATGAGGACGCCCTGTCCGTAAATGTTCATCAGAACACCGTGCCGCGTGATCTGCGGCGCCGTCACCCTGTTCAGATAGTCGATAAGCCGACTGGTAACATCCACCGTGGAATCGGCGGCGCGCAGCAGCGTGCGGTCGTGCTTTTCCGCCATTTGCAGAAGCTCGCCGGGCACATCCATGTTCCGCGCCACGATCAGCGCCGGGAACGGATAGCTCATCAGCTTGTTGAACACCCGCAGGCGCTCCGCCTCCGTCATGCGATCCAGATAGCGCATCTCGCCGCGCCCCAGGATCTGAAGGCGCTTGTCGTCAAAATAATCATAAAAGCCCACCAGCTGCAGAGCCGGGCGGTTCACATCGGATATGGTGATCACGGCGGAATCAAAATCGCTGCCGCGGTGCAGTATCTCCATGCCGAAGGTCTCCACCATCTTTTTCAGGCTGGCGGGCGTGCGTTTCACTTTTTCCATGGGTGCTCCTTCTGCCCGGAAAGGGCAAATTTACTCCTTTACATTATATCTTGTGAGCCGCTGTTTCGCAACATTTCCCCTCACAAAAAAATTTCGTTTTTTTGTGAAATAAAGCTTGCATTTTCGCCGCATATCTGCTATCATATCAAATGCTTGCGGTGCAAGCGACAGTTATGTTATGACAGCAAGGAGGTGCAACGGATGGCAAAGTGCGAATTTTGCGACAAGGGCGTGACCTTTGGTATCAAGGTGTCCCACTCTCATCGGCGTTCCAATCGCCCCTGGAAGCCCAATGTCAAGCGCGTGAAGGCAGTGATCAACGGCACGCCTCGCCATGTGTATGTTTGTACCCGATGCCTGCGTTCCGGCAAGGTTACCCGCGCGATCTGATCGCGTCTGAACTGCACAGTTAAAAGCTCTGCGATGTATCGCAGAGCTTTTTGCGTTTTATAAGCGGGTATACGCCTGCCACGGCAGGCGTATACCCGCTTATTCTTCCACCACGGGGTAATCTGTGGTATCGGTAAAGTGCCACCATTCGGCGCTGTATGGCCGAAAACCGCAGGACACCATGGTGTCCTCCAACAGGCGGACATTGTCATAAGCTGCCGTGTCGGACACATCACTGTAATCCCTGTCCGCCATGGCGGTGAAATCGTCAAAATCCGTGGGCATGGGAACGGGCGAACCATCGGCGGACACCAGCGTGACGTCCACCGTGTTGCCCCGGCTATGTCCGGAATAGCCCTTTGTGGGATCGGCCACATACTGCGGATCGGGGCACACCTCCCACAGGCGGAACTGTGCGCTGACGGGGCGGTAGGCATCCCAGATCTTCAGCGCCAAGTCCCGCTCAGCCAGCATTTCCTGCGCCTGTGCCAGCTTTTTCAATGTGCCATAGCGCAGCTGGGGCTGGGTAAAATCGTAGATCACCTGTCCGGTGAAATTGTTCTCCGTGGCGTAGCGGAGGTCGGCATAGACGCCGGGAAGGTAGGCACACACATCCACCAGTGCGTCCTCCGCCGGCTCCGGCTCCGGTGCAGGAACAACGGGGATATCCGGCTCCGCAGGCGTATCCACGGTTTCCTGCGGCGGCTCCGGTGGGTCGTCTGCCTTCGGGAATGCCGCGCAGCCTGCGGCAAAGCAGAGCGGCAGCAGGATACACACCGCACAGAGCAAGCATTTCCAATATGTCATATATACCCCACCCTTTTACAGCTCCGGATCCCAGCTTTTCTTCTCCGTGGAACGGATCGGCGGCTCCTCGGATGCGGGCTCGGCGGTGCCGCGGCGGTCGAAGCCCAGATAGCGGGTACCCTGAAATGTCAGCTCCCCCACATCGCCCTCGGCCAGCAGACCGTATTCCCCTCCGGAGACGCACAGCTCCAGACGGTCGCCGCTGTCGAACTGGAAGGTCGCATAATAGGTGGTAGAGCTCCTGTTGTGCATCCCGCCGGTGTTGCTGTCGTGGTGATGGTGGACAGTGGTGTTCTGCCGCTTGGATACCACAGCAGCGTTCACGGTCAGGCGGGGCGAGTTGTTGTTCTTGTGCCATGTGCCGATGCCCTTCACCGCCGCAACGATAAAGCTCACAATGACGATGGCAAATACGGCGAAAATGAAAACCTGCGCAAAGCCAAATGTCGTGTCAAAACCAAAGCCAAATCCCATAGATGTTCTCCTTCAGCGTATGTAAAGTATATTCCCATTACAGTATTTTCAGGTGCTGCGCAGCCATCTTCAGCATGAGCTTCTTGGTGCCCACGGAGTCGAAGGCCACCTCCACCAGCGCGTCGCCGCCCATGGCACGGACGGACAGCACCAGACCCCGCCCGAAGGCATCGTGCTCCACCGTCTCCCCCGCCTGTATCTGCATGCGGGGCGCGGCGGCCTTGGGTGCGGCCTTGGACGCGCCTGCGGCGCTGCGGAGAGCGCCCGCCTTCGGCTCTGCCGGTTCGCGGCGGGTGACAACAGGCGCGGCGGAACGCTGTCCGTAGCCGCCATAGCTGCTGCCATAACCGCGGTCGCTGTAATCGCTGTCCCGCTCCTCCCAGCTTTCGCTGCGAGGCTGGGGCTTGGACAGCCACTCCATGTTCTCCTCCGGTATCTCGTTGAGGAACCGGGAGGGCATGCAGGGCGTGGTTCTGCCGTACAGCGTGCGCTGGCGGGCGTTGGTCAGCGTCAGCTTCTCCCGGGCGCGGGTCATAGCCACATAGCACAGGCGGCGCTCCTCCTCCATTTCGGCTCCGTCGCCCATGGCGCGGTTTCCGGGGAAAAGTCCCTCCTCCATGCCCACCACGAACACCTGCGGGAATTCCAGTCCCTTGGCGGCGTGCATGGTCATCATGGTCACGCAGTTGTCGCCGTCCGCGCGGCTGTCCAGATCGGTGTACAGCGCGATCTCGTCCAGAAATCCGGAGAGGCTCGGCTCCGTGCCCTCGGCGTTTTCCAAATACGTCAGGATGCTGGATTTCAGCTCCTGCACGTTCTCCAGCCGGCCGCGGCTCTCCACATCGTCCTTCTCCCGCAAAGCCGGGGCGTAGCCGCTGCGCTCGCAGACATAGTCGTAGAACTCCGGCAGCGGGCAGTCCGGCAGACGGCGGCGCATTTCCTCGATCATATCTGTAAAGGGTTTTAGCTTTGCAGCCGAGCTTTTCAGCTCCGGGAACTCCTCCGCCCGGCAGAGTACATCGTAGAGCGTCAGGCCGTAGCGGGCGGCGATCAGCTGCGCCTTGTCCACGGTAGCCGCGCCGATCTTGCGGGCGGGGACGTTAATGATGCGCCGCAGGCGCAGGTCATCGGTGGGGTTGTTGATGACGCACAGGTAGGCCAGCATGTCCTTGACCTCGGCGCGGTCGAAGAACTTCAGGCCGCCGTAGATCTTGTAGGGCACGCCGTTGCGCTTGCAGGCATACTCCATGGCGTTGGACTGGGCATTGGTACGATAGAGCACGGCGCAGTCGCCCCAATTCCCGCCCCGGCGGTAGTACATCATGATCTTCCCCAGGACGAAATTGGCCTCGTCGCTCTCGTTATAGGTGGTCTTGACTGTCACCAGCTCGCCCCGGCCGTTCTCCGTCCACAGGGTCTTGCCCTTGCGCCCCTGATTGTGGCGGATAACGGCGTTGGCGGCGTCCAGAATGTTCTGGGTGGAGCGGTAGTTCTGCTCCAGCCGGATGACCCGCGCACCCCGGAACTGCCGTTCAAAGCTGAGGATATTGGTGATGTCCGCGCCGCGGAAGCGATAGATGCTCTGGTCGTCATCACCCACCACGCAGATGTTTTTCGCCTGATTGGTCAGCAGCGCGGCCAGGCGGTATTGCAGGGCGTTGGTGTCCTGATACTCGTCGATGAGGATGTAGCGGAACTTGCGCTGGTAGTATTCCCGCACGTCGCCGGCCGTTTCCAGCAGCCGCACCGTGTGCCACAGCAGGTCGTCGAAGTCCAGTGCGTTGGCGTCCCGCAGCTTTTTATTGTAAAGCGAATACACTTTACCCATTCGGATTTTACGCCAGTCGTTGATGGCTTTCCCCTGCTCCGCGAAATCCTCCGGCGTCTGCATGTCATTTTTGGCACGGGAGATGATGGTCTGCACCTCCCTGGGCGGGAAGGACTTCTCCTCCAGCTCCAGTTCCTTGATGATGTCCTTGATGACGCGCTTGCTGTCGTCGCTGTCGTAGATGGTGAAGCTGCGGTCAAAGCCCAGTCGGTCGATGTCGCGGCGCAGGATGCGGACACAGGCGGAGTGGAACGTGGACGCCCACACGTCGGCGGCCACCTCCTCCCCCAGCATCCGACCAAGGCGCTCCTTCAGCTCGTTGGCGGCCTTGTTGGTGAAGGTGATAGCCAGCACCTCCCAGGGGCGCGCCGGCTCCACCGCGCACAGGTATTCCATCAGCGGGCGCTGAGCCGCATCCGGCGCAGCGGCATACTGCTCCAGAAACTGCACCTCGTCCTCGGAGATGGGGATGGGGATCTCGTCCGTGTCGCTGCCGCGGCCGAAGCGCAGCAGGTTGGCCACCCGGTGGATCAGCACCGTGGTCTTGCCGGAGCCGGCGCCCGCCAGCAGCAGCAGCGGCCCCTCGGTGGCCAGAACGCCCTGCCGCTGGCAGGGGTTCAGGTTGCTGTATTCTGTGGCGACGGCATCGTGCCGCGCCTGGATAAATCGTCTTTCCAAATCTGTCATGGGTGTCTTGCCTTTCCGTTTCTCTTGCCTACATTTTAATACAATTTTCCCGCCCGGTCAACTGCAAAAGAAAAATTATAGAAATTTTGTTCGATTCCTCTTGACAAGAACGAATGTTCGATTTATACTATGACCAGAACAAGAGTTCGACAAAGGAGGACGCTATCATGACAACACTCGGTCTTATCATCACCCTGCTGGGCGCCGGCTCCATCGCCGCCAACGTTATGCGGCTCATCGACTGCATCGATAAGCCAGCGCCCCGCCGTCGCCGCCGCACGGCGTAAGAGAACATGGAGCTTCTGGACAAGCTGGCGATCCTGTCGGACGCAGCCAAATACGACGCGGCCTGCACCTCCAGCGGCGTAAGGCGCGGGTTCCGCCCCGGCATGATCGGGAACACCACCTCCTCTATCGCCGGGTGCTGCCACAGCTTTTCCGCCGACGGACGGTGCATCACGCTGCTGAAGGTGCTGCTGAGCAACGCCTGCGTATACGACTGCAAATACTGCGTCAACCGGCGCAGCAACGACACGCGCCGCGCGGCGTTTACGCCGCGGGAGCTGGCGGAGCTGACCATCGGCTTTTACCGGCGGAATTATATCGAGGGGCTGTTTCTCTCCAGCGGCGTTCTGCGCAGCCCCGATTACACCATGGAGCTGATGATCCGGGCGCTGCGCATTTTGCGGGAGGAATACCGGTTCAACGGGTACATCCACGCCAAGGCCATCCCCGGCGCGGCACCGGAGCTGGTGCGGCAGCTGGGGCTTCTGGCCGACAGGCTCAGCGTGAATATTGAGCTGCCCAGTCAGCAGGGCTTACAGACGCTGGCGCCGGACAAGTCCAGAGAGGCCATTCTGCGCCCTATGGGGCTGATACGGGACGGCACAGCGCAGAGCAAGGCGGAGCTGGCCAAATACAGGCACGCGCCGGTGTTTGCCCCGGCGGGACAGAGCACACAGCTGATCGTGGGCGCCACTGACGACAGCGACCGACACATCCTGCATCTGACGGAATCCCTGTACCGGAAATTCCGATTGAAGCGGGTGTTCTATTCCGCCTATGTGCCGGTGGTGGAGAACAGTCTGCTGCCGTCGCTGGACACAAAGCCGCCTCTGCTGCGGGAGCACCGTCTCTATCAGGCGGACTGGCTCCTGCGGTTTTATGGCTTTCAGGCGTCGGAGCTGCTGGACGAAACGCACCCGGACTTCGACACGCGGCTGGATCCCAAGTGCAGCTGGGCGCTGGCACATCTGGAGCAGTTTCCGGTAGAGGTGATGCGCGCCGACTTGGAGACGCTGCTGCGGGTGCCGGGCGTGGGGCCGGTCAGCGCGCGGCGGATCGTGTCGGCACGGCGCTGCGGCACGCTGCGGTTCGAGGATCTGAAAAAGCTGGGCGTGGTGGTCAAGCGGGCACAGTACTTTCTCACCTGCGGCGGGCGTATGCCGGAGGGGCTGCGCTTCTCCCCTGCCACGCTGCCGCAGCAGCTGGCGCTGGCGGAGCCGGGACTGCCGGGCGAACAACCGGAGCAGTTGTCGCTGTTCGATCAGGCGGGGGTCGCGGTATGAGTGAAGTAATGTATCAGTATGACGGCACATTGGACGGATTCCTGTGCTGCGTGTACGAGAGCTATGTGTATAAAGAGATCCCCGCCGCCTTCTGCTGCGACGAGGATCCCCTGTCGTTATTCGAGGTGCGCACGGTCATCACCCAGTCTGCATACAGCCAGCGGGTCAGCCGCGGCATTGCCAGCCGCTCCCCCAAGGCACTGGCCGTGGTGCGGCGCAGCTTCCTCACCTGTTTGCCTGACAAGGAGCTGCACATATACGCGTTTATTCGCAAGCTGCTGGCCGAAGGTGCCGGCTTCATGCGTGATCTGTCCGATCCCGTCTGCCATCCTCTGTATAAGGCCATCCGGCACATCAACGGCGAGGTGGAAAAGCTGCGCGGGTTCGTGCGGTTTTCGGATCGCAACGGCGTGCTGGGCGCGGAGATCGAGCCGAAAAACCGGGTACTGCCCCTGCTGCGCGGCCACTTCTGCCAGCGGTACGCCAACGAGCGTTTCTTTATTTATGACCGTACCCACCGGGAGCTGCTGCTGTACGCCAACGGACGCTCCCGCATATCGGAGGTCGACAGCTTCCAGCCCGCTCTGCCCGAGGGCGAAGAGCTGTACTACCGGTCGCTCTGGAAGCAGTTTTTCCGTAGCGTGACCATCCAGGAACGGGAAAATCCGCGGTGTCAGAACACGTTTCTGCCCAAGCGGTACCGCGACGTCATGACGGAGTTCCTTCCTCTGGAATATGAAAAGGAGCGGCAGGCAGAGCATCCGTCTCTCCCGGACACCGCCGAACGGTAACGGATGCGCATCGCGTCGGGAATACCGGAAAGAGCAGCCGCCGCACCTGACGGTGCGGCGGGCGGTGCGGCACAGATTGCCGCGCTGCGTTTCCCCCTGCGCGTGGTTTTGCGCCGCCGTGCGGCGCGTCCCCCTGTCTCTCCCCTTACTCATTCCGCCAGCAGCTCCCGCAGCTTTTGCAGACTGCGGCGCTCCAGGCGGGATACCTGCACCTGTGATACCTGTAATATCCGGGCTGTCTGCTCCTGCGTCAGCCCTTTGAAAAAGCGGAGCAGGATGGTCTTGCGCTCCTTTTCCGGCAGCGCGTCAATGGCGTCCCGCAGCGCGATGCGCTCCACAAGGGTGACATCCGGCTCCTCGGCTCGCAGCGTGGATTCCAGCGTCAGCCCCTCGGCTGTCTCCTGCTGCAAAGATTCCGGCGAGATGAGCGCCATGTCCACGGCGGCGATCTCCTCCGGCGTCATGCCCGTTTCCTCCGACAGCTGGGACAGTCTCGGCTCATACCCCAATCGGTTTTGCAGCCGCTCCCGCGCCGCCCACAGGGTCTGCCCTTTTTCCCGCATGGTGCGCCCCACCTTGATGGGGCCGTCGTCCCGCAGGAAGCGGCGTATTTCCCCGGCGATCTTAGGCACCGCATAGGTGGAAAACTGCGTCCCGTATGTGAGGTCAAACCCCTTTACAGCTTTGACAAAACCTATACATCCCAGCTGATACAGGTCGTCCGTTTCCACGCCGCAGCCGTTGTAACGGCGGACGATGGACCAGATCAGTCCGGCGTTCTCTGTCAGAAGCTGCGCTTCCGCGCTGCCGTCGCCCTGCTGTGCCCGCTCCAGCAGCGCCAGCCGGTCGCTCATCGCCCCGCAAGACGCGGCGCGATGCGCTTGCGCATCTGCACCGTTGTGCCCTTGCCCGGCACAGAACGCACTGTCAGGCGGTCGGTAAAGCTCTCCATGATGGTGAAGCCCATACCGCTGCGCTCGCTTCCGCCGGTGGTGTACATGGGGCGGCGCGCCTGCTCCACATTTTCGATGCCGCAGCCCCAGTCGCGGATGATGATCTCCAGCATGCCGCCCTTCAGGATCTTCAGCTTCATGACCACCTTTCCCAGACTGTCGGGATAGGCGTGGACAATGGCGTTGGTCACCGCCTCGCTGACGGCGGTCTTGATGTCCCCCAGCTCGTCCAGCGTAGGATCCAGCTGCGCGGCAAAGCCGGCCGCGGCGATCCGGGCAAAGCCCTCGTTGCTGCTGCGGCTGAGAAATTCCAGAACCACATAGTTTTCCGCTCGCGTCATAATATGTACTCCCTCCTTATTCAATGGTCATCATGCGGCCGACGCCGGACGCCTCAAATACCTTCCGGGGCTGCTTTGCCACATGGCGCAGCAGCACACTGCCGCCGACCTCCCGCATACGCTGCCACCCCCGCAGCGCCACAGCGATACCGGAGCTGTCCATAAATGTGACGCCGGAAAAATCCAGCACCAGCGACATCGGTACCGTGCGCTCGATCTCGCGTTCCAGACAGTCCAGCAGCCCCTTGGCGCCGTGATGATCCAATTCACCGGAGAGCTGGAATTCCAGCTGCTGCCCTTCATATTTTGCCGATACTTCCATTTGGCTGCTCCTTTGTTTCATTATCCTGCGGCCATTTTCCGTGAAAACGCCGCAGATCAAGTGACCTGCGCTTATTATACAGGATATGCCCTGTTTATTTTGTCGAAACGTGTCGGAGCAAAAGAAAAAAGGCATCCGAAGATGCCTTTTTCGGGATTCTGTTTGCAAATCAGCTGTAAAGCAATTTTGCATTACAGCTTCATGGCCGCCGCGGATTCATCCAGCTTGGCGATCAGGGCGCGGGCCTTCTCGGCCTTTTCGCGCTCGGCATTGACTACGCTCTCCGGCGCGCGGGAGGTGAAGGACTCGTTGGCCAGCTTCGCCTCGATGCGATGCAGGTTTTCCTCCGCCTTCTTCCGCTCGGCGGCGATGCGCTCCAACTCCTTGGCGATGTCCACCAGCTCGGCCATGGGCATGTAGACCGTGGCGTCGTGGGTGGCCACTGTGACCATGCCCGTCAGGTCGGCGGGAGCCTCGGTCATGACCGTCAGCTCGCTGGCATACGCCATACGGGTGATGAAGTGGGCACCCAGACGGTAGTTGTCCGGCTGCGCGGTGACAATGATGACCTGCGCCTTGCGGCTGGGCGGCACGTTCATCTCGGCGCGGCGGGCGCGGATGGCGGAAATGGCGTCCTTGACCGCTTCCATGGCGTTTTCCGCCTCCGGGAAGTGCAGCGCGTCCTGATACTCCGGCCACTTGGCGGAGATCAGGTACTTACCCTCGTGGGGCAGCGCCTGCCAGATCTCCTCGGTGATGAACGGCATGAACGGGTGCAGCAGCTCCAGAATGCGCAGCAGCACATAGCACAGCACGTTTTCCGCCGCCAGCTTCGCGGCGGCGTCCTCGCCGTTGAGCCGGGTCTTGGTCAGCTCGATATACCAGTCGCAATAGGTATCCCAGATGAAGTCGTAGATCTTGGCGGAGGCCACACCCAACTCGTAGGATTCCAGATTGTCCGTGACCTCGCGGATCAGGGTATTCAGCTTGCTGAGCACCCACTTGTCCTCCAGCTCCAGATTTTCGGGCAGCTGCACCTTGTCGATGGACAGGTTCATCATGACGAAACGGCTGGCGTTCCAGATCTTGTTGGCAAAGTTGCGCATGGCCTCGCACTTTTCGACGAAGAAGCGCATGTCGTTGCCGGGGCTATTGCCGGTGATGAGGTTGAAGCGCAGCGCGTCGGCGCCGTAGTTCTCCGCCATTTCCAGCGGATCGATGCCGTTGCCCAGGGACTTGGACATCTTGCGTCCCTTGTCGTCCCGGACGAGGCCGTGGATGAACACGGTCTTGAAGGGCTCCTTCTTCATCTGCTCCATGCCGGAGAAGATCATGCGCGCCACCCAGAAGAAGATGATATCGTAGCCCGTGACCATGACGGAGGTGGGATACCAGTACTTCAGGTCGGGCGCGTCGGTGTCAGGCCAGCCCAGCGTGGAGAACGGCCACAGCGCGGAGCTGAACCAGGTGTCCAGCACGTCCTCCTCGCGGGTCAGGTGGGTGCAGCCGCACTTTTCGCACTTGGTGGGATCTTCACGGCTGACGTTGATGTGGCCGCACTCGTCGCAGTACCACGCGGGGATCTGATGACCCCACCACAGCTGGCGGGAGATGCACCAGTCGTGGACGTTCTCCATCCAGTTGATATACGTCTTGGTGAAGCGCTCGGGCACGAACTTGATGGTGCCGTCCTCCACCACGCGGATGGCTTCCTTGGCCAGCGGCGCCATCTTCACGAACCACTGGGCAGAGATCAGCGGCTCCACGTCGTTGTGGCAGCGGTAGCAGGTGCCCACATTGTGGCTGTACGGCTCCGTCTTGACCAGATAGCCGTCGGCCTCCAGATCGGCCACCACCGCCTTGCGGCAGGCGTAGCGATCCATGCCCTGATATTTGCCGGCGTTTTCGTTCATGGTGCCGTCGTCGCTGATGCAGCGGATGACCTCCAGATTGTGGCGCAGACCCACCTCGAAGTCGTTGGGATCGTGCGCCGGGGTCATCTTCACGGCGCCGGTGCCGAAGCCGATCTCGCAGTAATCGTCGCCCACGATGGGGATCTCGCGATTCATGATGGGCAGGATGCAGGTCTTGCCGATCAGGTGCTTGAAGTTCTCGTCCTCCGGGTTGACAGCCACACCGGTGTCGCCGAACATCGTCTCGGGACGGGTGGTGGCAATGACGATATCGCCGCTGCCGTCGGCCAGCGGATAGCGGATGTACCACAGATGGCCGGGCTTGTCGGTGTACTCCACCTCGGCGTCGGACAGGGCGGTAAGGCAGTGGGGGCACCAGTTGATGATGCGGCTGCCCTTGTAGATCAGGCCTTTTTCATACAGCTCGCAGAAGGTCTCGCGGACGGCGCGGGAGCAGCCCTCGTCCATGGTGAAGCGGTCGCGGCTCCAGTCGCAGGAGGCGCCCATCTTCTTCTGCTGCTCGACGATGCGGCTGCCGTATTTCTCCTTCCACGCCCAGACGCGCTCCAGGAACTTCTCGCGTCCCAGGTCGTAACGGGTCAGGCCTTCGTTTTTGCGCAGCTCCTCCTCCACCTTGATCTGGGTGGCGATGCCGGCGTGGTCGCTGCCGGGCAGCCACAGCGCCTCGTAGCCCTGCATCCGCTTGAAGCGGGTCAGGATATCCTGCAGCGTGCAGTCCAGCGCGTGTCCCATGTGGAGCTGGCCGGTGACGTTGGGAGGCGGCATGACGATGGAAAAGGGCTTTTTGTCGGGGTTTGGCTCCGCCTTGAAGCAGTTGCCGTCCATCCACAGCTTGTAAATGCGGGATTCCACGTCCCGCGGGTCGTAGACCTTGGGCAGTTCTTTCATATCTGTACTCCTTATCTGGTATTTGGCAAAACAAAAAGTCCGCTCTGCTTTGCCAGTGCAAAACAGGGCGAACATACGTCCGTGGTACCACCTGTATTCGGGATCGCTCCCGCTCTCATGGGTGCAGCGACACCCCGCCCCGGTAACGGAGGGCACACCGTCGCAGCCTACTGCCGGTTCAGCGCGAAGCTCAGGGACGACTTGGGCGGGGCATCACGGGCGCTTACACCTGCCGCGCCCTCTCTTGGCTTCCGCTGACCACTTACTGCTTCTCATCATCGCTGTTTTCGTATGGTGGGAGTATACTATATCCGTGAAAAAATGTCAAGGTGGTTCTTTTCAGGTATTTTCTCCGTTCCGTGCGAATGGTTTCTCCGCAAAAAACAGGGGGCGGCAGTGCCGCCCCCTGCCGTATGTACTTATCGCTTGTTGGAGCGTATCCAGATGCCCTGCTTTTCCGCGTTGGCGATGAGGTCATCGCGGAACATGGGGTGGGCAATGCTCACTAACTTCTCCGCTCGCTCCCAGGTGGAGCAACCCACCAGGTTCACGCCGCCGTACTCTGTGACGATGTAATACGCCTGGCTGCGGGGATCAGTGACGATGTCTCCGGGGGTCAGCAGCGGGTTGATGCGGGACTTTACGTTGCCCTGCTTATCCGTGAAGGATGAGGTCAGACAGATGAATGCCTTGCCGCCGTTGGACAGAGCCGCGCCTTCCAGGAAGTCCAGCTGGCCGCCGGTGCCGCTGATCTGGCGGGTGCCGGAGCTCTCGGCGCAGATCTGGCCGTACAGGTCCACGGAGATACAGTTGTTGATGGACACGAAATTGTCCTGCTTACCCACATTAGCGGGATCGTTGCAATAGCTGATGGGATACGTGACCACACCCGGGTTCTCGCGAATCCAGTCATACAGGTCCGGTGAGCCCAGCGCCAGGCCGAAAATGCTCTTGTAGCGGTCCAGCTTCTTGTGAGTATTGGTAATCTTGCCGGCCTTGTACATGTCCAGGTAGCTGTCGCACAGCATCTCCGTGTGGATGCCCAGGCCCTTCAGGTCGCTCTTGGCGATCATCTGTCCCACGGCATTAGGCAGCGAACCGATTCCCAGCTGCAGCGTGGAACCGTCCACCATGTTCTGTACCACGTACTCGGCGATCTTCATCTCTGCCTCGGAGGCCGCGGGGGACTTGACGCTGGGCAGCTTGCCGTGGGGGCCCTCCACGATCATGTCCACGTCGCTGATGTGGATGCACTCGTCCAGGCCGCCGTAGACCCAAGGCAGGTTCTCGTTGACCTCCAGGATCACGATGTCCGCCTTGTCCAGCGTGGCACGGGCGGAGGCGGTGGAGGCGGCAAAGTTGAAGTAGCCGTGCTCGTTCATGGGGGTAACGCACATCATGGCCACGTTCACCGTCAAGAACTGGGTATAGTACCAACCCAGGTTACGGAACACCATGGGGTTGAAATTGCACAGACCCTTGTCGCAGAGCTTGCGCTCGTAGCCGGACATGTGCCAGCTGTTGTAGACGAAGTGCTGGCGGGTAGGGTCGCACTCCACCATCTGGATCGGATCAAAAATCAGGTAGCCGCGGATCTTCACGTCCCGCAGCTCTTCCTTACGGCGGGCCACGGCGGCATCCATCAGCGAGGGGAAGCCCGCGCCCATAGCGATGTCGATCCAGTCGCCGCTCTTGACGACCTTAGCCGCCTCATCCGGTGTGCAGAGTTTGCGCCGGTATTCTGCTGTGTAGTCAAACGGTACTGCCATACTGTTCTCCCTTTCCCCTCATGAAGTAGGATTTTTTACTTTGTTAATTTTATCACTCTCCCTGCTGTATGTCAACAAATTAACGGATATTTATCACCGCAATAAAAAATAATCTGCGCCGAAACAAAAGAAAAATAAGATAGAGCCGCCCTTGGGGCGGCTCTATCTTATTTTGTCACAAATTCACGAAGAAGTTTACCGCGGAGAAACTTCCTCACTTCTCCGCACGGCGCTTGTAGGCGTCGTACTTCTCCTTGGCGGCCTCCTCTGCCTCGGCGAACAGCACCTTGGCATTTTCGGGGAAGCTCAGCTCCAGAGAGGCATAGCGCACCTCGCCCTTCATGAAGTCATACAGCGGCATGGTGGGTTCCTTACTGTCCAGCGTGAAGGTCTTGGTCTCCGGGCTGTAC
>ERZ772861.1366-NODE-1366-length-20531-cov-6.467376_pt1 | contig 20531 bp, 19 predicted proteins | sample MGYA00512135_ERZ772861 | MGnify/ENA primary metagenome ERZ772861 (study PRJEB29015, sample SAMEA2737700) | human gut metagenome | biome: human gut; feature: human-associated habitat; material: faeces | place: China | collected 2012 ...
AGCCCGTTCGGGCTGCCAGCTCCCCTTTCAGGGGAGCCGAGGGCGCTTCGCGCCGGAGTAAAATTCTTGGGTTGAGAACGTTGCCTTTTATGGAGAAATATGATACAATATTCAGATAGAAGGAGTTGGTAGCATGAGAAAAAAAGTGCTCTGCTCGGTTGGGGCAGTGCTGCTGATTCTGGGCATAAGCGGCTGTGCCGCAAAGACAATTGACGAGATGTATGCGCTGCCCCGGATGTCAGAGCGAAACAGCAATCTGCGTGCCTCCATCGAAAATTCCATGGAGGGCAGGGGGTACGCAGCGCCCCTGTCCGGTTCCAACCAGGAGTCGGTGCAGACGGCGGACCTGAATGGGGACGGCAAGGAAGAATACCTGATTTTTACCAAGTCTACCCAGGGTGAGGAACTGCAAATTCTGGTGTTCGGCCAGCTTGAGGACAGCCACTATGGCTTGCTGGAGACCATTGACTGCAAGGGCTCCTCTTTTGAGCAGGTGCAGTATGCCAGTGTGGACGATTCCCCCGGCAGTGAGCTGATTGTGGGGACACAGCTCAATGAGAAAGTTACCCGCACGGTGTCAATTTATTCGTTTGCATCGGGACAGGCGGAAAAAATCAAAAGCATGGTGTATGAAAAGCTTTTGGTGTGCGATTTGAATGGCGATGGCCGCAGTGAGTTGATGGTCATTCAAAACGGCGATTCCGAGTTCAGCAATGCCGCCGTCCGGCTGTATTCCTTCAGCGATGGGCATATGGCAGGCTCTGCGGAGGCGCGGCTTTCTGTCCCGCCGGAGTACATCCGGCGCATGACACTCAGCAAGCTTTCCGGCGGGAAGCCGGCGGTGTATGTGTCCAGCGCTTTTATTGACAACACCGTGGTGACGGATATCCTGTCCCTGCGGGACGGAATCTTTACGAACATTTCTCATATGGGCGACCTGGAAATTACCATGCGCCCGGTTCATAACTGCATGGTGTACGCAGAGGATTTGGACGGCGACGGCGTGCTGGAGCTGCCCAGCCTGATGGCCATGACCTACAACACCACAGAGCAGAATCTGATTCGCTGGTTTGCGGTGGATGCGGATGCGGGTGCTGAAACAAGGCTGTATACCTTCCACAATTTTGACGACGGCTGGTATATCCGCATCAATGAGAGCTGGGTGGATCGGATTGCCGTGGAGAAAAACGGAAGCACCTATACGTTTTATATGTGGAATAATAACTATGGCTCAGCGGTGCCGGTCTTTACCATATTTGCATTCACCGGAAAGGATCGGGATTCCCAGGCTGCCGTGCAGAATCGCTTCGCCCTGCACCGGGGGGAGGACGTGGTGTTTTCGGCAAAGCTGGAATCCGGCTCGGCCATTTACGGTGTGACAGAAAATTATCTTCAATCCAATTTCCATTTAATCCGCCAGGGTTGGAGAGCAACGGAATCATAAGAGGTGGACTATGAAAAAAGTTTTGATACTGGAAGATGAAGTGAACATCCGCAGCTTCGTGGTCATCAACCTGAAGCGCGCCGGTTATGATGCCATCGAGGCGGGTACGGGGCAGGAGGCGCTGGATCGTCTGGCGGAAAACCCTGATATCGGCGTTGCCATCCTGGACATCATGCTGCCGGATATGGACGGCTTTGAGGTCTGCCGCCGTATCCGTGCCACCAGCAAGCAGATTGGCATTATTATGCTCACCGCCAGAACCCAGGAGATGGACAAGGTCACCGGTCTGATGACCGGCGCAGACGATTACGTGACCAAGCCCTTTTCTCCGGCAGAGCTGACGGCGCGGATTGATGCCCTGTTCCGCCGCATCGGCGGTGACAGTGTGGTCAGCTCCGAGCTGCTGACCCAGGGCCCCTTTGTGATGAACACCCGCAACCATACCCTGGAAAAATCCGGCAACCGCATTCGCTTGACCCAGGTGGAGTATGCCATTTTGAAGCTGTTTATGCAGAACCCCGGTCGGGCGCTGTCCCGCGAGGACATTCTGGCGGCAGTGTGGGGCAGGGATTACGAAGGCGAATTGAAAATTGTGGACGTGAATATCCGGCGTCTGCGGATTAAGATTGAAGACGATACCGCAAACCCCACCTATATCACAACTGTTTGGGGTCTCGGCTATAAATGGGGCGCATAAGGCGGAATGAGTGAGAAGAAGAAAAAGCATCATGGCTTGCAGCACCGTTGGCTGGTCAATACCTTCGGTGTGATTTTTGCCCTGGGGCTGGTGTGCGTCTCGGCGGTCACGGCTTCTTATGCGGCGTATTACTATTCCAATATGCAGGCAAACCTGCGCAACAGAGCCAAATCCTCCTGTGATTTCTTTTCCGACAATTTCTATCAGGATTTTTCGGACTACTATCAGGCCTGCATCGCCTATGCCCGCAGCTATGAGGCGCGGGACATCATCGAGTTGCAGTTCCTGGACAAATCCGGTGCTCTGGTGGCCAGCTCCTATGGCCTGTGGGGCAACGAATCTCCGGTGACCCCGGAGATTGCCAAGGCGCTGAGCTCCCGCACGGCAGAGTCCTTCGTGGGCATCGACCCCATTACGGATGAACACATCATCGCCATTTCCAGCCCGCTCATTTACACCAGCGGCGAAGTGGTGGGAGCGTTCCGCTTTATTACCTCCACCCGGGTGGTCAACCAGCAGATTTTTTATGTGGCCTGTGTTTCTCTGACGGTGCTGTTTGTGTTCATGATGGTGGTGCTGCTCAGCGGCAGCTTCTTCATGAAGTCCATCATGGTGCCTGTGGCGGAGATTACCGAGAAGGCAAAGCGAATTGCCAACGGCAGCTACGGCGTTCAGATTCAAACCAGGTATGACGATGAAATTCGGGAGCTGGCGGACACCATCAACGAGATGTCCACCAAAATCAGCCAGAATGAAAAAATGCAGGGGGAATTTATCTCCCAGCTGTCCCACGAGCTGCGCACCCCTCTGACGGTCATCAACGGCTGGAGCGAGACGCTGCTGGCGGATGACAACATGAGTGACGAGACGCGACAGGGCATGAAGATTATTTCCAGCGAAGCAAAGCGCCTGACCGGCATGGTCACGGAGCTGCTGGACTTTACCCGGATGCAGGATGGCAGAATGACACTGAATGTGGAAATGACGGACATCCGCAGCGAATTTGAGGATACTGTGTATATGTATTCCAGTCGTCTTGCCCAGGATGGAATCACCCTGGAATATCTGGAAAACGATGCTGACATTCCTGAAATTCCCTGTGACGGCCAGCGGCTGCGGCAGGTATTTTTGAATGTGCTGGACAATGCTGCCAAGCACGGCAGGGATGGCAAGCGCATTGAGGCCAGCATTGCCTGCGAAAATGACCAGGTGGTGGTGCGTATCCGTGACTTCGGCCCCGGCATCCCGGAGGATGAGCTGGGACTGGTGAAAAAGAAATTTTATAAGGGCAGCTCCAAGGCGCGCGGTACGGGCATCGGCCTTGCAGTGTGCGAGGAAATCATGCAGCTGCACAATGGCAGCCTGACCCTTGAAAATGCACCTGGCGGCGGCACACTGGTGACCATTGCGCTGCCCGTTTCCCAGTAGAAACACCCCAATGCAGGGGGCGGCTGCAGATGCCCGAAGCTGACGCAGCTGAGCCGTTCGTTGAATCGTGTCAGCTCCCCACATGGATTGTAGGGGCGGATAGCATCCGCCCGTGGCACAAAGCATCCCCTTTCGGGGTGCTCTGTGCCGGGTTGACTACGAGTCGATCCCTACAGTGGATTGTGCGTTTATCTAGGTGCTATCGAAAATCTGGGGGTTCGGGCGGATGCGATCCGCCCCTACAGTTTAAGTCAAAGGCGCAGACAAAGAAAGGAATTATTATGGCAGAAACACAAAAACCTGCAAAGGAAAAATTCAAGACCATGATTGGCGGCCAGGCGCTGATTGAGGGAATCATGATGCGTGGGCCGGAAAAGGATGCCATTGTGGTCAGAACCTCCACGGGACTGAAAACCGAAGTACACCGCCGCAAACTTCCGCCCCAGAAATCCGTGAAACGCTGGCCCTTTATCCGGGGCGTGGTCAATTTCTTTGACTCTCAGGCAGTGGGCGTGAAAGCGCTGATGCGTTCGGCGGATTTGGCTCCCGAGGAGATGCAGGAGGAACCTTCAAAATTCGACAAATGGCTGGAAAAGGTGCTGGGAAACCAGCTGTTCCAGAAGGCCATTGTAGGCATTGCCATGGTGATGGGTGTTGGCCTTTCCGTTGTGCTGTTCTTCCTGCTGCCCATGGTGATTTCCGGCTTCCTGGATGGTGTGATTCACAGCAATCTGGGACTGAACCTCATCGAAGGTGTTATCCGCATGGCCATTTTCATGGCGTATATGTTCCTCATGTCCCGCATGGGCGAGATGCGCCGGGTGTTCAGCTATCATGGCGCGGAGCATAAAACCATCCGCTGCTACGAGGCGGGGCTGCCGCTGACCGTGGAAAACGTGCGGGCTCAGACCCGGCTGCATCCCCGGTGCGGCACCAGCTTCCTGCTGGTGGTGATGGTGATTTCCATTTTGATTTTCTCCATTGCATCCAGCCTGCTGCTTTCCGTGTGTCCCCAACTGGGTGATATGCGCGGCACCGGCCTGTATCGGTTTATTATGATTGCCTTTAAGCTGCTGCTGCTGCCTTTGGTGGTGGGTGTTACCTATGAAATCAACCGCTGGGCAGGCCGGCATGATAATTGGTTTACCAAAATCATTACTGCTCCCGGTATGTGGATGCAGCATTTCACCACCAACGAGCCGGATGACAGCATGATTGAAGTGGGCATTGCCGCCGTGAAGGCGGTGCTTCCGGAAGTGGAAGGGAGTGACCTGTGGTAATGACCCACCGGGAACTTTACAACAGAACCAGAAATGCCCTGAGCCAGATTGAGACGCAGCAGACCGCCAGCCTGATTGCCCGCGACCTTATCTGCACCTTCTCCGGCCAGACCCCGGAGCAGATGCTCTCTGCCCTGGAATACGGCGCAGATCCGGCGGTGGTGTCCAAGGTGGAAGACGGCGTGCGCCGTCTGCTGAACGATGAGCCTCTGGCGTATATCCTGGGAGAGTGGGAGTTCTACGGGCTGAAGTTGTTTGTCAGCCCGGATGTGCTGATTCCCCGGGACGATACCTGTGCCGTGGCAGAGCTTGCCATCAACCGGAGCCTGTTTTTGGAGAAGGATCCCCGAATCCTCGATTTGTGCTGCGGCTCCGGCTGCATCGGCCTTGCCGTTGCCAGCCGGGTGAAGGATGCCCGGGTTACCCTGGCAGACATTTCCAAGGAAGCCCTGGCTGTCGCCAAAAAGAACATTGCCCAGAACAAGCTGGGAGGCAGAATGAGCATTTTTCAGGTGGATGCCCGGAAAAAAGCGCCGAATTTCCTGGGGAAATTTGATATGATTGTGTCGAACCCTCCCTATATCACCGGGGAGGAGATGAAGCAGCTGCCCCGCAGCGTGGATGCGTTCGAGCCGCATCTGGCGCTGTACGGCGGTGAGGATGGGCTGGATTTTTACCGCGCCATTCTTGCAAACTTCACCCCGGCGCTCAAGCCCGGCGGATGCGTGTGCTTTGAGTTCGGCATGGGGCAGGGGGACGCGGTGTGCCGCCTGCTGGAAGAAAACGATTATACCGTTTTGGAACGCAAGCGGGATTATAACGACAGAGAACGGGCTGTGCTGGCACAGTACAGCGGGAAAGGATAAGAAAAAATGGCAACAAAGAAGACAACCTATGAATCTCCCACGCCGGCCTCGGACAAGAAAAAGGCACTGCAAACGGCGCTGGCGCAGATTGACAAAAATTTTGGTAAGGGCGCGGTGATGCGCCTGGGCGATCGGCCGGAAATGAATGTAGAAGCCATTCCCACCGGCTCTCTGGCGCTGGATGCCGCTTTGGGCATCGGCGGTGTGCCCAAGGGCAGAATCATTGAAATCTACGGACCGGAATCCTCCGGCAAGACCACCCTGGCGCTCCACATTCTGGCAGAAGCCCAGAAGCGGGGCGGTGAAGTGGCGTTTGTGGATGCCGAGCACGCCCTCGACCCGGTATATGCCGCCGCTCTGGGTGTGGACACCGACAATCTGCTGGTCTCCCAGCCGGACACCGGCGAGCAGGCATTGGAAATCACCGATGCACTGGTGCGATCCGGCGCTGTGGATGCGGTGGTTGTGGACTCGGTGGCTGCGCTGGTGCCCAAGCAGGAAATCGAGGGCGAAATGGGCGATACCTTTGTGGGTCTTCAGGCGCGGCTGATGTCCCAGGCACTGCGGAAGCTGGCCGGCACCATCTCCAAAACCAACTGTGTGGTTATTTTTATCAACCAGCTGCGCATGAAGATTGGCGTGATGTACGGCAATCCCGAAACCACCACCGGCGGCAACGCCCTCAAGTTCTATGCTTCCGTCCGGCTGGATGTGCGCCGGGTGGAGCAGATCAAAGAGGACGGCAACGTGGTGGGCAACAAGACCCGGGTCAAGGTGGTCAAGAACAAGGTGGCACCCCCCTTCCGGGAAGCAGTGTTTGACATCATGTACGGCCAGGGTATTTCCAAATGGGGCGAACTCATTGACCTGGCGGTTCAGCTGGACATCATCCAGAAGAGCGGCAGCTGGTTCAGCATGGGCGAGGAGCGTATCGGCCAGGGGAAGGACAGCGTGAAGACCTACCTGATTTCCAACCCGGAAATTGCAGACAAGGTAGAGGCAGAGGTGCGGGAGAATCTGTGGAAGGTCTGCGGCGGCGCGCCAAAGGCACCGGCCAAGATGGCCGAGCGCCCGGTTTCCATCAACGCTGATGATTTCCCCGATGAGGATTGAGCGGCTGAAAAACGCGCCGGACAGAGCGGGGCGCTACACCGTCCAGCTGGATGACGGCACGGTTTTGCGCCTGTACCGGCAGACGGTGGAGGACTTCGGGCTTTATGCCGGCATGGAGTTTGCCGATGGGCAGTATGAGGCGCTGCTGCGCAGTGCCCGGCAGCTGTCCGCCAAAATGCGGGCGGTACGCATTATTTCGGCCACCGGCGTTTCCAAGGGAGATTTGGAAAGCCGCCTGGTGCAGAAAGGGGAGCAGCCCGCCGATGCAAAGCAGGCTGTGCAATGGCTGGAAGACCTGCATCTGCTGGACGATGCAAAAACAGCGGAGCAGATTGTCCACTCCTGCATTGCAAAGGGCTATGGTCTGGCGCGGGCAAAACAGGCACTGTATGAAAAGCGGATTCCCAAAGCCTTTTGGGAGGATGCCCTGGCAGACTATCCCACACAAAATGAAAAAATCACTGCATTTCTGCGGGCAAAGGTCACCGACCCCGGCGACACCCAGGCAGTCAAGCGGGCGGTGAATGCGCTGCTTCGGCGGGGGCACAGCTATGGAGCCATCCGCCAGGCACTGAATAATCTATCATTGGATTCCGATGACTTTCCGGAGGACGAGTAAAAATGGCTGTAATTGGTTTTATTTCCCTTGGCTGTGCCAAAAACCAGGTGGACTGTGAGCGGATGATGTTCCGGGTAAAAGAGGCTGGCCATACGGTCAGCAGTGAGCTTCCCGGCTGCGACGTGGTGGTTATCAACACCTGTGGATTTATCGACTCTGCAAAGTCGGAGGCAATTGACAACATTCTCATGGCCGGTGCCCTGAAAGCCGAGGGCAAGATTGGCAAGATTTTGGTTACCGGCTGCCTCTCCCAGCGCTATCAGGGAGAGATTACAAAGGAAATGCCGGAGGTGGACGGTCTGCTGGGCACGGGCAGCTACGCAGAGATTGTCCCCGCCATTGAAAAGCTGCTGGAAGACAGGCCGGTTTGCAATTTCGGCAGCATCGATACCCCGGAGGTGGAGTCCTGGCGCGTTCTCACCACCCCCAAGCACTATGCTTACATCAAGATTGCCGAAGGATGCGACAACAAGTGCGCCTATTGTGTGATTCCCTCCCTGCGGGGCAAGTACCGCTCCCGGCGGATGGAGGATGTGCTGGCCGAGGCGCAGCAGCTTGCCGATGCCGGCGTGAAAGAGCTGATTGTGGTTGCCCAGGACACCAGCCGCTATGGCACGGATTTCCCGGAACATACCCGGCTGCTGCCGGAGCTGCTGCACCGGCTGTGCCAGATTGAGGGGCTGCATTGGGTGCGGGTGCATTATGTCTACCCCGATGAAATTGACGATGAATTCATCCGGGTGATGGCGCAGGAGCCGAAGATTGTCAAATACCTGGACATTCCCATCCAGCACTGCAACGACAAGATTCTGAAGCTGATGAACCGCCGCGGCAATGGCACGTTCCTGCGGGCGCTGCTGCAAAGGCTGCGGGATAATATCCCTGGTCTGGTCATTCGCACCAGCCTGATTACCGGCCTGCCCGGCGAGGGTGAGGAAGAATTTGAGGAGCTGTGCGACTTCCTGCGGGAAACCCGCATGGAGCGGGTGGGTGCGTTCCCCTTCTCCCCGGAGGAGGGTACCAAGGCTGCCGCCATGGAGCACGTGGATGCCGACACCGCCATGGCACGGGCGCAGAAGGTGGAGATGATTCAGTCCGAAATCATGGATGAATACAACGCTTCCGTCATGGGCAAAACAATGGAAGTGCTGGTGGATGGCTATGACGAGGAATTCGAGCAGTTCTACGGACGCACTTTTGCCGACTCCCCGGAAATTGACGGGCGGGTTTGGATTGCTGCCCAGGAGCCGCTCCACGAGGGTGAGTTCGTGCTGGTAACCATGGACGGCACCCAGGATGGCGACCTGACCGGCTATGTTGCCGAGGAGGCAGAGGAATGACAACAGCAAGCAAAATCACCCTGGTGCGGGTGTTTATGATTCCCCTGGTGATGATTGCCATGTATCTGAGCAAGGGTGTTTCCGGTATGTGGATGTGGGTTTCCCTGGGGCTGTTCGTCATTGCCAGTGTGACGGATTTTATCGACGGCCAGATTGCCCGCAAGTGCAACCAGGTCAGCGATTTCGGTAAATTCCTGGACCCCTTGGCAGATAAGCTGCTGACCATTGCGGTGATGACCATGTTTTGTGAGTGGGGGCGCTTTCCTGCCTGGGCGCTGATGCTGGTGCTGACCCGGGAATTTGCCGTCACCGGCCTGCGCCTGGTGGCAGCGCCCAAGGGGCGTGTCATTGCCGCCGCCTGGAGCGGCAAGGTGAAAACCGCCAGCACCATGATTGGTCTGATCCTGTGGATGCTGCTGCCCGAAAACAGCATGGTGGGGCTTGTCGTCTCCGCCGTCATCGTGGTAACCACGGTGTACTCCGGCATCGAGTATTTTGTAAAGAATTGGAACTGCCTGTGGAACTGATGCTCCCAAGGCACAGAAAAATGAATCAGGACCTGCCCCTTCCGGAACAATCCAAAGGCGGCAGGTTCTTTTTTTGTTTTGATGAAACAAATCCAGTATCTCAGTCGTATTCATGGTGAAAGGAGGTGGGAGCCATGACTTCTTTGTTGCGTACGGACAGAGAAATCACGGAAATCTACGGAAGAAATGTGGATACGGTCTACCGTGTCTGTTATTCCTTTATGAGGAACAAGCCGGAGGCGGAGGATATGACCCAAGAGACCTTCCTGCGGCTGATTGCCTCTGGGAAAGCCTTTGAAAACCAACGGCATGAAAAAGCCTGGCTCATCGTGACGGCTTCCAATCTCTGTAAAGACCAGCTCAAGCGGCTTTACAGGAATGAGGAGGATTTGGAGCAGCACACAGAACTGGCAGCGGAATCGCCTCCGGGGGAAAACCCCGTGTTAGAGGCCATTCTCCGCCTGCCCATGGATTACAAAACGGTGGTGTACCTCTATTACTACGAGGGCTATACCACCGGGGAGATTGCAAAAGCCCTCCATTGCCTTCAGCCCACGGTCCGAACCCGGCTTGCCCGTGCCCGAAAACAACTGAAACTGATGTTAGGCGGTGATTTGGAATGAAGAAACAGAACATTCATCAGGCATTCGATTCCATTACGCTGACCCAAGGGGAAAAGGATGCCATGCTTGAACAAATCCTGTCCGCATCCGGTCATCGGCCTGCGGAAAGGAAACGGACCATGAACTACAAAAAAACACTGATGATTGCAGCCATCGTTACCGCCATGGCGATTTTTATGGGCTGCGCCGTTGTGGCTCTGACAACAAAGCAATTAAAGCTGGATGAATACGAAACCACATCCCCCGCCTGGATTGACTCTGACGGACAGCGCCACGAGGCGATGGAGGTAACGAAAACAGTCCTGTCCCTGCAAGGTCTACAGGGAACACCGGAGCAACTGGCTGCCAAAGAATGGTATGATTTTTGTAAACGCTATGACCCGGACAATTCCATTTATGTAGCTTCCGGCGGTAAATTCCAGGCACCGGAGGAATATGCGGCTTACAATGTCTATTCCCAGGAAATGGTGGAGAAACTCTATGAGATTGCCCATCAATACGGACTCAAGCTCATGGGCAAAATGGGGCGGGCTTACCACTACGATTGGAAGCTGGGCTGGGATGCCCTTGGAATCCGGGAGCCGGTGATTTCCGGTACGGATGATACCTTTGAACTTCGCGGCTGTGACTTTTTTGAATCGGGAAGCTATTGCATCTACACAGACTTTCATGTAACAGACCCCGCCTTTACCTGGCAGCATCCTACTAATTTGGTTTTGCATTGCAATAAAAAAGGCTTTATGGGAAATAAGATTGTCAGCCTGATTAACGGGGCAACCACAAGAGAATGGAACTATTTAAGAAGTGACGGAAAGACCATTTTGATTGTGGTTTCCAGCGACCCGGTTCAGCCAGCAAATGACAATATCTATCTCATCTGTGACCGGGAGGATGCTTTCTTGTATGCGATTTTTCCTCCGGCCTACTACTTAAATAACGGGGATGGCCCCAGGGAAGAAATGTCCAACCAGGATATTGAGTGGCTGGCGGAGCATATTGATTTCTCCATCCAGACCAAAACGCCGGATATGGATGCAGTGCTGCCCCTGCTTCAAGAGGAGGATGCCGCCTATGATGCCCTTTTGGATGCGGATGACCCGTTTGCCCAGGACAGCTACGGGAAGCTGTGGAAGGTTTTGGGGGCGGTGAAGGAATACGCCCTGGTGGATTTGGATGGCGATGGGATAGAAGAATGCTTCTTCTGGGATCAATATGGCAATCCCTCCCTTTACACCATGAAGGACGGAAAAACCGCCCCGGTGCTTACCCAGGGAGAGAAGGCATTCGGCATCCAGGGGACGGTCACCCTCTGCGAAAACAATGCTTTGAAAACCTACGAGGAAGTGGGCCAGGCTTATAAGCTCTACTGCTTCTACACCGTGGAGCAGGGAACGCTGGTGGAGCAGAACCGGGTGGTCTATGACATTGCCAACGATGATTGGGGCTTGAGCCTCAGCGGCATCCATATGGATAAGACCCTCAGCCGGGAGGAAGCGGAGTCTATTTTGCATACGTACCGTGAGATTCCCTTGGAGCGAGCGCCAATCGAGAATATGCCAAAGGACAAGTAAACTATCCAAAATGGGAGGGGCACGGACATCTGCGTGCCCTTTCCCAAATTTTCCTGGATTTTCTCCAACGACTGTGCTATAATGTCCTGGCATTTCCAAGGAAAGCGAGGACGATACAATGAACGAAAAGGAAGTTGGCGAAATTCGCCGCCATATGCGTCGGGATCGCAGCAACATGACTGCCATCTATGGCTGCTATGTCAATGACAACAAGGAGATTATTGCCCAGTACCGTGCCAGCACCGGCATCATGTCCGAAAATGAGTCGGATCGGTATTTTGGCATTTTGCGGAAGGTGCTCTCCGGCTCGGTGGGCAAGAACCTCATCGACCTGACCTTCCAGACCAGCCAGGTATCTGGCAGCCCGGAGCATAAGCTGCTCATGGACCTGCGGGAATGCAAGCTCCAGGATGACGAGCTGCGGGAGCAGCTGTACCAGAAGATGATTGAATCCATCGTGTTGGAGGGCAATTACCTGATTCTGTTGGGCTGTGATACCTATGACGTGCCCTTTAAGAGCAAGGATGACTTCCAGCAGAACGACTCCTCCGACGAGAGCTACACCTATCTTCTCTGCGCCGTCTGCCCGGTGAAGCAGACCAAGCCCAATTTGCATTATGTGCCGGAGGATCAGGTGTTCCACGACGGTGCCATGAGCCAGCCGGTGGCAGCACCGGAGTTTGGTTTCCTGTTTCCCGCCTTTGACAACCGCTCCACCAATATCTATAATGCCCTCTACTACAGCCGCAACACCAAGGAGAACCAGGATGCCCTGATTGAAGCGGTGTTCAATACCCCGGTACCCAAGCCCGCCGCCGAGCAGAAAAAGTGCTTCGAGGCGCTGCTCACCACCTCTTTGGGGGAGGAGTGCAGCATGGATGTGGTGCAGACCATCCACGAGCAGCTGTGTGAGCGGATGGAGCTGCACAAAGAGAGCAAGGTGCCCGACCCGCTGCTCATCGACAAGCAGGTGATTAAGGATGTGCTGACCTCCTGCGGTGTGTCCGAAACCGGTGTTTCCACCTTCAGCGTCCAGTATGATGAGGCTTTCGGCTTTGAAGCGGAACTGCATCCCAAGAACATCATCGACAGCAAGCATTTCGAGATTCACACCCCGGACATTGCCATTAAAATTGACCCCACCCGCACGGATTTGGTGGAGACCAGAGTGATTGGCGGCGTGAAGTACATCATGATTAACGCCGACGAGGATGTGGAAGTCAACGGTGTCAGCATCCATTTCCAGGGCGACCAGGAACAGAACTAAAAAATCTTCATGAAGAAGCACCCGGACAGAACATCCCGGGTGCTTCTTTTCATATGGTTGACATTTTTATAATTTCTTGATACGCTTGTATGGTGGTATTAGATTGATAAATCGGGAGTTGTCAAACACAATGCTTCTCCCAACTAAAGGTTGAGTTTGATAATTCTACTTACGGTTCGTGTACAAAAATTGATAAAAATTGTAGAATAAATCATAAAAGGAGGCATATTTTCATGAATCAAATTGATACAGGAAAGTTTATTGCTGGTTGTAGAAAAGAAAAAGGTTTGACACAAGCGCAATTAGCAGAAAAGTTAAATATTACTGACAGAGCTGTTTCCAAATGGGAGACAGGAAAATGTATGCCTGATTCATCTATCATGTTGGAACTTTGCAATATTTTAGGTGTTACGGTTAACGAATTGTTGAGTGGGGAGAGGATAGAAATAAATAATTATGATGAGAAGGTCAATGAAAATCTCATTGAATTAAAAAGAAAAGATGAGAACAATATGAACAAGAATGCAATAATATCAACAATATACACAATCGCTATGATAATTGGCATTATGGTATGTTGCATATGTGATATTACCATTTCGGGAACATTGACATGGTCATTAATTGTGCTTAGTTCTATATTGGTTACATGGATCACATCGTTTCCGGTTATATTGTTGGGAAAAAGGGGAGTGCTGGTGGCGATGATTGCTATTAGTATCATTATAGTACCATTTATGTACATATTAAGTATTTTGATAAAAGTGAATGAGGTGTTCAGCATAGGTGCGATTATGTCGATTATCGCACTTGCATTTCTTTGGATAATTTATGCTTTATATTATCGACTTAAAGAACGAAAGTTTTTGGCAACAGGAATCACATTCTTGTTTGCTATTCCATTTACACTTTTGATAAATAGTATATTATCAAGAATGATTGGCGAGGCGGAAATTGATATTTGGGATATATTATCTATATTTATTTTGTTGATTATAGCAGTTGCTTTTATAATTGGAGATTATGCTCGAAGAAAGGGGCATATAAGATAAGACTTTAGTTACACCTAAATTCCAGCTCGTGAAGCTTTTCAAAAGGGGCTGCTGCAAGATTTTTATAGCAGTCCATTCCTTCCGTGAGCTTAATTTTTTTCACATTTTTCTGTTATGTTCTTGTTATCGTATCAAAGCAACCGTTTGGAAGTTTGCCTGCAAGAGAACATCGATGTGTTGATGGCGTTTCGTGAAAAAAGGAGGTAGACCTGTGTTAAATTATAAGGAAAAAAAGAAAACTGCGTGGTGGATGATTGCTGTAGAAGGAATCATTTGTATCATATGTATCATACTGGTTGTTTGCTTCTTTACGAATGGGATGAAAAGGGAAGAACCGTCTACAAGTGCTGTACAGGCAGGCAACGAAGATAGCGGTAAAATGATGCAGCATACGATAGAAAACCTGGAAAATAATGGAACTGATACAGCATTTTTAGACCTGAGCGGCAGCTGGATTCTCGATGAAAGCTATACAGTCCAGTCAAACAATGGCATTGAACTTCAGGCAATCATTGGAAGCACTCCAACAAACAGCCCCAGTACGCTTCTTTTGAAGCCTGACGGAGTCATTGAGTTCACGCTTGGCGGTTACAAAGGGGAAGGCAGATGGCAGCCTGACGGAGATACCGGTCGCTATGTGGCGGATGTGCTTCTGTCAAACGATGGCGGCAACGTTTCGCTCCCGCTGTACGACTTTAGAGAAAGCCCCGATAGCACGCTGTATCTTGTTCTTAAATACAGCAATACATTGTTCTTTTGGACGAAAGAATAATGCCGGATGGCAATCGCTTTAAGCTCGTGAGGATTTTCTAAAAAGGGGCTGTTGCATGATTTTTACAGAAGCCCCTTTCTTCTGCAAGCTTGACTTTTTAACGCTTTTTTGATACGCTCGCATTATTGCATGAGAACGATAAATCGGAAGTTGTAGGGGTAACAGCAAAACTGATATTTAACATATCCCATGTAATGTCATACGAAAAATCGTAGAATCGAAAGTTGGTAGGAGGTTGCATGATGAGCATTGATAGGAAAATAAATCGCATTCAATTTCTCACGGGAAATTCGTTAAAGTTTATTGCTGTACTGACAATGGTTATTGACCATCTATGTAAAATTGTGCTGCAATGGCTACTATCAAACTACTGGGGGACTATGGTAGATAACGAACAAATGTCGTGGGAGAGATTCCAAGAGATAGATAATCTCATACGGTTTGATTTGCAAAGCATTGGGACGATTGCTTTTCCGCTATTCTGTTTTTTGCTGGCAGAAGGATTCCAACACACAAGAAGTAAAAAACGCTATATTGGGTTGATGCTTGCATTTGCCCTTATTTCGGAAATTCCATTTGACATAGGTTTCTTTAGTGCGTATTCACGAATGGAAGGTACATTTCCGTTTTACTTGAAGTATCAAAATGTATTTTTCACCTTGTTTTTAGGCTTATTGACATTGGTATGCCTTGAAAGATTTTCGTGTAAATCAGACCTACCGGTGGATAGAATAAAATCAGCAGTCCTGCAAGTTCTCAGTGTAGTGCTTTTTTCCGGCATTGCGGAAGGAATCCATTGTGACTACGGTATGCAGGGGATCTTATTCATATCAGCATTTTATATTTGCCGTAATCACCGAATCTATCAAGTGTTGCTGTTCCTTTTGGCTTACATGGGGACAACGGGGAATCAACCGCCTTTATGTACGCTTCTTGCCTGCTTGCTTATTCTGCTATACAACGGAAAGCGTGGTAAACTGAAGCTAAAATACTTCTTCTATGTTTTTTATCCAGCACATATCCTTGTCCTGTATTTGATTCAGGTAGGACTCGGAAAATATTTGATGAAATGACAACTTCCGATTTAATGAGCTGGAACGGGCTTTTTGGAGAATCATGATTACTACAAAAAGATTAACAATACGTCCTATTGAAGAAAATGATTGGACTGCAATTAAAGAAATATGGGATGATTTTAAGAATACGGAATTCGTTATCTATGATAACGATAAGGATACATCTCCAGAATCATTACAGCCACGAATTGCGAAATGGGCAGAAGCGACTCGAAAGGGCAATGAGCATATGTTCTTTGCAACGTGCTTAAAAGGCGAGACAATCGGATTTACTTCTATGAATATTGTTGCGCCATCCGAGTACGAGATTGGATACGGATATACAAGGAAATCACAGGGGCATGGATTTGCAAAAGAAGCGCTTACCGCCATTCTGGATGGTATGAAAGAGTTTGGTGTTACAAAAATTCATGCGGGAACAGCCTTAAAGAATACTCCTTCCGTGGCATTATTAAAAAGTCTTGGGTTTGAATTGACAAGCACAGAGCAGATTTGTTTTTTCAAAGATGATGCTGGCAACGACATTTATTTTGAAGGTGGTAATTTTACTAAAAATTTGGCTTTAGAGAGCAAATGACGTGTAGTTGATCAATCGAAATCTGGAGGAATCTGCTATGAAAAGAACAATAACCGCAGTCCTTTGCGCTGCAATGCTTCTTCTGCTTGCCGGATGCGGAAAGGGCAATACATCAAACGTGAAAATTGATTATGGGACTTCTTCCGTTTATTCCCAAAAAGAAATGGACGCTGCCATTGATGTGATAAAAAAGCAGTTCCGTTCGTTTGCGGGCTGCGAACTGCATAGCCTTTCTTATATGTCTGATGAAGAATGCAATGGCGCAGACAATGTGAAGTGGATGAATGATTTAAGAACGGAGGATCAGAAAGAAGCGTTTACGCAATGTATTGCCTTTCATAGCTCCTTCCGCTCCCCGAAAGATGGCGGCGGTGCCTGGGAGGCAGACCAGGAATACACTTGGTCCTGGTGGCTTGCACGGAGCGAAGGCGGACAGTGGAAGCTGATGACCTGGGGATATTGCTAAAAGAAAGATAAGCTGCCAAAAGGGGCTGCTGCAAAAAAATCGCGGCAGTCCCTTCTTTCGCACTTGGGTTTCCATCCATAGGGGAACATGAGCTGTACGCAGATGCGGATTCGGGTGCGGCTACAGTCTCAAAATGTTTTCGCTGCCCCGTTTTGGCTGGAAATCCGCTGAGGAATGCCGTTGCTCAGTATTTTTTGAGGAAAAATTGCGCAACCTTGAATCGGCAGGATGACCCTGTCACGGAGAAATGAATGTGGATGAATGGCAACAAGGGCACACAATCTGCGAACTTCCAAAGATTGAATCGGTGCTTCCTTATAATTTTTTTAATCCTATTGACAGAAACAGCCCAAAGTGGTATGTTTTTTCCAACTGATTCCAAATAAAAGGGGCATAGAGAAATGACGCTGAACAGACAACGGGTACGAAGCAAAACGGCGTGGGATGCGGCGGGGCTGGTGCGAAAGGCGCTGACAGCATGGATTTTGGCCTGCGCCTGCCAATATGCGCTGCTGCCGGCCGACCTGCGGGATTTGACCGGGCTGGATGGACTGCGGGCCATGTCCATGGGGTTTACTCTGGCACTGACCGGGGGCATCTTTGCGCTGCTGTGCTTGCTGTCGCTGGTGTGCTACACCGGAAAGTGGGAGCGCTGCGGCCTGGTGCTGGGGGTGGGGATGCTGTCCGCTCTTTCGCTGCTGTCCACCTTCAGCTGGGGACTTTTGGGCGGCTGCGTGCTGCTGATGGCGGTGGTTTCCGGCTTTGCCCTGTGGGGCTGGAACGGCAGCCCGGAGCCGGGGCGGGACACCCTGCCGGGCAAGCGGCGCTACGGCTGGATTACGTTTGGGCTGACGGTGGCATTTATCGCCTTTGTCAGCCTGTGGACGGTGGGGCGGGTGTATAGCTTCAATGCGCCCACCTTTGATCATGGCCTGTTCTGCCAGATGTTCCATTATATGAAAACCACCGGGCAGCCCCTGACCACCCTGGAACGAGATGGTCTGTTGTCCCATTTTGCGGTTCATGTCTCTCCGGTGTACTATTTGATGCTGCCCTTTTTTGCCCTGGCACCCTATCCTGCCACCTTGCAGATTTTGCAGGCGGTGGTGCTGGGTTCGGCGGTGATTCCCGCCTGGAAGATTGCCCGGGAGCATGGCCTGACCGCTCCTGCCCGGGCGCTGGTGTGCGCCGTGCTGCTGCTGTTTCCTGCCTATTCCGGCGGCACCGGCTATGACCTGCATGAAAACTGCTTCCTTGCACCGCTGTTACTGTGGATGCTGTATGGCATCGACCGGAAAAATCTGCCCTTGACTGCCCTGGGGGCGCTGCTGACCCTGACCGTCAAGGAGGATGCGGCGGTGTATGTAGCGGTGGTGGCGCTGTGGCTGGGGCTGCGGGGACTGCTGCAAAAGGACAAATGGAGCATTTGCACCGGCGGGGCGATGCTCTTGGGGGCGGTTGCCTGGTTTGTGGCGGCAACCACCTTTCTGGCTACCTCCGGCGATGGGGTGATGTCCTTTCACTATAAGAATTTCTTCTTCAAGGAGCAGTCCTCTTTGCTGACGGTGATTGAGGCGGTGCTGCTCAACCCCATGAAGGCGGTGCAGGAATGTCTCAAGCCGGAAAAACTGGAATTTGTCGCCATGACCATGCTGCCGCTGCTGGGGCTGCCGCTGCTGACCCGGCGGTATGAGCGCTACATTCTGCTGATTCCCTATGTGCTGGTGAATCTGATGCCCGCCCACCAGTATCAGTACAATATCTATTTTCAGTATGTCTTTGGTTCGACGGCGCTTTTATTGTACCTCGCCATTGTAAATCTGGCGGACATCCGGGAAAACTGGCAGCGGATGGCGGCGTTGGGCACGGCGCTGGCGCTGAGCATGGCCTGCTTTGGGGTGACGGTGCTGCCCAAGGGCATCAGCTATCCCAAACAGTGTTTGGATTATGCTGATTTTTACAGCGGCGTTCGCAGTACCCTGGCGGAGATTCCGGCGGATGCCTCGGTCAGTGCCACCACCTTTTACACGGTGATGCTGTCCCAGCGGGATATTTTGTATGATGTCCGCTATTGCAGCCTGGAGCATCTGCTGTCCACGGAGTATGTTGCCCTGAATGTGAAGTCCACCTCGGATTATAAAAAGTATAATACCGATGGAAAAAGCAATGGCTTTGCCAATCTGACGCTGCTGCTGGAGGAAAACGGCTATGTGCCCTTCCGGCAGTATGGCAGCAATCTGGTTATCTATCATAAGGAAGCATAAAAAATCCCCTGTACCAAAATGAACGGTACAGGGGAGATTTTTTGGGGGGATTATTTGCCGGTCACAACGGCACCGGCGGGCAGCGCATCGGCGGGGATGGCATCGGCGGAAACAGCGTTGGATGCGTCAGCGGCGATGGCATCGGCAATGGTCTGCTGCAAGCGCTCCAGATTGCTGGGGTTGTCAATGCCGCCCAGCAGCGGCTCACCCACCACGTTGCCGTTGCGGTCAAACACATAGGTGGTGGGGAAGGCCATGATGTTCAGGGCGAACTTGGCAGCCTCGCTGGAAGAATCGAAGTAAATGTTGCGGTAGGTCACGCCCTTGGATTCCAGGATTTTCTTGGCGGTGGCAATGGCATCGGCGTTGCCGTCCAAAGTTTCGGTGTTAACGCCAATCAGCTCGCCGCCCTGCTCCCGGATGGTCTTGCTCAGCTCCTCCAGCTCCTTCATCTCACCCACGCAGGGCTTGCAGCCGCTGAACCAGAAGTTGATCACGGTGAAGGCGTTGTTTGCAAACAGGCTGCTGTCCACCGGGTTGCCGTCCAGATCCTTGCCCTCAAACTGGGGGAAGGCGTTTTCGCCGGCGGCTGCCTGGCTGGGAGCGGCCTCCTCGGTGGGCAGGGCGCTGATTTCTTCTTCCAGGTCATGAATCTTCTGGGCATGACCCTTGAGGGTCTGATACTCCTCGTCGGAAAGCTCATCCTTGATGCCCTCCACGGCAGCCAGCAGCACGTCGCCGTAGTTGCTGCTGAGGGTATCGTCGGAGACGTTCTTGCTCATGGAAGCAAATACCTTCTCCCACAGTTCCTTGTCCTGGGCGAGAATGGCGTTTTCTTCATCCAGATAATCCTGAACGGTTTTCTGGCTCTGAGCCTCGGTGGCAGTCTCCTGAACGGAGGTGGGTGCCTGGGTGGGAGCCTCGGCGGGTTTCTGATTGCCGCAGGCGGTCAGGGTCAGTGCCAGGCAGGCGATGCCAATCATTGCTTTTTTCATCATAAATTACTCCTTATCCTTTTGAGCTTGTGTAGATTTGTTGCCAAATCCGTATTGATAACTGATTGCGTTTTTGGGGCAGGCCTTCATGCACATTCCGCAGCGGATGCACTCGGAATGGTTGGGGGACTTGGTAACGTCCACATCCATTTTGCAGGCCCTGGCGCAAGCGCCGCAGGAAACGCATTTGTCCTGATCCACCTTCATCTGGAACAGGGATACCCGGTTAAACAGGGCATAGAAGGCACCCAGGGGGCAAATCCATTTGCAGAAGGGGCGGTAGAAGAAGATGCTGCCCAGCACCACCGTCAGCAGCAGGAAGGCCTTCCAGGTGAACAGCTTGCCCAGCGCCGCCCGAATGCCGGCGTTGGCGGCAGCCAGGGGAAGGGCACCTTCCAGCACGCCCTGGGGACAGAGGTATTTGCAGAAGAAGGGGTCTCCCATGCCCACGTCGTTCACAAGGAACGCCGGCAGGAGAACGACCATCACCAGCAGGACGGCGTACTTGAGGTATGTCAGGGGCTTGAGCTTCTTTGTGGAGAGCTTCTTTGTCG
>ERZ772861.1367-NODE-1367-length-20526-cov-5.608812_pt1 | contig 20526 bp, 17 predicted proteins | sample MGYA00512135_ERZ772861 | MGnify/ENA primary metagenome ERZ772861 (study PRJEB29015, sample SAMEA2737700) | human gut metagenome | biome: human gut; feature: human-associated habitat; material: faeces | place: China | collected 2012 ...
GTGACCAGCAGGGTGGTGCCGACGCCGTTCAGGTACTGCTTCCAGCGGCTTCCTTCGATAAATGCCTGATAGAATTTGACGTAGAATTCCTGCCAGAAGGATGCGGTGCCGTCCCGCATCAGGGGTTTCCAAAGTTCGTAAAGTTCCACAGCTTCACCTTCTCATTTAATATTGCGCAGTATCGTGTTATACGCAGAAAATCGGCCTTCCCAGCGCGAAGGTCGGTTTTCCGGGTACAACCGTGCCAAGGGCGGCTTGAGCCGCCCCTGACTAAGCGATTGGATTATTCAGCGGAGATGTACTTGTCAACGATGGACTGGACGGTGCCGTCAGCGATCAGCTCGGCCAGCACCTGATTGATGGCATCCAGCAGGGCGGTGTTGTCCTTGTTTACGCCGATGGCGTAGTTCTCGGTGACGTACTCAGTGTCCAGAATGGTCAGACCGGCGTTGGCGGCAACAAAAGCCTCAGCAGGAGCGGAGTCGATGACCACGCAGTCAACCTGACCGTTGATCAGAGCCTGCACAGCGGAAGCGCCGTTGTCATAGGCGGTGACATGATCGTCGCCGTAATCATCGGAGGTGTAAATGTAACCGGTGGTACCACGCTGGGTGCCGATCATCTTCTCGCCCAGATTGTCCAGGGTCACGTCGGAGCCTTCCTTGACGATGACCACCTGCACGCCGGTGGCGTAGCTGTCGGAGAAGTTCATGACCAGCTGCCGATCCTCGGTGACGGTGACACCGGCCATGACGATGTCGGACTTGTTCTGCTGAACGGCCAGCAGAGCGGCGTCGAAGTCCATATCGTCCACGACCAGCTCCAGACCCAGCTTCTCGGCGATCGCGCCGGCGACCTCAACATCGATGCCCTCGAAGCTGCCGTCATCGGCGACCATCTCATAGGGAGGGAAGGCGGCGTTGGTGGACATGATCAGCTTGCCGGACTTGACGGTCTTCAGTTCGGCAGCGGCGGTCTCGGCAGCTGTGGTCGCAGCAGCCGTGGTCTCAGCGGCGGTGGCGGCGGGAGCCTCGGTGGTGGTCTTGGTGGTGTTGCTGCTGCCGCAGCCGGCGAACATGGACATGACCATCAGAACGGTCAGCGCAAGTGCAAATACCTTTTTCATAATTTTACTCTCCTTTTCATTTTTGACCTCCCGTAGCTGGGAGGTGATTGATGAGTGCATTATAGCGCGTATTTTATTCATCGTCAATAGGATGAATATACAACAATAAAGAGAAAATAAGGCCGTATGTAATATAAATACTACAAAAACCCGCAAGTTTAACATGTATATGTGAATATTCAGGGAATTCATCCTAAATTATTCCAGCAACTGAGTGCATATTATTCATCATAGATGAATATACAGCCATGCAAAGCCGCTGGTTGACGGAGAGGACAGCATCTGGTATAATTTTATGGAGAACATAATCGGGAGGACGCCCTATGAAAACCACCGTGAAGGAACTGGACTACGAAAAAGTCATGGCGCTGCCCCAGTATCCCCATCTGCACCCCATCCGGCCCGGCATTTTCTGGCGCACCCTCGTGCAGGGGCTGTCCATTCTGGGACTGGCCGGAACCCATTTCCATTACACCAGCGAGGGAATGGAGAAGGTCGGTAAGAACGAGCCGTGCCTGATTCTCATGAACCATTCCTGCTTTCTGGATTTGCAGATCGCAAGCGCCATTTTGTACCCCCGACCCTACAATATTATCTGTACATCCGACGGCTTTGTGGGCATGGGCGGCCTGATGGCATGGGCGATGCGCACCATCGGCTGCGTACCCACCCGGAAATTCGTCACCGACCTGACGCTGGTGCAGGATATGGTCTACTGCCTGAAGGAGCTGAAAAGCAGCGTTCTCATGTACCCGGAGGCCAGCTATTCCTTCGATGGCACCTGCACGGCGCTGCCCCGGAAAATGGGCGTGCTGCTGAAAAAGCTGGACGTGCCTGTGGTGATGATCGAGACTTTCGGCGCCTTCAGCCGCAACCCGTTGTACAATGAATTGCAGGTGCGCAAGAGCGTTCCCGTTTCGGCGAAGGTGCGATTGCTCTACAGCCGGGAGGATCTGAAGGAGAAATCCGTCAAGGAGCTGTCCGACGGGCTGGACAAAGCCTTTTCCTTCGACCAGTTCCGCTGGCAGAGGGAAAACGGCATTCAGATCACCGACGGTTTCCGGGCGGACGGTCTGGAGCGTATTCTGTATAAATGTCCCCATTGCGGCACGGAGGGGGAGCTGACGGGCAAAGGCACCGGCCTGACCTGCCGCCATTGCGGCAAGCACTGGGAATTGACCCCCATCGGCGACCTTGCGGCGTCGGAAGGGGAGACGGAGTTTTCCCACGTCCCCGACTGGTATCGCTGGGAGCGGGAGCAGGTGCGCCGGGAGCTTGAGGACGGAGCATACAAGCTGGACATCGACGTGGACATTGCCATGATGGTGGATTTCAAGGCCATTTATAAGGTAGGGCAGGGGCATCTGACCCACGACCGGGAGGGCTTCACCCTCACCGGCTGCGGCGGGAAGCTCCGCTACACCCAGAAGCCCACGGCCTCCTACGGCCTGTACGCCGACTACTACTGGTACGAGATCGCGGACACCATCTGCATCGGCGACAACCGGTGCCTCTACTACTGCTTCCCCAAGGCTGGTTACCCGGTGGCGAAGACCCGTCTGGCGGCGGAGGAGCTGTACAAGCTCTGCAAGACCCGGGCGCTGGCAAAATAAGCATGAAAAATCCCCGACTTTGGTTGACCAGACCAAGTCGGGGATTTTCAGAGAAAAAGAGAGGTAAGAAAATGAAAAAGAAAATTATCATTGAGTACGCTTTCATTATATCCGGGGGCTATTAAAAAAATAAGTGCGCAAATATTAAATAAGTGTTAAGCACGTAAAATTGAGGATGGTATTTTTGTGCAGAATGACAAATGTGAATTTTTTGTAGCTTGTGGGATGCAACCCTTGACATTTTTTCAAATTGGGGTATAGTAAAGACAAATGAATTAGCACTCTTGCAACGAGAGTGCTAAAGCGAAAGGAAGGTAAAGTAGATGAACTTCAATAACTATACCCAAAAATCGATTGAGGCCGTCCAGAGCGCGCAGCAGCTGGCGGTTCAGAATTCTCATCAGCAGATGGAGCAGGTGCATCTGCTTCTGGCATTGCTGCGGCAGGAGGGCGGTCTGATCCCTCAGCTGCTGAAAAAGATGGACGTTACGGTGGAAAGTCTGGAAGCGGCGGCGGAAGCCGAGCTGCGGAAGATTCCCGGCGTGCGGACAAGTCAGGCAATGGACAGCTTTTATGTCAGCGCCGACGTGCAGGCCGCGTTCAATGCGGCGGAGCAGCAGGCGCAGACCATGAAGGATGAATATGTGTCCGTGGAGCATCTGTTCCTTGGACTTCTGGAAACTGCCCGGGGCGACGTGAAGGAGCTGTTCAAGACCTACCAGATCACAAAGGAGCGTGTTCTGAAGGCTTTGCAGGAAGTCCGGGGCAATCAGCGTGTCACCACCGACAACCCGGAGGGAACCTACGACGCGCTGGAAAAGTACGGCACTGACCTGGTCAAACGGGCAAGAGAACAGAAGATGGACCCGGTGATCGGCCGTGACGAGGAAATCCGGAACGTTATCCGCATTCTGTCCCGGAAGACGAAGAACAACCCTGTGCTCATCGGCGAACCCGGCGTGGGCAAAACCGCCATTGCCGAGGGACTTGCCCAGCGGATTGCGGCGGGGGATGTCCCCTACAAGCTGCGGGATAAGGAGGTTTTCCTGCTTGACCTCACCGCGCTTGTGGCAGGTACCCAGTTCCGGGGGCAGTTTGAAAGCCGTATGAAGAGTCTGATCGGTGAGATCAAGGAATGCGGCAACATCATTCTGGTCATCGACGAAGTCCACAATCTGGTGGGTGCGGGAGACGCGGAGGGCAGCATGAACGCCGCCAACATCCTGAAACCCGCTCTGTCCCGGGGAGAGATTCAGGTCATCGGCGCGACGACCTTCGCCGAGTACCGCAAGTATATTGAAAAGGACGCGGCTCTGGAGCGCCGTTTCCAGCCCGTCACCGTGGCCGAGCCGACCATCGCGGAGGCAAGCCAGATCATGCAGGGCATTGCCAAATCCTACGCCGAATTCCACGGGGTGGAGATTTCCCCGGAAATCGCCCGCCAGTGCGTCGTGCTTTCCGAGCGCTACATCACCGACCGGTTTTTGCCTGACAAGGCAATCGACCTGCTGGACGAAGCCTGTTCCGACGTCAACCTGCAGTGCAAGGAGATTTCCCAGCTTGCCGAGCTGAAAAAGGAGCGGGACGACTACGAGCTGGAACTGCGGATGCTCAACGAGAACACGGAGAATCAGGACTATGAGCGTCTGGCGCTGATCCGCAGCAAGCTGATGCAGCTGGCGGCGAAGATCGAGGAGCTGGAAAAGCACCCCAAGCCCGCCGTGACCATGGAGAATCTGGCGCGGATCATCGAGCTGTGGACGAAAATTCCCGCGTCCAAGATCAAGGCGCAGGAGTACGAGCAGATCAAGGGGCTGAGCGACCGCCTGAAAACCCACATCGTCGGTCAGGACGAGGCGGTGGACGCCGTGTCCCGCGCCATCCGCCGCAACCGGGTGGGCATTTCCCCCAAGAAGCGGCCCGTGTCCTTTATCTTTGTCGGCCCCACCGGCGTGGGTAAGACGGAGCTGGTCAAGCAGCTGGCAAGCGACCTGTTTGACAATGTGGACAGCCTGATTCGGCTGGACATGTCGGAATATATGGAGAAGCACACCGTCTCCAAGCTCATCGGTTCGCCTCCCGGCTATGTGGGCTATGACGAGGCCGGACAGCTGACGGAGAAGATCCGCCGCCGTCCCTACAGCGTGGTGCTGTTTGACGAAATCGAAAAGGCGCACCCGGATGTGCTGAACGTTCTGCTTCAGGTGCTGGATGACGGACGCATTACGGACGCCCAGGGCAGGGTGGTGAACTTTGAGAACACCATCATCGTCATGACCTCCAACGCCGGTTCCGAAGGCAGTGTGGGCGGCATGGGCTTTGGCCGCAGCGACGGCGACAAGGTGAAGGAGAAGACCATGAAGGCGTTGCAGGGCTTCCTGCGGCCGGAATTTCTCAACCGTGTGGACGAGATCATCACCTTCAACCACCTGACGGAAGAAAACTTCCTTGGCATCGCGGACATCATGCTCAAGGAGCTGCAAGACAGCCTGTCCACCCGCGGCCTGACCCTTTTCTGGGACGACGATCTGCGCCGCCTGCTGGTGAAGAAGGCCTATTCCGTGACCTACGGCGCGAGAAATCTCCGCCGCACCATCCAGAAGGAGTTGGAAGACCCGATTTCCGAGGCGATCATTGATAGCTTCCAGCATCCCATTTCCGCCATCCGCATCCGGGTGGAGGGAGAGACCGTCAAGCTGGACATTACCTGACATATGGGAGGGGAAAAATCCCCTCCCATTTTTTCACGAATGCTGTAAGATTTTCCCCATTCCCGCGTCTAATGGGTGTAGGAGGTGAGGCCGTGACGGAGTTTGAACAAATATACCGGGCGTATTTTCAGGATGTGGAGCTGTACCTGCGGGCGATCAGTCATAACGAAAGTCTTGCGGAGGAGCTGACGGAACAGGTATTCTTTCAGGCGTTGAACGCTCTGCCGAAATTTCGGGGCGACTGCGACGTCCGCACCTGGTTATGCTCCATGGCGAGAAACGCCTACCTCAGCCATCTGCGCAAGGAGCGCCCGTCCCAGCCCATCGACGAGCTGGGAATCAGCGACCCGAAGCAGGCGGTGGAGGAACAGATCATGGACGCTCAGCAGGCCATGGCCGTTCACCGGGTGCTTCACGACCTGCCAGAACCCTATAAGGAGGTTTTCTCCCTGCGGGTCTTCGGGCAGCTTTCCTTTGGTGACATCGGAAGCCTGTTCGGACGCACGGCAAACTGGGCCTGTGTGACCTACCACCGGGCAAGGCAGAAAATACGGGATGAAATGGGGGAATGTGTATGAAACTATCCTGTAATGTGATCCGGGATCTGCTCCCGCTGTATGCGGAAAATCTGACCAGCGAAGAGAGCAACGCCCTCGTGGACGAGCATCTGTGCGGGTGCGACGAATGCGCGAAGCAGCTGGGGATACTGAAAAAAGCCCAGGCGATTCCGGTGGAAACAGACGCGCCGGGACTGAAAAAGATCAGAAAGGCCATTGTGCGCCGCCGGGTTTTAGCGGTGACCATGGCTGTGATGCTGGTGATCACGCTCGTGCTGGGCGCGGCGTTCCTCTGGGAAGCGCCGGTCTGGCTGGACGCAGATCAGGCGGTGAAGGAAGTCATGAAGATGGAGGACGGCAGCATCCGTATCTACTATACGGACATTATTCAGGGAATCAGCAGTGAGGACGACATGGCCGGAAACAGGGGCACTCTTTGCTTCAGCACATGGGGCAGGGTACACTTCGGGGAGCAAATGCCCCCTGACCCTTATGTTACGCCGGATGACGCAGGGGGAACCACAGCCTACAGCTGCTACGGTGACCCCACTTTGCCGGAAGAATTGCAGGAACTGGATGCCGCGCGGAACAATTATTGGTATATCAGCCCCAAGAATGGCAGGGCGGAGGTGCTTCTGCTGAAAGGGGAGGGGGACGTGGAAGCCCCTGAGGAGCCGCTTCTGACGGTCAGTCACAACGGGGCGATCTCCTGCGTCGTTCTCGCGGTCATGGCAATTATTTTGGCGATTCTGGCGTACCGTTTCAGAAAGCACCGGGGCGCCCCATGGCTGACCCATGGCGCCGCCCTTGCCGGGTGCGGGTGTGTGTCGCTTCTGGTCGTTTCCGGCGGGCAGTTTGTGGAGTTTTACGGCGACTACACGGCGCATGTGAGCAACGCCTGCATTTTGCTGATACCGATGTTCCTTACGGCGGTGTGCGCCATCCGTCTGCAAAAGCTGAAAGCGCAGGATAAGGGTTTATGAGGAAACATCCCGGAAGGACAGCCTTCCGGGATGTTCTGCGTTTGCTTGTCAAAGAACCTCGTTCATTTTGTCCTCGACCTTCCAGGCAAGGTCTTCGGCCTTGTTGGCGGCCTTTGCCGCAACGCGCCGCACGGGATTCTGCCTGGGCATCATCAGAACCGCTACCGCACCCGCAGCAGCGCCAAGACCGGCGGAAAGCATCCATCCTTTTGCGTTCATAAATTCTCCCTCCCTTCACAGGTAGTATACCCCAAAGGAAAAAAATCAGGACTGGAAGGTTTTTATCTTTGCAGATGGAAAAAGTTGTGATACAATAAACAAAAAACATGCCGGAGGCGGGATTATGTCTATTGATATATTACAAGAAAAGATTCGCAAGCTGAAGAATCCTTCCATGGTGGAGCTGATGCTGCCCCTGACTGCACTGCCGCCCCGGTATGCTCACGACGCTGTAGGCTACGGTGAATTCTGCCGGAACTTGCTCGGCGGGTTGAAAGGGATCATCCCGGCAGTTCGGCTGAGCTTCGGCGTGTTTGCCCTTCTGGGCGGCGATGGCTTGCAGGAGCTGGCGCAGACGCTGAACACCGCCCGGAACATGGGCTATTACACTGTGCTGGATGCGCCGGAACTGCTCAGCCCGACCGCCGCCCGGATAACGGCGGAAGCGTTTTTCGGCGGGGAAACCGACTATCCCTGTGACGGGCTGGTCGTTTCCGGATACTTGGGCAGCGATATCATCAAGCCCTTCCTGCCCGGGTGCCGAGAGGGGAAGAAGGACTTGTTCGTGGCAGCGCGCACCGGAAATAAATCCGCTCCGGAATTGCAGGACTTGCTCTGCGGCTCCCGGCTGGTGCATACGGTGGCTGTGGACTTGATAAACCGGTTCGCGCCGGAGGCGGTGGGAAAGCTGGGCTATTCCCGAATCGGCGCGCTGACGGCGGCAAGCTCTGCCGAAAGTCTGCGCAGTCTTCGCGGCAAGTATCCACGGGTGTTTTTCCTCGTGGACGGCTACGATTCCCCCAGCGCCAATGCCAAAAACTGCTCTTACGCCTTTGACAGGCTGGGGCACGGCGCGGTGGTGTGCGCGGGGGAGACGATCACCTGCGCATGGAAGCAGGCACAGTCCGACGGCGGGGATTTTCTGGAGCAGGCCGTGGCTGCCGCCGAAAGAATGAAGAAAAATCTGACGAGATATGTAACGATTCTTTAAGGAGGAAACGTGATGCGTCGAACTGACCGGGAAGTGACCGACCCCGCCGAAATCGCGGAAATGATGACCCGCTGCGAGGTGCTTCATCTGGCGCTGAACACGGACACAGTACCCTACATTCTCCCCGTGAACTTCGGAATGGAGCCGGACGGAATGACCCTGTACATCCACGGTGCGCGGGAGGGGACGAAGTATGCTCTGATAGAAAAGGACAACCGCGCCGGCTTTGAGCTGGACTGTACCCACGGTCTGGTTCTGGAAAACGGGACGTGTTCCATCAACTACGAAAGCGTCATCGGCTGGGGATATCTGGAGGACGTGACCGAGCCGGAGGAAAAGCGCAGGGCACTGGATTTGATCATGAAGCAGTACCGGGGCGAGGATTTCCCATACAGCACTGCCGTGATTCCCAAAACCCGCGTCCTTCGTCTGCGGGTGCAGGCGCGGACGGCGAAACGGAGACGCATGGGATAATATGTACCGGGGCGAACTGCCCCGGGGTGTTATCGGACACCAGCTGTACCCTGACGGGCGGCGGTGTTTTCCGTGATGTCGTCCATTCCGTCCAGGGGGCCGTTGCCGTTGTCGATGGTGGCGTTGGTGGAAGGCTCCACGCGGGGCATCGTGGTGGGCGCGGTGGTAGCCCGGGTCGTCTCAGTGGTCGCGGCGGTAGGCGTCGTGGTGGGAACGGTAGTGTTTCTGCTGGGGTCCTGGTTGGTGCAGCCGCAGCCGGTAAACAGCGCCGCGGTAAGGACGAGAACCAGTACGAGAATGGCATATTTTTTCATGTTTTTACCTCCAAATGAATCTTGCTTCAAACGTATTATTTCCCGTATGCCGGGGTTTACGCTGGTAATAATACCCAGTTTTCTGCAACTTTATAAGAGCAAACACTTTTTCTTCCGTTTCCTGCGAAGTGGACGTTTTCTTTATTTTCTTTTGCAAGTTAGCATATGATAACTCGCAAAATCGGATTTTCTGAAATTTTTTGTTGCTTTTTCTTGCATAGACATGTATAATGAAAGGGAATAAAAAATGAAGGAGAGTTCTGCGCTATGAAGAAGCTCGCTGCTAAGAAAAATGTGGAGTGCATGGCATGTCTGCAATGCGTTGCCGCCTGTTCCGAGGCGTTCTATAAGGAATTTGACGAGGAGAAGAGCTGTGTCCGCATCGTGGCCAAGGGTACCGGCGCCAAGCCCAATACCTGCATTCAGTGCGGCAAGTGTATGCGTACCTGTGAGCACGAAGCCATCACCCAGAACCCCAAGACCGGCGTGTACATGATCAACAAGAAGAAGTGCGTCAGCTGCGGCAAGTGCGCCGAAGCCTGCCCCATGCACGTGATCGTGTTCGAGGAAGGCAGCCCCGCCTCCAAGTGCATTGCCTGCGGCATCTGCGTCAAAGCATGCCCTATGGAACTGCTGGAAATCGTGGAGAAATAAGTCAAGCAACCGGATGGGCAGCCTTTGGCTGCCCATCTTTCCATTTTTAAGAAAAGGCTAAAAATGAAAAACAGACTTGTAATCTCGGCGGCATCATGGTATAATGTTCCCTAGTGTATCTTCGACTACTATCCCTCAGGAGGAACAACATGAGCGGACGCTATGAAAGAAAAAAGCCACAGAACCAAAGTACGGGCGGCTGGAAGAAGACCGTTCTGATCGTGGTTCTGGTTATTGTAGTTTTAATTGCTGCGCTGGTAGTTGCAGGTGTGGTGTATTACAACTCCATGCTCAATAAAATGAATCAGGTGCAGGTGCCGACCATCAGCCGAACCGAACCGACGACGGAGCCAGTGGAGACGACGGCTGCCACGGAAGCGACAGCCGCCACGGTGGAGACGACGGCTGCTACCGAGCCGCATGTTGCTTCCAGCGCGGACTATATCAATATTCTTCTGGTTGGTCAGGCTGCCCGTGAGGGAGAGGCTGAGCGGTTTGCCGATACCATGATCTTGTGTACGGTGAATACATACGAAAAAACCGTGACGCTGACCTCACTGCTCCGGGATACGCTGGTTCAGTATCCCAACTATACGGATACCAACGGAAAGAAGCACAGCGGCGGCAAGATCAAGCTTACCAGCATCTACCACAACGGCTACATCTGCACCAACAGCACGGCGGATGCCATGGGCCTGATGAATCAGACGCTGTATTCAAACTTCGGCATTGAAGTTGACTACGATGTGGAGATCGACTTTGACGCATTTATCAAGGCAATCAATCTGCTGGACGGTATTAATGTTGAGCTGACTGCGGCGGAAGCCAACTATCTCAACGACTTCCATGACCGCTATTACTACGAGGTGAAGGAAGGCAAAAACTGGCTGGACGGCTCTACCGCCCTTGCTTACGTCCGTATGCGGAAGGCGGAGGGTGACGGCGAAAGCGACATCAAGCGTACCGCCCGTCAGCGTCAGTTTATGGAGGCATTGCTGGCCAAAGTCAAGAAGATGAGCCTTTCCGACGTGCAGAATCTGGCCAATGAGGTTCTGCCGCTGGTGTCCGTGAGCATGACCAATTCCCAGATCACGGATCTGCTCATGAAGATGCTGCCCATGCTGTCCGGTCTGGAGATCAAGTCCAGCGGCACATGCCCGGTGCGTGCCAGAGGCTACTCGTGGGGAGATATGGTGGACATCTACGGAGACGGTCAAATCCACAGTGTCATGCTGTACGATAAGGACAAGAACGTGGCCTACATGCGGGCGATCACCGAGGGCGAGGGCGAGATCCCCGAGACGGTGCCGATTCAGGACTAAGTTGTAATGGAAGAATTGCGGGAAAGCGGTGCTTTCCCGCAATTTCTTTCTGCGGGGTATTTGTTACATAAATTTCATGTTTGTCATAATTGCAAACCGCCGGGGAATATGCTATACTGTACTATAGTTTACACCCGGAGGCGTTTATGACTGAGTTGACTGAATTCCAGCGGAAACTCTCCGCTTTACTGCCCGATGTGGAGCTTCGGTTTGAAGAAGCTCTGGCAAAGCATACCTCCTTTCGCATCGGCGGAGACGCCGAGGTAATGGCGTTTCCCAAAACCAAAATCGAACTGGCGGATATCCTGAAAGCCTGCGCCAAGCTGAACTGCAAATGCGCCATTCTGGGCGCGGGAACCAACGTGCTGGCGCCGGATGAGGGTGTCCGGGGGCTGGTGGTCTGCCTGAAGGATTGCCTTGGCGGCATGGAGCGGCTGGATGAGACCCACATCCGGGTGATGGCGGGCGTGACCATGGCACGGGCGGCGGTGAACGCTGCGAACATGGGTCTCACCGGTATGGAATTCGCCCACGGCATACCGGGAACCGTCGGCGGCGGCGTGTATATGAACGCCGGGGCCTATGGCGGCGAGATTTGCCAGATCTGCGAAAGTGTTGAGGTCATGGATTTGGACGGCAATCTTTCCCGTCTGTCCAACGCCGAGATGGCCTTCTCCTATCGTCACAGTGCGCTGGAAAACCGGACGGGAATCGTGGTCAGCGCGGTTTTTGCCCTGAAAAGGGGAAACTCGGAAGAAATCTGGGCAAAAATGAAGGAGCTGATTGCCCGCCGCACCGTTTCCCAGCCGTTGGACGTTCCTTCGGCCGGTTCTGCATTCAAACGCCCGACGGGCGGTTATGCGGCGGCGCTGATCGAAGAAGCGGGACTGAAGGGCTATCAGGTAGGCGGCGCGGCGATCTCCGCGAAGCACGCCGGGTTTGCCGTCAATCTGGGCGGCGCGACGGCGGCGGATGTGAAGGCTCTGCTGTCCCAGGTGTCCGAGCAGGTCTATCAGAAAAGCGGCATCCGGTTGGAGCCGGAGGTTCGTATCTGGTAATGTATAGATAACATTCGGAAAGGTGGTCTCCCCATGGCAAGCTCTTTTTCCTCTGCCGCCAAGGCGGAGGTCTGCCGGATTTTGCCCCAGAAACATTGCTGCGCTCTGGCGGAGTGCTTCGGCGTTCTGCTGTTTGCCAACAATTTCTCCGCTGACGGTATTAAAATCATCACCGAAAGCCGGGATTTTGCCTATATTCTGCCGAAGTTGTTCAAAAAAGCGTTTGATCTGTCCTTCGACAGCTACCCCAGCCTTGCGTCGCCGGGAAAGCTGGTGTTCCAGATATGGGACAGCGATAAAATCGAGACGATCATGGAAGCCTTCGGCTTTGACGCGCAGGACACACTGGCGCTCCATGTGAATCTGCCGGTGGTGGAGGAGGACTGCTGCAAAGCGTCGTTCCTCCGGGGCGCGTTCCTCGCCGGGGGAAGCGTCACCGACCCGGGGAAGGGCTATCATATGGAGCTGGCGACGACTCACCAGAGCGTTGCCCGGGAGACGGATTCGCTGATGCGGGAGGTCATGGGCTTTTCCCCAAAGATGGCCAGCCGAAGCGGGGGACAGGTGCTGTACCTGAAGCACAGCGAGCTGATCTCCGATTTTCTCACGTTCCTCGGCGCACCGGTGGCGGCCATGGGCATTATGGAAGCCCGGCTGGAAAAGGAACTGAACAACAAGGTCAACCGCCGCTGCAACTGCGACGACGCCAACACCTCCAAGGTGGTGGAGGCCGCGCAGGAACAGCTTGCGGCAATTCGCATGATAAGAGAGACGGGCGCGATGGATAAATTGCCCGAAAAGCTCAGACGGGCGGCGATTGCCAGGGAGGAAAACCCCTCCGCGTCATTGTCCGAGCTGGCGGGGATGATGGAGCCGCCCATTACGAAGCCCGCCATGGGCAGCCGGATGCGGCGGCTGCTGGAGCTGGCGGAAGAGGTGAAGGCATGAGCTTTGTACATTTGCATGTCCATACAGAGTACAGCTTACTTGACGGCGCGTGCCGCATTGACGGCATCATGGATCGGGTCAAGGAGCTGGGGCAGACCGCCATTGCCATCACCGACCACGGCGTGATGTACGGCTGTATTGACTTTTATAAAGCCGCCAAAGCTGCCGGGATCAAGCCCATCATCGGCTGCGAGGTCTACGTCGCCCGCCGGGGCATGGCCGACCGGGTCCACGGGATCGACAATGACCCCTACCATCTGGTGCTGCTGTGCGAAAACCGTAAGGGGTACGAAAACCTCTGCTATCTGGTGTCGGAAGCCTTTATCCACGGCTTTTACGGCAAGCCCAGAATCGACCTTCAGCTGCTCCAGCAGCACCACGAGGGGCTGATCGCCCTGTCCGCGTGCCTCGCCGGTGCCATTCCGCAGTACCTGATGGAAGAAGACTACGATTCCGCGAAGGAATACGCAAAAAAGATGTCCGGCATTTTCGGGGAGGGGAATTTCTTTCTGGAAATGCAGGATCACGGCATTCCGGAGCAGCGGCCGGTGAATCAGGGCGTCCAGCGCCTTGCCCGGGAGCTGGGACTGCCGTTGGTGGTGACCAACGACGCCCACTACCTGCGCAAAGAGGACGCAGAAATGCAGGACGTCCTGCTGTGCATCCAGACAGGCAAGACCGTGGACGACACCAACCGGATGAAATTCCAGACGCAGGAGTTCTACCTCAAGAGCGAAGACGAGATGAAAGGGCTGTTCCCCGGCTGCGAGGAAGCCTTTGAAAACACCGTCCGCATTGCCGAGCGGTGCAATCTGGAATTTACCTTCCACGAATATCATCTGCCCTCTTACCCGGTGCCGGAGGGGTATACGGACGAGGAATATTTCCGTAAGCTGTGCGCTGAGGGCTTTGCCGAGCGGTATCCTGACGCGCCCGAAGCATACCGGGAGCGGCTGGAATATGAGATCGGCGTCATCAGTCGGATGGGTTATGTAAACTACTATCTCATCGTCTGGGACTTTATCCACTACGCCAAGGTCAACGGCATTCCCGTGGGGCCGGGACGCGGTTCCGGTGCGGCTTCCATTGTGGCATACTGTATGCACATCACGGAAGTCGACCCCATGAAGTATAACCTCATTTTCGAGCGGTTTCTCAACCCGGAACGGGTGAGTATGCCGGATTTCGATACGGATTTCAGCCCGGAGCGTCGGGGCGAGGTCATGGAATACGTCATGGAGAAATACGGCGCGGATCACGTCGCCCAGATCGTCACCTTTGGCACCATGGCCGCCCGGGGCGCCATCCGGGACGTTGGCCGGGCGCTGAACTTCTCCTATGCGGAGACGGATGTGGTGGCCAAGCTGGTGCCCACCATGCCGCTCCACCTGACGCTGGCGGAGGCTATGAAGATTTCCCCCAAACTCAAGGAGATGTACGACGGCGACCAGCGGGTAAAAACGCTCATCGACACGGCAATGCGCTTGGAGGGAATGCCCCGGAACACGTCCACCCACGCCGCCGGCGTGGTCATCACGGCGCAGCCGGTCAATACCTACGTCCCCCTGTCCCGGAACGACGATACCGTGGTCACCCAGTACACCATGACCACAATTGAAGAGTTGGGACTTCTGAAAATGGACTTTCTGGGTCTGCGGAACCTGTCGGTGATTCAGGACGCGGAAGCGCTGGCGCGGCAGGAAAATCCCAATTTTCAGATTGCAAAAGTGCCGGACAACGACCCGGAGACCTTTGCTATGCTGGCCGAGGGCAAGACGCAAGGCGTTTTCCAGATGGAATCCACCGGCATGACCGGGGTGTGCGTCAGCATGAAGCCCACCTCCATCGAAGACCTGACAGCTATCGTGGCGCTCTACCGCCCCGGCCCTATGGAATCCATTCCCAAGTTCGTTGAAAATAAGTTCAACCCCGGGAAAGTGACCTACAAAACGCCCCTTTTGGAGCCGATTCTGAAGGTGACCTACGGCTGTATCGTCTATCAGGAGCAGGTCATTGAGATTTTCCGGACTCTGGGCGGCTACTCCATGGGTCAGGCGGACAACATCCGCCGGGCAATTTCCAAGAAAAAGCAGAAGATCATTGACGCCGAGCGGAAGACCTTCGTTTACGGCGACCGGGAACAGAAAATCGACGGCTGTATCGCTCGGGGCGTACCCGAGGCGGTGGCGCAGTCGATTTACGACGAGATCGTGGATTTCGCCAACTACGCCTTCAACAAAGCGCACGCGGTGTGCTACGCCGTGGTCGCCTACCAGACGGCCTACCTCAAGTGCCATTATCCCAGGCAGTACATGGCGGCGCTGATGACCTCCGTTCTGGACTCTGCCACCAAAATTTCCGGTTATATCGCCGAGTGCCGGGAGCTGGGAATCCCGGTTCTGCCGCCGGACATCAACCATTCTGAGGACTACTTCACCGTCGAGGGCGACGCCATCCGCTTCGGCCTCGGCGCGGTGAAAAACGTAGGCCGGGGACTCATCCGTTCCATGGCGGCAAAACGGGCGGAGGGCGGCGCTTTCCGCTCTCTGGAAGATTTTCTGGAACGGATGGGGGAGGGCGAGCTGAACAAGCGCGCCGTGGAAAACTTTATAAAATGCGGCGCGATGGACTGCTTCGGCTATCATCGCAGCGAGCTTCTGGCGGTATACGACCAGATGATGGACAGCGTGTCCGCCTCCCGGAAGAAGAATCTGGAAGGGCAGATGGGTCTGTTCGCCATGCTGGACGAGGACGACGAGGCGGGCAAGGTGCCGATCCCCAAGCTCAAGGAGCTTGACAAGGGGGAGCTTCTCTCCATGGAGAAGGAGACCACCGGCATCTACATTTCCGGCCATCCCATGGACGATTACCGGCCGTACCTGCGCAACACCCACGTTGTCCACATCGGCAGCCTTATGGAAGAGGACAACGGCTTTCAGGACGACCAGATCATCAGCGTCGCGGGCATTGTCCAGACCGTGAAAATGAAGACCACCCGGAACAATTCCATGATGGCGTATGTCACGGTAGAAGACGATACCGCGTCCATAGAGATGCTGGCGTTTTCCAATGTGCTGGATCAGTACGGCGGCTACCTCCGGGAAAACAGCGCCGTGGTCATCACCGGGCGGCTGTCCCTCCGGGACGATAAGGAGCCGCAGATCGTCATCAACCGCGCCCGCCCCATTTCGGACTACGCCGACGGCAGCGCGCCGCCGGAGCAGCCGCAGAATGTGAATAAGAGCGGCACGCTGTATCTCCGCCTGCCGGGGGAGGAAGGAATGCTGTATCCCAAGATCCGGTGCATTCTGAACATGTTCCCCGGCGAAAGCAAGGCTGTGCTGTTCTTTGCGGACACCGGCCGGCGCAGGGGCACGCAGTGCTGCATCCGGGAAAGTATGCTTTCTGAGCTGAAAAATGTGCTCGGAGAAGCAAATGTTGTGCTGAAATAGCTTTTCTTTTAGAACATATTGTGGTATAATAATCAATCAAGAGGAGTTGATGCCGTGAAAAAGCGAATATGGCTGCTTCTTCTGATCGTCTTCGCGTCGATTTTGCTGACCGGCTGCGCCTTGCAGACGGTGGATGAAATGTATGCGCTGCCCAAGCGCTCGAAAGAGTATGACAGCCTGCAATCCGCCATCGATTCCGCCATGTACGGCCTGAGCTATTCCGCACCGGTCTCCGGAGAAAACCAGCAGACGGTGCAGATGGCAGATCTGGACGGCGACGGCGTGGAGGAATATATCGTCTTTGCGCAGGGAAACTCTGCCAACCCTTTGCAGGTGCTGATTTTCCGGCAGGAGGAGGACGGCACGTGCCGCCTGATGGAGGTCATCCAGAGCAATGGCTCCGCCTTTGAGCAGGTGGAATACGTGCAGATGGACAACGCCCCCGGCTACGAGCTGGTGGTCGGGCGGCAGCTCAGCGATCAGGTGCTGCGCAGTGTGTCGGTGTACTCCTTTTCCAGCGGCAGCGCCGAGCAGCTGATGATGGTGGGCTACTCCAAATTTATTACCTGCGACTTGAATGACGACGGATGCAGCGAGCTGATGGTCATTCTTCCCGGTGAATCGGAAACCGGGACAGGCTCTGCGGTGCTGTACCGGATGCAGGACGGCAATATTGAACGCTCGGTGGAGGTCAACGTGTCGGAGGACGCGACCCACATCCGGCGGATCACGGTGGGACGGCTGCTGGGCGGAACGCCCGCGGTGTTCGTCGCCAGCGCGGTGAATAACAGCGCCATCGTAACCGACGTATTTGCCTGGAGAAACGACCGCTTTTCCAATATTTCCTATTCCCGGGATTCGGACACCAGCGTCCAGACCTTGCGGAACTATTACGTCTACGCCGAGGACATTGACGGCGACGGCGTGATGGAGCTTCCCAGCCTGATCACCATGAAGCGTGTCTTCCCGGAACAGGAGGGCAAGCAGAAGTTCCTCATCCGCTGGTTCGCCATGGATCTGGAGGGTAGGGAGATGGACAAGTTCTTTACCTTCCACAATTACTTAGGCGGCTGGTACATGCAGCTGGCGAGCAGCTGGGCGCCGCGGGTGTCGGTGGAGCAGGAGGGCGGTAAGTACACGTTCTACGTATGGGACGAGGATTACCGGCAGGCGCTGGACGTGTTCTCCATCTACGTACTCACCGGCGGAAGCCGGGAGGAAGACGCCACGGTGGACGGCCGGTTTGCCTTCTATCGGGCAGAGGGCGTGGTCTACGCCGCGAAGCTGGAAGCGAATGCGGCGGAATTCGGCATTACAGAGAATCAACTTATCAACAACTTCCATCTGATTCAGCAGGATTGGAAAACGGGAGAGACTTGAGGGGTGTCATATGAAAAAAGTATTGATTATGGAAGATGAACTGAATATCCGAAGCTTTGTGGTCATTAACCTGAAGCGGGCGGGGTACGACGCCATCGAGGCGGGGAACGGTCAGGAGGCGCTGGACGCCATCGCCCAGACCCCGGACATTGGCGTTGCCATTCTGGATATTATGGTGCCGGGGGACATGGACGGCTTTGAGGTCTGCCGCCGCATCCGCGCCTCCAACAAGCAGATGGGCATTATCATGCTCACTGCCCGCACGCAGGAGATGGACAAGGTCACCGGCCTGATGACCGGCGCGGACGACTATGTCACCAAGCCCTTTTCTCCCGCCGAGCTGACCGCCCGCATTGACGCGCTGTACCGCCGTATCGGCGGCGACAGCTCTGCCAGCTCCGAGCTGCTGACCCAGGGACCCTTCGTGATGAACACCCGCAACCACACGCTGGAAAAGAACGGGAACCGTATCCGCCTGACGCAGGTGGAGTACGCGATCCTGAAGCTGTTCATGCAGAATCCGGGCAGAGCGCTTTCCCGTGAGGACATTCTCTCTGCCGTCTGGGGACGGGATTACGAGGGCGAGCTGAAGATCGTGGACGTGAACATCCGCCGTCTCCGCCTGAAAATCGAGGACGATACTTCCAATCCCACCTATATCACCACGGTCTGGGGTCTGGGCTACAAGTGGGGCGCCTAACCCGGAATGAACATGAAGTCCATGAAAAAGACGGGCGGCCTGCGAAGACGCTGGCTGCTGAACACCGTCGGCGTTGTCTTCGCCCTGGGGCTGGTGTGCGTGATGGCGGTAACGGCGTCCTACGCCACCTACTACTACTCCAACATGCAGTCTGACATGGAAAACCGGGCGAAAACCACTACGGATTTTTTTGCCGACTATATCAATCAGGACTACGGTGACTACTACCAGTCCTGTATCACCTATGCCAAGACCTTTGAGGACAAGGGCAAAATTGAGCTGCAATTTATCAACAATCAGGGCAGTCTCGTGGCGTCCTCCTACGGCCCCTGGGCGGGGCCGTCTCCCAGCACGTCGGATATCTGGGACGCCATCAGCATCCGGGACAAAAGCTCCTACATCGGCCGCGACCCGGACACCGGGGAACGCATCATGGCGGTTTCCTGCCCCATGATCTATTCCAACGGCGAGGTCATCGGTGTGCTGCGCTACGTGACCTCCACCCGGCTGGTGAACAGGCAGATCATTCTGGTGTGCTTGGTTTGCTGCTTTGTGCTGACGGTGGTGCTGGCGGTGGTGCTGCTTAGCAGCGGCTACTGCATCCGCTCCATCTTAAATCCTGTGGCGGAGATTACGGAAAAAGCCCAGAGAATCGCCTCCGGCAGCTACGGCGTCCAGATTCAGACGCCCTTCAAGGACGAGATCGGCGATCTGGCGGACACCATCAACGAAATGTCCACAAAAATCGCCCAGAACGAAAAAATGCAGGCGGAGTTCGTCTCCCAGCTGTCCCATGAGCTGCGCACCCCGCTGACCGTTATCAACGGATGGAGCGAGACGCTGCTGGCCGGAGACGACCTGAACGACGACACCCGGCAGGGCATGAAGATCATTTCCAGCGAGGCCAAGCGCCTGACGGAAATGGTCATGGACTTGCTGGACTTCACCCGGATGCAGGACGGCCGCATGACGCTGGCCGTGGAAATGACGGACATCCGGGGGGAATTCGAGGACACGGTGTATATGTACGGCAGCCGTCTGGCACAGGACGGCATTCAGCTGGTCTATCTGGACAACGACGAGGACATTCCGGAAATTCCCTGCGACCCCCAGCGGATGCGGCAGGTGTTCCTGAATCTTCTGGACAACGCCGCCAAGCATGGCGGCTCGGGCAAGCGTATTGAGGCCTCCATGTCCTATGACGGCAAAGATGTGATCGTCTATATCCGGGACTTTGGCCCCGGCATTCCGGAGGACGAGCTGCCGCTGGTGAAGAAAAAATTCTACAAGGGCAGCTCCAGCGTCCGGGGCACGGGCATTGGCCTTGCGGTGTGCGACGAGATCGTGGAAATGCACGGCGGCACGCTGACGCTGGAAAACGCCGAGGGCGGCGGCACGCTGGTGACCATCCGTCTTCCGGCGGAACATTAAGGAGAAACCATGGCAAACAAAGAAACCGAGAACTGTGAAAAATTCAAGACCATGATCGGCGGTCAGGCACTGATCGAGGGCATCATGATGCGTGGGCCGGAGAAGGACGCTATCGTCATCCGGAGCAAGGACGGCTTGACCGTGGAGGTTTCGCCGCGGAAGCTGAACCCGCCCGGCTCATGGAAAAACTGGCCGTTTATCCGGGGCATTTTCAACTTCTTCGACGCGCAGATCGTGGGCGTGAAGGCGCTGCTAAGGTCTGCTGATCTGGCTCCCGACGAAATGCAGGAGGAGCCGTCCAAATTTGACAAGTGGCTGGAAAAGAAGCTGGGAAGCGAAGCCTTTCAGAAGGCCATCGTCGGCATTGCCGTGGCCATGGGACTGCTGCTTTCCATCGGCCTGTTTTTCCTGCTGCCCATGGTCATCGGCGGATTTTTTGACAAAATCATTACCAGTACGCTGCTTCTGAATCTGGTGGAGGGCGTCATCCGCATGGTGATCTTCATGGCCTATATGATTCTGGTGTCCCGGATGCCGGATATGAAGCGGGTGTTTTCCTACCACGGCGCGGAGCATAAGACCATCCGCTGCTA
>ERZ772861.1369-NODE-1369-length-20490-cov-12.857744_pt1 | contig 20490 bp, 19 predicted proteins | sample MGYA00512135_ERZ772861 | MGnify/ENA primary metagenome ERZ772861 (study PRJEB29015, sample SAMEA2737700) | human gut metagenome | biome: human gut; feature: human-associated habitat; material: faeces | place: China | collected 2012 ...
CGGCATATTCTCGCCGATGCTGCCGAGCGACGTTCCTTTGGAGCGAGGCTGGCGCAAGCCAAGGCGAAAAGGGCAAAAAGCGCCGGAAAGACGCGCTGTCAGGCGTGTTTGCCCTTGTCAAGCGATGGTAAGAGAGACAAAAACCGGGAGGTGCCTGTATGGTAGGCGGCGTAATGGAACTGGATCTTCATGGGATGAACACATATCAGGCGCAGATCGCCATCGACGCGGCGCTGCGGCGCTGCGGCGGCGGGGTGTACCGCCTGCGGCTCATCCACGGCTACCGGGGCGGCACGGCCATCCGGGACATGCTGTGGATGGTGTACAACAAGCGCAGTCAGGTAAAGCGCCTTGTCAGCATCAGCGAGGGCGTCACCGAGCTGGTGCTGCGGGAATATTGAGGTGGTGCGTATGAAGCTGGCACAAATTCAGATGCACGTTACGGCGGATAAGGCCGCCAACCTGCGCCACGCGGAGGAGCTGCTGCGCTCCGTCCGCGGCGCGGATATGGCCATCCTGCCGGAGATGTTCTGCTGCCCCTATGACAACAGCTGCTTCCGCGCCTACGGCGAGCCGGCGGGCGGCGCGGCGTATCAGATGCTCTCCCGCACGGCGCGGGAGCTGGGGCTGTGGCTGGTGGGCGGTTCTCTGCCGGAGCTGGACGATGGACGGGTGTACAACACCTCCTTCGTCTTTGACCCGCAGGGTGTCTGCGTGGCGCGCCACCGGAAAATGCACCTGTTCGACATCGACGTGGAGGGCGGCCAGCGGTTCCGGGAGTCCGACACCCTGTCGCCGGGGAACGACGTGACCCTGTTCGACACGCCGTGGGGCAGGATGGGACTGTGCATCTGCTTCGACCTGCGGTTCGAGGAGCTGTGCCGGGTCATGGCGCTGGAGGGCGCGCGGGTGCTGCTGGCGCCGGCGGCCTTCAACATGACCACCGGCCCCGCCCACTGGGAGCTGCTGCTGCGGCAGCGGGCGGTGGATAACCAGTGCTTCACCGTGGGTACCTCCCCGGCGCGGGACGAGAGCGCCTCCTACGTGGCGTGGGGCAATTCCATGGTCTGCGACCCCTGGGGCACGGTGCTGCACTGTTGCGGCGCGGGAGAGGAGGTGGCCGTCACGGAGCTGGACATGACCCGGGTGGACGCCGTGCGCCGCCAGCTGCCTATTCTGTCCGCCCGGCGGACGGATGTGTACGAACTGCGGCGGGTGTGATGCGGCTATCTATTTTATAGATAACCAGATGGCGATAAAAATGGGAATATCCGTTGACAGAAGTTTCCTTTTACGATATTATATGGACAAGGGATGCCCGCGCTGCCCGTGCAGCGCGGACATTTTCTGCGAAGAAAGAGAGGAAACAACATGAAAGATCTCAACGAAAAGCGCCCCAGCGGGCTGGCGCTGATCCCCTTTGCGGTGTTCATCGTCATCTACATGGGCGCCGGTATCTACTATCAGGTGAAGGGCAAGGACATGGCCTTTTACCAGTTCCCCTCCGTCACCGCCATGTTTCTGGCGGTGCTGACGGCCTTTATCATGTTCAAGGGCAGCATCAACGAGAAGTTCGAAACGTTCGCCAAGGGCGCGGCCAACGTGGACATTCTCACCATGCTGATGATCTACATTCTAGCCGGCGCGTTCGCCAGTGTTGCCGCCGCCATGGGCGGGCGGGAGTCCACGGTGAATCTGGGCCTGTCGCTGGTGCCGGTGGAGTTTCTGGCGGCGGGTCTGTTCGTCATCTCCGCCTTTATGGGCACTGCCACCGGCAGCTCCATGGGCACCGTCACCGCCGTTATCCCCATCGCCGTGGGCATCGCGGAAAAGGGCGGCCTGTCCCTGACGGTGGTCATCGGTGCGGTGGTGGGCGGTGCCATGTTCGGCGACAACCTGTCCATGATCTCCGACACCACCATCGCCGCCACCCGCAGCCAGCGCTGCGAAATGCGGGATAAGTTCCGGGTGAACTTCCTTGTGGCGCTGCCGGCGGCGGTTATCACGCTGGTGCTGCTGCTGATCTTCGGCCGTCCGGAGACGGTGATGCCGCTGGAGGCGCTGCCCTTCGATCTCATCAAGGTGGCGCCCTATATTCTGGTGCTGGTGCTGGCGCTGTGCGGTCTGAACGTATTCCTGGCGCTGACCATCGGCATTTTCTCCGCCGGTCTGGTGGGCATTTTCAGCGGCGACCTGACGGTGGCCACCTTTGCCCAGAGCGTGTGGAGCGGCTTTACCAGCATGAACGAGGTGTTCTTCCTGACGCTGCTGTGCGGCGGCATGTCGGAGCTGATCGCCAAAAACGGCGGCATCACGTGGATCATCCAGAAGCTGCGCCGGGTGATGAAGGGCAACAAGTCCGCGCAGGTGGGCATCGCTGCCATGGTGTCCCTGTGTGACTGCGCCACCGCCAACAACACCGTGGCCATCATCGTGGCCGGCGACATGGCGCGGGACGTGTCTCAGGAGTACAGGGTCGATCCCCGGCGCACCGCGTCCCTGCTGGATATCTTCTCCTGCGTGTTTCAGGGCATCATCCCCTACGGTGCGCAGCTGCTCAGCGCCGCGGCGCTGACCAACACCACCGTCACCACCGATGCCCTGCGCACCAGCCCCGCGGCCATCGTGGGCGGCATGTGGTACTGCTGGATCTTGGCGGCGGTGGGTCTGCTGTCCATTTTCATCCCCTTTGCCGACGGTGTGTGCCGCAGGGATCCGTGGAACTGGGAGTACGGCTGCGCCCAGTCCGGCGTGGAGGAGAAAAAGGCGCTGATGGAAAAAGAGGCCGAATAACGGAATATGCATCTCTGCCCCGGCTCGCGCCGGGGCAGCTTGCTTCCGTAGGGGACGCCGTCCCCTGCAAACATCTGCAAAAATTTCCGAGGGGCGTGTAAGATTCCCGCCTGAAAAGGTAGTTGATATATAGAGGGAGAAAGGAGGAAACACCGTTATATGGATGACAAACAGATTATACGCCTGTTTTTTGAGCGCTCAGAGCAGGCCATCACCGAGCTGTCCCAAAAATACGGCGACCTGTGCATGAAAATCGCCAGAAGCATTCTGAACGATCATCAGGACGCGGAAGAATGTGTGAACGACGCCTATCTTGGCGCATGGAACAGTATTCCTCCTCAATCCCCCGATCCGCTGAGAGCCTATATCTGCCGTATCGTTCGCAACCGCTCTTTGAAGAAGCTCCGTACCAATTCCGCGATAAAGCGGGGCAGCCAATTTGAGGTCTCACTATCCGAACTGGAGGACTGTATCCCCGACAACTCCATGGATGAGCAGCTCTCGATAAGTGAACTATCTGCGCAGATCAACGCATTTCTCGCTGCCTTGCCCAAAGATGACAGACTCATGTTTGTGAAACGCTACTGGTTCTCAGAATCAATATCCGAGCTGGCAGACGCATTTGGCATCACCGAGAACAACGTGTCTGTCCGGCTCAGCAGAATACGCGGAAAACTACATCAATACCTGAATCGTAAGGAGGCAAACATATAATGGATCGGAAAACCGACAAGCTGGTGTCGGCCATCGGAGATATTGACACCGCATATCTGGAAGAAGCCCTCGATTTTAACCGCACAAATGCAGGCCGGAGAAAACGCACCCGCTTTCCCAAATTATCTGCCGCGTGTGCGGCGGTGCTGATCATACTGGGCGTATCCGTGACCGCCTTCGCTATCAGCCGAATACCGCTGTCGTGGCGCGACATCTTTTCCCCCGGTCAGACCGTCATCGGCGACGCAGACGAGGCACCGGTGATCTCCCAACAGCAACCGCAGGCCGCAGCCACGGAAGAAATGCAGATCAAGGTGGAAAAGGTGATCTCTGACGAGCGCACCCTATATCTTCTCTATGGACTGAAGGCCAACGAGGGGGCTGTGCTGGATCAGGACGGCCAATTTACCGACTTTGAACTGTACTTCCCCAGCAAGATGATGTCCGGCGCCTATGTGTCGTATTTTCTGGAGCGGAAGGAGGGCGTGCCGAAGAACGAGCTGGAGGGCGTCGTACACGCCGACTGGCAGCCGGGTGACAACGCCAACGGCCTTGTGATAAACCTCTCCAACTGGCAGGAGAAAACGTGGTTTGACGATGTGACGATAGACTTCGATGTAGCGAAAATGGTAGAAAATGCCGGAGAGAACGCCAGGCTGCCCAAGCTATCGCAGAGTCAACTGCCGCAGCATCTTGAGTATCTATGGCAGCCGGGCGACGCGGATATACCGCTGCCCTATGGCGGCCTATCCATCTGCAATGCTGGCTGGGAGAACGGCGTCCTGCAGATGGTTATGAAGGGGCCGGTAAACCAAAACATATCGTACCCTGAGAATTGGTATTTTGTCGACACACGAACGGATACCATCATCTATCCGGAGTCGAGGGCCATGTTCTATACTCCAGGCACGCTTGATCCAAGCATAACGGACACCGACTGGAATTATATCTGGGAATTTGTGCTGGTTGATAAGGAGACACTCCCCTATCTTGAACTGCACTGGGGCGGAAAGTATATCTTTACCACTGTGCTTCCGGGGCACTGGAAGGTCACGCTGGACGAAACACCCGTCACTGTGCAGAGCGAGGTGCTGGCAGAGAACGTGCCCCTGACCTATGGCGGGGAGGAACTGACGGCGGAGCGGATCGAGTGCTCCAAGCTGTCCATGGCAGTGTATTTCGCCGACTATGTGGACTCTACCACCGGTATTCTTGGCGCGTTCGAGGTATTTGACGCAAACGGCGATATCATTTCCTGCGATTGGAGCTTTATCGCGGATCAGACCGACGACAGCTGCATGATCTGGACACGGTTCAACGAGCCCATCGAGCCGGAGACCGTCTGCAAGCTTACCTTCAACGGAGAAACCGTATTCACAAGATAGTGGCTTTGCAGAACGATGCGTTTTGCCAAGCTGCCCCGGCTCACGCCGGGGCAGCTTTTTTCTCCGATATTCACAAATTGCGGTTGCATTTTTTGTGCAAGTAGTGTAATATGGTTCGCAAGAAATACCCGGAACGCAAGAACGAAGGAGGAAAAGCATAATGAAGAAATACACCGAGATGACGTCCCAGGAGCGGCAGGCGGAGTACGCCGCGGTGAAGGCGAAGTTCGAGCAGCTCAAGGACATGGGTCTTAGCCTGAATATGGCGCGGGGCAAGCCGAGCAAGGTGCAGCTGGATCTGGTCACGCCCATTTTCGGCCTGCTGACCAAGCCGGAGGATTTCGTCTCCGACGGCATCGACGTCCGCAACTACGGCGAGGTGGCGGGCATCCCCGCGGCCAGAAGGCTGTTCGCGGACATTCTGGGCTGCAAGCCGGAGCAGGTGTTCGTGGGCGGCAACGCCAGCCTGCAATTGATGTATGACGCCGTGTCCAAGGCGTTCACCCACGGCCTTGCCCACAGCGAGAAGCCCTGGTGCAAGCTGGACAAGGTGAAGTGGATCTGCCCGGTGCCCGGCTACGACCGGCACTTCAAGGTGACGGAGAGCTTCGGCGTGGAGATGATCGCCGTCCCCATGACGGCGGAGGGGCCCGACATGGACAAGGTGGAGGAGCTGATCAAGGATCCCGCCGTGAAGGGCATGTGGAACGTACCCAAGTACTCCAACCCCGAGGGCGTGGTGTACTCCGCCGAGACGGTGCGCCGTCTGGCGGCCATGAAGCCCGCCGCGCCGGACTTCATGCTCATGTGGGACAACGCCTACTGCATCCACGAGTTCGACTGCGACTTCGTGGAGTTCCCCAACATCATCGACCTGTGCGCCCAGTACGGCAACGGGGACATGGTGTACGAGTTCGCCTCCACCAGCAAGGTGACGTTCCCCGGCGCGGGCGTGGGCGTTATGGCCAGCAGCGAGGCCAACATCGCCTATTTCACCAAGCTTATCAACATTCAGACCATCGGCTTTGACAAGATCAACCAGCTGCGCCATGTGCTGTTCCTGAAGGATCGGGCGCACACGCTGGAGCTGATGAAGCAGCACGCGGCGATCCTGGCGCCCAAGTTCCACGCGGTGCTGGACGCGCTGGATCAGGAGATCGCCCCGCTGGGCATCGCGGACTACAAACGTCCGGTGGGCGGCTACTTTATCAGCGTGGACACCATGCCCGGCTGCGCCAAGCGGACGCTGGCGCTGTGCAAGGAGGCGGGCGTCACCATGACCGGCGCCGGCGCCACCTTCCCCTACGGCAAGGATCCCCAGGACAGCAACATCCGCATCGCCCCGTCCCTGCCGCCGGTGGCGGAGCTGGAGCAGGCCATCGCCGTGTTCTGCACCTGCCTGAAGCTGGCCGCGCTGGAAAAGCTGGGCGTGTGAGGCTTGACAAATCCTCCCGCCCACCGTATACTGATTCCTGAAGTCTAAAGAAGGGGGAGCCTGCCGTGCTTGAGAAAAAAGACTACGAGGAGATCGCCCATCTGATGAGGGTCATCGTGGAAAGTGACTTGTCTCCCAAGCTGGATCTGCTGTTTGAGAAGCTGGATGGGCTGGAGGAACGGATGGTGGAGCCGTCCGAACTGGATGGGCTCAAGGACAGGCTGGACGTATTGGAGAGCGTGGTGCGCACGCACTCCCGCGATATAGCGGCACTGAAAAAGGCACAATAAAAAAGAAAGCCCTTAGGCCAGGCGGCCTAAGGGCTTTCTTTTTTTGCGCTGGTAGGAGAGATCCACCGGGGCTGCTGGCGGTAGAAAATAGCCTGTGGCGAAGGGCGAAGAAGACAAGAAAAAATCTTCGAGTTAGAGCAAAGAAAAGGGTTGCTTTTGCTTTCGGTATATGTTATATTTAATACACAGGTATTGCAATACATAGCAATGTATAATTAGGAGGTAACACCTTGTATCGTTTTCATGATGTCTGTTCCAGATTTATGCAAATACGGTATTGGTGCGCCCCTCAGTTATGGAGAGGTCGTATCAAAATTGTTTCCGTTAGCGCATAAGCCTGACTGTTAATGGTCGACTTGTGCGCTTTTTGCTTCTCGTCTTATTGCATCGAACTAAGGAGGTAAAGGAATGAAACATAGGCTATCTAAAATCATGACTCCTATTCTGTTGTGCGTAGTGCTTACATCCACGTTTACTACCGTTGCGTTTGCGGTTAGGTATATTACTTACGATGGCGGCCTACTTGATCCAGTAGTAGAAGTTGAAAATCGACTAGACTATAGAATATTCCATGATTGTGTAGATGCATGGAACAGCACCGATACGCCGGTTGAGATTACTTCGGTGCCTGGGTCTGGGCATAGCTACATTATCAGCGGACAGTGGGATGACACATGGTATGGATTGTATACACCTCGGTCAAGACAATATGTGCTTTGGGGTCGCGCAGGAAAATTTAAGATTGAATTAAATAGAAACACTTTGGTCAGTGAATCTGATACGGTTAGAAGCAGTGTTTTAGTTCATGAACTTGGCCATGCTTTCTGCTTAGATGACAATCCATCCTCCCGTAACTCATCAATTATGAATTATGATAGAGATAGGGACTATTTGACGTGGCCTACGAGTGATGATATTGCAGGTGTTAACGCCGCATACGCGGATTAACGGAGGTGTTATTATGACCATAAAAAGCAAAAAGGCTGCTTCTGCGCTTGGCGTCGTGGTGCTTTCGATGGCGTTAGCCTTACTGATCTGCACAAGCCTTTTACCAAAGCCCATGATTCACGGGGATTATCCATACTATCCCGATGTTGAGAGTATAACAAGTGCTGCTGATGTTATTGTTGTTGGTGAAGTTGTTACTGCCAGAAATGTAAAAAAACTTATGGTAGATAAAACGTCAAATAAAACAAATAAGGAAGCGACTCCCTATACTTTATCAACAGTTAAGGTAACTAACGTAATCAAAGGTGATGTGAGCATTGGAGATGTAATAACCATCAAGCAATTGGGCGATTACAAGAATAAGCCAGAGGCGACGCTTCATGAAATGGATGGTTATCTTATGAAGGAAACGGAACAGCTTATGTTCCTATGTGAGTATGATGGCTCTCCTTATTCTCCGGTCAACCCCGCTCAGGGAATGGTTGAGGTTAAAGATGGTATGTTACACTCAAACAACAGATATTCGCTTTTTGGGTATTCTTCCGATGGGGTCAATACCACTGCTGACACGACCGGTTCTGTCCGTACAGACAATTCTCTTGATGCGGCCATTGAATCAATTAAGCAATTTACCGATTGATTTGCATGATGAGCATATGACGTTCTCAGGCAGGTGCCGCCGCAAACGTGTCATAAGAAAGCGGTAGAGCCTGTCAAAGGTGGCCAAGCCCGTTCGGGCTTGGCCACCTTTTTTCGCAGGGAAAAGAAAGTCCCCGGATATTTATTTCGGCATCATCATTTCGGCGTGCAATTCTATGCTGCGGTCATGCTTTTTCCGAAAAGCATCTCGATTGGAACCCTTATTTATGCAGCAGCGGGCTCAGCGGCTTGTAGATCAGGAAGCACAGCGCCACGTCCAGCAGCCCCTTGCACAGGGTGAAGGGCACGTTGAACACCAGCAGGCAGTTCAGCAGGGCGTTGGAGGTGGGCACCTGCGCCACCGTGCCCAGAATTTCCTGATACATGCCCACGATGGCCTCCAGCGGCAGGCCGTACAGCACCACATAGGCGGGGTAGACGATGAAATAGTTGATGGGCAGGCTGATGAGCGCCATGGCTGCGGCGCCGGCAAGCGAGCCCCACAGGGCGCCGCTGCGCTTTTTGTGGTTCTTGTAGACCATGCCGGCGATAAAGGCGAACACCGCGCCCAGCAGGAAGTTGGACAGCTCGCCCACGCCGGCGCTGGAGCCGAAGGGCAGATGCAGCAGGTTCTTCACCAGCTGGATGGCCGCGCCGTAGACGGGGCCAAGGGAAAACGTGCCCAGCAGGGCGGGCAGGTCGGAGATGTCCAGCTTGATAAAGGCGGGCATGATGGGGATGGAGAACTCGATGAATTGCAGCACGGCGGCTACGGCGGCCAGCAGCGCGGCTACGGCCAGATGGTGGGTTTTCTGTGCTTGTGTCATAAAAAATACTCCTTTTCGATGATAAACACCCGGAAATTGCCTTCCAAGGTGTACGCATCAAAAAAGAGCATCGCAAAATGCCATACACGCCTTCTCTCATCCAGACTATACTGTCGGTACCGGAATCACACCGGTTCATGCAGCTCTCGCCGCTCGCGGACTATACCGCCGGTGGGGAATCTCACCCCGCCCCGAAGACAAATATGCGGTTGTTCTCGCGCTCTATGATACACCATGTCCCGCCAAAATGCAACCGCTTTCTGCTGAATTTTTCTATTTATTGCTTCGCAGTAATTTTTTATTGTATTTCGATAAATAATGATTGACAAACGATATAACCCGTGGTATGCTGACATCAGAAAGGATGTGTGAGACATGAAGCATATCGCGCACAAAAAGCTGGCCGTCCTGCTGCGCATCGGCCTTGTGATCGCAGCTTTGGTGTGCGGGGCCATCTTTTTCTGGTTCCTGCCTCAGCTGGGCCGCGGCATCGCCCTGGCCGACCCTGAGTACGCCTGGGCCTTCTGGCCCTGCCTGATCTTCGCGTGGCTGTTCGCCGTACCGGTATTCTGGGCCATGGCCGCCCTGTGGACCGTATTCGGCCGCATCGGCCGCGGCGACGCCTTCTGTATGGAGAATGCCCGGGCCATGGCCACCGTGTCCCGCTTGGCATTTTTCGTGCCGGTGGGCGTCATCACCTTGGCTCTGCTGGGCGCCGGCTCCCCCGGCATGACGGTCATCGTCATGCCCGCGGGCGTCATGGTCTGCACTCTGGTGGGCGTCATGGCGATGGCCCTGAGCCGCCTGGTAGCCGATGCCGCCCGCCTCCAGGACGAGAGCGATCTGACGGTGTGAGGTGGCAGTATGATCGTATTTCACATGGATATCATGCTGGCCCGCCGCAAAATGAGCCTGACGGAGCTGAGCGAGCGGGTGGGCATCACCATAGCCAACCTGTCCATTCTCAAGACCGGCAAGGCCCGTGCCGTGCGGCTGGACACCCTGAACCGCCTGTGCGCCGCGCTGGACTGCCAGCCCGCCGACCTGATGGAATTTCTGCCGGACCCGCCGGAGGAATGACAGCACCGGCGGTTGCAGTTTCTGCCGCATCGTGCTATAATAAAGGGGATTCCGCCGGACTCACCGGCCTGAAGTAAGGTGGCGAACCGTATGGAGAGCACCTCCCCCGCCCAACCGGATACTGCGTCGCAGTTGGAGACACCTGCGGCCTCCCGCCATCCGCTGCGCTGGCTCTTTTTCCCGCTGGCCCTGCTGTACCACGAGCTGCTGCTGCGCGCTTTCGACAGCGGCACTGTCTTTTTCGACGCGGCGCTGGCGCCTACCGCCCTGACCGCGCTGGGTCTGGGCCTGCTCATCAGCCTGCTGGCCAATGCTCTGCCCTGCCGCAGGGTCTCCCGCTGGGCCGCGCTGATCCTGACGCTGCTGTGGACCGTCTGCGTCTGCGTGGAGTATTGCTGCAAGAGCTACTTCAAGTCCTACTTTGCCCTGACGTTCATGGTCACCATGACCGGTCACGTGGTGGGCGACTTCGCCGGCACCATCCCCGATGTGGTGCTGCCCCGCCTGCCCTTCATCCTCCTGGCGCTGGTGCCGCCGGTGCTGGCCATTGTCCTGCGCCGCCGCATCGTACCGGAGGTCTCCATGGGACGCCGCGGCCTGCTGGTGCTGGCGCTGCTGGCCCTGTTGACGCTGGGCGGCGGAGACGCCGTCGGCCGCTTCGGCCCCAGCGCCGCGCTGTTCACCTACGATTTCAACACCAACAGTGCCGTCCCCCGCTTCGGTCTGAACACTGCTCTGCGGCTGGAGCTGACCTACGCCGTCACCGGCGTGCCCACGCCGCCGCTGGAGTCCCTGCCGGAGCCCGACCCGGAACCGGAACCCACGCCTGTGGACTACGACTACAATGTGCTGGACATCGACTTTACCGCCTTAGCCGAGTCCACCGGCGACAGCACGCTGGCTTCGCTGCACCGTTATATGGCCGCCCGTACTCCCTCCCGCCGGAACCAGTATACCGGCATGTTCGCAGGCAAGAACCTGATCCTGCTGACAGCGGAGTCTTTCTCGCCCTGGTTCATCTCTCAGGAGCTGACCCCCACCCTGTACCGCCTGACCCACGAGGGCTTCGTGTTCAGCAACTACTACCAGCCCGGCTGGGGCCAGTCCACCACCGGCGGCGAGTTTGCCGTCCTCACCGGCCTGCTGCCCACATGGGTGGGCGGCGATGTCAGCTTCTGGGCCAGCCGCTATGACTACATGCCGCTGGCGCTGGGCTATCAGTTCCGTGCTCTGGGCTATCAGACACCGGCGTGGCACAACAACACCTATAATTATTATGGCCGCAACGCCACTCACCCCAACCTGGGCTACGACTATGAGGGCATTGGCTCCGGTCTGACTCTGGCCACTCAGGACAGCAGCTGGCCCTACTCCGATCTGGAAATGCTGGAGGCCACGCTGGACAGCTGTGTGGACGCCTACCTCACCACCGGCCAGCCCTTCCACGCCTACTACATGACCGTCAGCGGCCACGGCAGCTATAACTGGGGCCAGTCCATGGCTGCCAAGAACCGCGCCGCAGCGGAGGCCGCCTACCCCAACGCCAGTGCGCCGGTGCAGGCCTACGTAGCCGCCAATCTGGAGCTGGAGGCCGCCCTGACGTATCTGGTGGACCAGCTGGAGGCCCGCGGCATCGCCGACGACACCGTGATCTGTCTCTCCGCCGACCACTACCCCTACGCGCTGGCGGAGACCGGCGTGGACTACTACGCCGAGCTGACGGGCCGTCAGGACTCGGATCTGGACACCTCCCGCTACCGCAACGCGCTGATCCTCTGGTGCGGCGGCATGGACCAGCCCGTCACCGTGGACACCCCCTGCAGCGCCGTGGACATCGTGCCCACCCTCAGCAACCTGTTCGGCCTTCGCTACGACTCCCGCCTGCTGTCCGGCCGCGACATTCTGGCGGATAACTACGACCCTGCCAGCGCCTCCGGCTGCATCCCGCTGGTGGTACTGCCCACTCCCGTGGGCAACAGCTGGGCCACCGCCGCCGGCGTCTACGAGGCCCGCACCGGCACCTTCACCCCCGCCCCCGGCGTCACACCGGAGGAGGGCTACGTGGACGCCGTCAACCGCCTTGTCTCCGCCAAATACACCTACGCGCGGCTCATCATCCAGTACGACTACTACCGCATCGTGCTGGGAGAGAATGAATGACGTAAAAAAAGCTGTTCTGTCTCTGACAGAACAGCTTTTTTGTATATGGAAAACCACTCGCCTGCTTCCTCTTCTGATTCAAAGCTGGTGCGCATACCACTCTTCGCCGGTGGGCCGGAACCCCGCGGCGCGGGAGGTCGATGGCATATACCTCAGTGTCTCCGCGTCAGTGGCGCTCCACGTAGTCCCACTCATCGCCGTTCTCGTACACCAGATGGATATCCTCCAGATAGGGGGTATCCATGGGGTTGGCCATGGGCGCCGCCTGCTTGTAGCGTTCCAGATTCCGGCGGGACTTCTCCGCCGGCTGGACTGTCCCGGCGCCTGCGATGCAGCCGCCCGGGCAGGCCATGCCCTCCAGCAGATAGCCGTTGTACTTGCCGGTGCGAGCGACGCGCAGCATCTTGCGGCACTCGTCCAGGCCCTCCGCCGCTACGGTCTTGACCTCCACCTCGGGACGGATCCGGTGGATGACCTCCTCCACTGCCTTGGCCACGCCGCCGCCGGCGGCGAAGCCCACGCCGGGGGCGGATGCCTCGTAGTGGGCCGCGCTGTCCTCGATCTGGGAGAAGTCGATGCCCTTGGCCTCGAACATGCCCCGCAGCTCCTCAAATGTCAGTACGAAGTCCACATCGCTGCGGACGGAACGGCGGCTGGCCTCCAGCTTCTTGGCGGCGCAGGGGCCGATAAAGGCGATGCGGCAGTTGGGGTCCTTCTTTTTCAGCAGCCGCGCCGTCAGCACCATGGGCGTCATGGTCATGGAGATGTAGGGTGCGAAGCCCGGGAACTCCTTCTTGGCCATGACAGACCAGGCGGGGCAGCAGGAGGTCGCCATGAACGGCTGCTTCTCCGGCACGTCCCGCAGGAACTCCTCGGCCTCCTCGATGGCGCACAGGTCGGCGCCGATGGCCACCTCCTCCAGAGAGACAAAGCCCAGCATCTTCATGGCCTCGCGGATCTGGCCCGGAGTCACGTTGTCGCCGAACTGACCCCAGAAGGCCGGCGCGATGATGGCTACCACCTTATCGCCCTTGCGGATGGCGTGAATCAGCTGGAACAGCTGGCCCTTGTCCACGATGGCGCCGAAGGGGCAGTTCACCAGACACATGCCGCAGTTCACGCACTTGTCGTAGTCGATGTCCGCCCGTCCGTACTCATCCTGTCCGATGGCGTGCATGCCGCAGGCCTCCTGACAGGGGCGGGTGAACTTGATGATGGCCTGATAGGAGCAGGCGTCCTTGCACTTGCCGCACTTGATGCACTTGCTCTGGTCGATGCAGGCGTGGCCGCTGCGGTCAATGTCGATAGCGTCCTTGGGACAGGCGTTCTGGCAGTGCCGCGACAGGCAGCCCTGGCAGGCGTTCGTCACCTCGTAATGGGTGGGCTTACAGCCGTTGCAGGCGTATTTGATGATGTTCACCAGCGGGGGATCGTAGTACTTCTCCGCCACGGCGCTCTCCTCGATGCCGTCGCTGAGCAGGCTGTGCTCCGCCACCGGACGCAGGGGCAGTCCCATGGCCAGCCGGATACGCTCGCCCACGATGGCGCGCTCCAGAAAAATGGACGACCGCTGGTTGCCCACCTCGCCGGGCACGATCTCGTAGGGCAGCTTCTCCATCCGCCGGTAATCGCCGCCTTCATAAGCCAATCGCGCCACCTCGGCAAACACGCGTTTACGCAGATCGGCGATATAGCACTTGAAGTTTCTCATGAGTAGCTATTTCCTCCCACATTAGTCTCTCCTTGTCAACTATTATAACAATCTTGGGTGGGAATACAATGTCAGATTGCGAGAATTTTTATCACTGCGCAGATAATTTCTCATGCAACTTAGACAACCGCCTTACATCCGCTCCCGCAGCGCCTCCTCCAGCTTGCCCAGCGCCTTCTTCTCAAGGCGGGACACATAGCTGCGGCTGATGCCGTAGTGCGCCGCCACCTGCCGCTGGGTCTGGGGCAGCCGCCCGTCCAGCCCGTACCGCCGCCGCAGGATGTCCGCCTCCCGCTTTGTCAGCTTTTCCGCGATCAGCCGGCGCAGCAGCGCCCGATTCTCTTTGTCCTGCAGCTCCTCCAGCATGGTGTCCTCCTCGCCCACCACGTCGCTGAGATACAGGGCATCCCCCTCGGTGCCCGTCTCCAGCGCGTCGCTGAGCGACACCTCCCCCTGCACCTTCCGCTGCGCCCGAAAATGCATGAGGATTTCATTTTCAATACACCTGCTGGCATAGGTCGCCAGCTTGATGCCCCGGTCGGGGCGGAAGGTGTTCACCGCCTTGATGAGTCCTATGGTGCCGATGGAGATCAGATCCTCCTGATCAGCCGACTGGGTGTAGTATTTCTTGATAATATGCGCCACGAGGCGCAGGTTGTGCTCCACCAGCAGGTTGCGGGCCTCCAGATCGCCGGCGGCGCACCGCTCCAGGCACTCCCGCTCCTTTTCCGGGGGCAGGGGCTTGGGGAACGAGCCGGCGGAGCCGGACAGGTGCAGGGACAGAAACAGGCTGTTGCACAGCAGCAGCAGAGCCGCAGACAGCATATACATCGCTCCTTTCACCTCACCCTATGCCCGCCGGGACTGTCCCTATACGCAAAAAGCAGGAGCCGCTGCCGCGGCTCCTGCTATTCCTCCGTATGGGGTTCTCCCTCCTCGCCGTCGCCGAAGGCTATGGCGCTCCTTCCGTACTTGCGGCGGATGGCGTCCATGGTGCCCTCCAGCTGCTCCTGCCGCCGATCCTGCCTGCGCTTCGCGCCGCCCAGCAGATCCATCTGCTCGAAGGAGTCCCCCTCCTCCGTCACATACAGCGCCGTCACTGTCAGCGCCCGCACCGGCGTAGGCGGCTTCCATATCTGGCCGGTCAGCTCCAGCGCCGTGCGGTAGATGTCCCGCATCAGGTGGGTGGGCGTGGTCAGCCGCGTCTGGCGGCTGGCCGTCCGGAACTCCGCGTCCTTCACTGCTACGCTGACACCTCCGGCGTACAGCCCCTGCCGCCGCAGGCGGGTGGCCACGCTGTCGCACAGGGGCAGCAGCCCCGCCCGTATCTGCTCCCACTTGACCAGATTCTGCGGGAACGTGGTGCCGTTGCCCACAGACTTCACCGGCTCGGCCAGATACCGCGGACGCACGGGAGCGGCGTCCAGCCCGTTGGCGTACTCCCACAGCTGGCGTCCCATCTTGCCCAGCAGCTGCTCCGGCAGCGCCCGGTCGCAGGCCGCCAGCTGGCCGATGGTCTCCACGCCGTACTTCTTCAGCGTCTCGGTGGCGGCGCGCCCGGCAAACAGCATATCCCCCAGCGGCAGCGGCCACACGATGCTCTCCCAGCCGCTGCGGGGGATCACCGTGGTGGCATCCGGCTTTTTCAGGTCGCTGCCCAGCTTGGCAAACACCTTGTTGAACGACACGCCCACGCTGAGCGTCAGCCCCGTCTCCGCCCGCACCGTGGCGCGGATGCGATCCGCCAGCGCTCTGGCGTCGCCGCCGAACAGGTGCAGGCTGCCGGTCACGTCCAGCCAGCTCTCGTCAATGCCGAAGGGCTCCACCAGATCGGTGAACCGGTCGTATATTTCGTTGACGCGCCGGGAATATTCCCGGTACAGCTCGTGGTGGGGCGGCAGCAGCACCAGTCCCGGACACTTCTTCCGCGCCTGCCAGATCGTCTCCGCCGTTTTGACGCCCCGGCGCTTGGCCGGTTCGTTCTTGGCCAGAATGATGCCGTGGCGGGACTTGGGGTCGCCGCACACCGCCACCGGCACCTCCCACAGCGCCGGTTTGTCCAGCAGCTCCACCGACGCGAAAAAGCAGTTTAGGTCACAGTGCAGGATCACCCGATCGCCCACGGTCATCACCTCCCGCCGTCAGGTATGCCCTCTCAATAGCCGATTTTCCGATCCACCAGGCGCAGGGGCTTTTCGCCCCGGCCGTACCGCTCCAGATCTTCGCAGAACAGCTCCACGTTCCGGTCGCGGGTGTAGCCCAGGCTCATCTGCCCGGAGATATGGGGCGTGATGAGCAGGTTCTTCGCCGTCCACGCCGGGTCGCCCGCCGGGATCGGCTCCTGCGCAAACACGTCCAGCGCAGCACCGGCCAGCCGTCCGCCGTTGAGCGCGTCGATGAGCGCCGCCTGATCGATGGCGCTGCCGCGCCCCACGTTCACCACATAGGCGCTGGCGGGCAGCAGGGCGATGCGCTCCGCCGACAGGATGCCCCTCGTCTCGCCGGTGGCGGGCAGCGCCAGCACCAGAATGTCGGTGTCGGGCAGCAGGCCGTCCAGCTCGTCGTTGGTGTGTATCTCGTCAAAGGCGGGGTCGGCGGCCTTCTTCGTCCGGCGCACGCCCCGGATGCTCTTAGCGCCCAGCGCCTTGGCGCGGCGGGCGAACTCCGTACCGATGTCGCCGGTGCCCACCACGGTGATGGTACTGCCAATGATGGAGCGCATGGGCATCACCTCGCCCCAGCGTCCGGCGGCCTGCTCCGCGCAGTATGCCGGCGCGTGGCGCAGCAGCATCAGCGTCACCATGACGATGTGCTCCGCGATGGTCACACCGTAGGCGCCGGAGGAGTTGGACAGCATCACCGCCGGGGAGGGGTACAGGCTCTCGTCCAGATAGGCGTCCACACCGGCAAAGCTGCCGCAGAACCATTTCAGGCCGGTGAAGCCCTTCAACTCGCCGGGCTTGGGCATGCCGTAGATGACCTCGTATTCGCCGCGCCTCTCCTCCGGCACCGACTGGGGCGCCGGGTAGTAGTCCACGGTGAAGCCGTACCGGGCGGCGGTGTCGTCGATCTGCTGCCGGTGCTTCGGCTCGGTGAAGTTGTCATATACCGCGATCTTTCTCATTTGCAAACCTCCAAAAGTTTCTCGGCGCACCGCATCCCGTCGGCGGCGGCGGACAGGATGCCTCCGGCATAGCCCGCGCCCTCGCCGCAGGGGTAGATGCCCCGTATGTTGGCTTCGTAACGGTCGTCCCGCACCAGCCGCACCGGGGAGGAGGAGCGTGTCTCCACGCCGGTCAGCAGCGCGTCCGGGTCGTCATAGCCCTTCAATTTTTTGCCCAGCGCCGGCAGCGCCAGCCGCAGCGTCTCCGCGATGAACGGCGGCAGACACCGCGCCATGTCCGTATATACCACGCCGGGGCGGTAGCTGGGTGTCACCCGCCCCGCGCCCGCGGAGGGCGCGCCCCGCAGGAAGTCCTCCACCCGCTGGCAGGGCGCCCGATAGTCGCCGCCGCCCAGCGCAAAGGCCGCCTCCTCCACCTGCCGCTGGAGGGCGATGCCCGCCAGCGGGTGCGGAGAGGGGAAGTCCTCCGCGGTGACGTTCACCAGCAGCGCGCCGTTGATGTTCTCGCCGCTCCGGGCGTATTCGCTCATGCCGTTGGTGACGGTGCGTCCCGTCTCCGAGGCGGCGGCCACCACCTGCCCGCCGGGGCACACGCAGAAGCTGAAGGCGCTGCGCCCGTTGGGGAGATGGCACGACAGCTTGTAGGTGCTGGGCGGCAGGGCGGGGTGCCCCGCCAGCGTCCGGTACTGCGCCGCGTCCACGTCCGCCTGCCGGTGCTCGATGCGCACACCCATGGCAAAGGGCTTCTGCTCCATGGCAAGCCCCGCGCGATACAGCATCTCGAAGGTATCCCTCGCGCTGTGTCCCAGCGCCAGCACCACCTGTCGGGCGGGTAGATCGTACACCGCGCCGTCCTGCCGCACCGTCACGCCGCACACCGCGCCGTCCTTCGTGCGGAGGCTCTCCAGCCGCGCGCCGAAGCGGATGTCCGCCCCGGCCTCGGTCAGCTCCCGGCGCAGGCTGCGCAGGGCGATGTGCAGCATGTCCGTGCCCACATGGGGCTTAGCATCCGTGAGGATGCTCTCCGGCGCGCCGCAGCGCACCAGCGTCTCCATAATGAACCGGTGGCGCACGTCACGGGTGCCGGTGTTCAGCTTCCCGTCGGAAAACGCACCGGCGCCGCCCTCGCCGAACTGGACGTTGCTCTCGGTGTCCAGCGCGCCGCCGCTCCAGAAGCGCTCCACGTCCTCCTGCCGCTGTTCTACCGGGCGGCCTCGCTCTAATACAATAGGCCGTGCGCCGCAGCGAGCCAGCACCAGCGCGGCGAACAGACCCGCCGGGCCTGCACCCACCACGATGGGCGGCGTCTCCGGCGCGGTCACGGCGGCGGGCAGGGCGTATGTCTCCGGCGCGTAACGGGACACGCGCTTGTCCCGGCAGCGCCGCAGCACGGTGTCCTCCCGCTTTACCTCCACCGCCGCCGTATACACCAGCGTCAGCCCCTCGCGGGCGTCGATGGCGCGGCGCAGCACGGCGCAGGACACGATGTCCTCCGCCGGCAGGCGCAGTATTCTGGCGCACTTGCCCGGCAGCAGCGCTTCGCTGTCGCCGGGCAGGAGCCTGATCTGATCTATCCGCAGCACTTTTGTGCCCTCCGTTCAAAAAAAGTTCACTTTTTTGCCTGAAAACTTAAAGGTAGAATTAAGAAAAGCGAGTATTCTATAAAACAGAAAGAGCGATATGGCTCCTCCGAGGCAGATGGTCCTCTTCCTGTCTGCTTCCTCCATCATACCACGCTTTCCCCCTTGCGGCAAGACGGGAACGCGATCCTTATACGAAACTGCACCACAGGAGGTAACGACCATGTATAACGACGAATTCAACAACAACGATATGTACCGCTTCACCAACCGGGATATGCCCCGCGACGATTACGCGCCCGCGCCCCGGCAGGAGAACATCCCCGCAGCCCCGGCGCAGAGATCCGGCTTCTTCCACCGCACATGGGTGAAGATCACCGCGCTGGTGCTGGCCTGCGTCGTGGCAGGCGGCGCGGCGGGCTACGGCGGCGCGGCGCTGGCAAAGGGCGGCTCCGGCAGCGGCACCGCCATCAGCGAGAGCGACCGCACCGTCACCGCCGTGGAGGTCAAGAAGGTGGACGGCAAGACCAAGATGCAGCCCGCCGAGGTCTACGCCTCCACGGTGAATTCCACCGTGTCCATCAACTGCTCCTCCCAGAGCACCAACATCTTCGGCCAGACCACCCAGTCCGCCTCCAGCGGCAGCGGCTTTATCATCAGCGAGGACGGCTATATCGTCACCAACTACCATGTGATCAACGGCGCTTCCTCCGTGAAGGTGACGCTGTATAACGGCGACACCTACGACGCCACCGTCATCGGCGGCGACAGCGACTACGATGTGGCGGTGCTGAAGATCAACGCCACCGGCCTGACCCCCGTGACATTGGGCAACAGCGCCGACGTGAACGTGGGCGACTCCGTGCTGGCCATCGGCAATCCTCTGGGCGAGCTGACGTTCTCCATGAGCGGCGGCTATGTGTCCAGCTGCAACCGCGCCATCAACGTGGACGGCACCCCCTTCAACATGATCCAGGTGGACTGCTCCATCAACCCCGGCAACTCCGGCGGCCCCCTGATGAACCTGTACGGTGAGGTGGTGGGCATCGTGTCCGCCAAGTACTCCACCTACTCCACCACCACGGTGGAGGGTCTGGGCTTCGCCATCCCCATTGACGATGTGAAGTCCATCATCACTGACATCATGGAGAACGGCGCCGTCACCGGCAAGGCATACATGGCCGTGACCGTGGGCACCATGAACTCCCAGATGGCCGCCCAGTACAGCATCGACATCGATCAGGGCGTGTTCGTCTACTCCGTTGTCAAGGGCGGCGCCGGTGACAAGGCCGGTCTGCGGCTGGGCGACGTGATCACCAAGATGGGCGACACCGCCCTCACCAGCCGTCAGGATCTGTCCGCGGCGCTGAAGAGCTACCGCGCCGGCGACACCGCCACCCTGACCGTGTTCCGCGACGGCAGCTACATCACCACCGACATCACCTTCGACCAGCAGCCCCAGATCACCGGCACCGACACGGAGGAGGACATCCCCCAGAGCGGCGGCAATAACGGCGGCTACAACGGGCAGATCCCCGAAAACTGGCAGGATTTCTACAACTACTTCTTCGGCAACCGCGGCTGAGCCGCACCGGAGCGCTCCGCGGCGCACCTGACCAATGCGCCGCCGGCATGACCCCCATCTTCTTCTGACACACCCTCCATTCCTTTTAAAACGTCCCCGCCGATTTCTCGGCGGGGACGCAGTCTGTCAAAAAACCTGCCCAGTTACAAGTATCGGAGGGAAGATACCATCGCTTGACAAGGGCAGACACGGTTTTGACGGGCAGAAATGCGCCCATAC
>ERZ772861.1379-NODE-1379-length-20324-cov-6.298929_pt1 | contig 20324 bp, 19 predicted proteins | sample MGYA00512135_ERZ772861 | MGnify/ENA primary metagenome ERZ772861 (study PRJEB29015, sample SAMEA2737700) | human gut metagenome | biome: human gut; feature: human-associated habitat; material: faeces | place: China | collected 2012 ...
CGGGGTAGGGGGCGTTGTCGAGCCAGCCGTCCTGCTGATAGTATTCGCGGAATTTTGCGACCGCGGCGTCGACATTCTCTGCGCTCACGAAGTGCGCGAAGGTCTCGCTGAGCGGCGGGCCGACGAAAAACGACAGCTCGCGCCAGTCGCGTTCGATGCCAAATGCACGCAGGGCATACTGTCCGGCTCTCATGATGCCGGGCCCGGAGTCGGTCAGCGTCCCGTCTAAATCAAAGAGGATAATATCGCGGCGCATCTTTTAGCCCACGAACTCGCTGACGCAGCGGCGATAGGCCGCGACGGGATCCTCCGCCTGCGTGATGGGGCGGCCGACGACAATGTAGTCCGAACCGATCTCGCGCGCCTTTGCGGGCGTGGTGATGCGCACCTGGTCGTCTGCCTTTGCGTCGGCAAAGCGGATGCCGGGGGTGACGGTGACAAATTCCTTCGCGCAGGCTTCATGGATGCGGCCGGCTTCGAGCGGGGAGCAGACCACGCCGTCGAGTCCAGCGAGTCTTGCGTTTTTGGCGTAGTCGATGACAACGTTCTCAAGCGGGGCGTGAATGCCGATCTCTTCCTCCATGCTCTGCTGGCTGGTGGAGGTGAGCTGCGTGACGGCGATGAGGAGCGGGCGCGTACCGTCCGCGCGGGTGAGCCCCTCAAGCGCGGCGCTCATCATGGCGCGCGTACCTGCGGCGTGGAGGTTGACCATATCCACATCGAGGGAGGAGAGCACGGCCATCGCTTTTTTCACGGTGTTGGGAATGTCGTGCAGCTTGAGATCGAGGAAGATCTTGTGGCCGCGCGTCTTGATCTCGCGCACGATGGACGGGCCTTCGGCGTAGAAGAGCTCCATGCCGATCTTCACGAAGGGCTTTTCGCCGGTGAAGCGGTCGAGAAACGCGAGGGTCTTTTCCTTGCTGTCAAAATCCAGCGCGATGATAACGTCCTTACCCATGGTGGGCACCTCCTATGATGTCGTTCAAATCGTTGATGTTGTATTTCTGCATGACGCGGGGCAGATCCTCGACGATGCGGCGGCAGGCGAAGGGATCGACGAGGTTGGCAGCGCCGACCTCGACCGCCGTTGCACCGGCGAGCATCAGTTCGATGACGTCCTCGGCGCTCATCACGCCGCCGAGACCGACGATGGGAATGCGCACCGCTTCGTACACCTGCCAGACCATGCGAACCGCAAGCGGGAAGAGCGCGGGGCCGGACATGCCGCCCGTGCTGTTGGCAAGAAGCGGCTTTCTCGCCTTGAGATCAAGGCGCATGCCCATCACGGTGTTGATGAGGCTGATGCCGTCCGCGCCTGCGTCCTCGCAGGCCTTGGCAATGTCCGCAATGCTCGTGACATTGGGGGAGAGCTTGACGATGACGGGCTTTTTGACCGCGTCTTTGACCGCGCGCGTGACCGCTGCGGCAGCCTTCGGGTCAGTGCCGAAGCTCATGCCGCCGCCGTGGACGTTGGGGCAGGAGATGTTCACCTCGAGCCAGCCGACCTGCGGGCAGACGTCGAGCTTCTGGCAGACCTCGACGTATTCATCGAGCGAAAAACCGCTGACATTTGCCATGACGGGCTTGTGGAAAACGCGCGCGAGCTTGGGAAGCTCCTCGGCGATGACCGCGTCTACGCCGGGATTCTGAAGTCCCACGGCGTTGAGCATGCCGCTCTGCATTTCAGCGATGCGCGGCTGGGGATTGCCGAGACGCGGCTTGCGCGTCGTTCCCTTGAACGAGAACGTACCGAGGCAGTTGATGTCGTACAGCTCCGCGAACTCGTATCCGTAACCAAAGGTGCCGCTCGCGGGAATGACGGGGTTGTCGAGCGGAAGAGAACAGAGCGTGACGTTCGTTTTTACCATTTGATCTCCTCCCTTCCGAATACGGGGCCTTCGCGGCAGACGCGCTTGGGGCCGTTTACCGTGTCGATCGTGCAGCCCATGCACGCGCCGAAGCCGCAGCCCATGCGCGCTTCCAGGCTGATCTGGCCGGGCTTGTCCGTTTTTGCGCAAAGCGCCTTGAGCATCGGCATCGGCCCGCAGGCGCAGACGGTGTCGAACTGCTCGGGCAGCGCATCGGTCACAAAGCCGCGCGTGCCGCAGCTGCCGTCCGCCGTTGCGATGACGGTCTGCACGCCGAGCGCTTTGAATTCATTTTCGTAGAAGACATCCTCTGCCGTGTTGAAGCCCAGAACGGCGACGGGCGTTTTACCCGCGGCAAGAAGACGTTTGGCAAGGCCGAAGAGCGGGGCGGTGCCGATGCCGCCGCCTGAAAGGAGCGTCGTTTCGCCGCAGGCGGCAACGTCAAAGCCGTTGCCGAGACCGGAGAGCGCGTCCAGCGTCTGCCCCGGCGTGCAGCGGGAGAGCCAGTCCGTTCCGCCGCCGACTACTTTATATAAGAGGGTCACGCTGCGCTCGTCCCAGTCGCAGATGGAGATGGGTCTGCGCAGGAAGAAACCGGGCAGGTGAAGGTCGAGGAACTGGCCCGGCGCGGTGATGGCTGAGGTGTCGCCCTCGAGCTTCAAGCGGTAGACGCCAGAGGCGATGGGGGCGTTTTCCGCGATGGTATATTTTACTTCGATCAAAGCGTGTCCTCCTTCCAGACGATCTCGCCGCCGATCATCGTCAGCTTGCACGCGCCTGTGAGCTGTGTGCCGGTAAAGGGCGTTGCGCGCCCCATGGTCAGAAACTTTTCGGGATCGACGGTGTAGGTTTCGTTGAGGTCAAATACGGTCAGGTCGGCGGGCTGTCCGACGGCGATCTCCGTACCGCAGCCAAAGCGGCGCATCGGAGCGGTGTGCATCAGCTCGACGAGCTTTTCCAGCGGCAGAATGCCCTTTTTCACAAGATGCGTGTAGCTTGCGGCAAAGGACGTTTCCAGCCCGACAACGCCCATGGCGCTCTTTTCAAGACCCTTGGCCTTTTCTTCGTGGCTGTGGGGCGCGTGGTCAGTGACGAGCATGTCGATCGTGCCGTCCAGAAGCCCCTCGATGAGCGCGTCCTGATCGGCCTGATCGCGCAGGGGGGGATTCATCTTGAAGCGTCCGTCCTCCTGTAGATCGTCCTGCGTGAAGGCGAGGTAGTGCGGCGCTGTTTCGCACGTCACATTCACGCCGCGGCGCTTGGCCGCGCGGATGACCTCGACGCTTTCCTTGGTCGAAACGTGGCAGACGTGGTAGGCGCAGCCCGTTTCCTCGGCAAGCTTTACGTCGCGCGCGATCTGCCCCCACTCGCTCTCCGCGCAGATGCCGCGGTGCCCGTGGGCGCGGGCATACGCGCCGTCGTGGATGTAGCCGCCGCGGAGCAGGGAATTGTCCTCGCAGTGCGCGGCAAGGATCTTGCCGAGGCGGCGGCACTCGGTCATCGCCTGGCGCATCATGCTCTCGGACTGCACGCCGCGTCCGTCGTCGGAAAAGGCGATGACGTTTGGTGCCATGCCCGCAAGGTCTGCGAGCTGCTCGCCCTTTTCGCCGACCGTGATCGCCCCGTAGGGGTGAACATGGACGAGCGCGTCCTTCTCGATGAGCGCGCGCTGAAGGTTCAGCGCATCGACACAGTCGGGGACGGGGTTCAGGTTCGGCATAGCGGCAACGTGGGCGAAGCCGCCGTGCGCGGCAGCCAGCGTGCCGGTGCGGATGGTCTCTTTATAAGAAAATCCCGGCTCTCGAAGATGAACATGAACATCAACGAAACCGGGAAACAAAACCATATTGGAAATATCAATAGTAACAGTATCATCGGAACGGAAAACACCATTGCCAATAGAAACAATTTTCCCGTCCGAAAGAAACACATCCGCCAAATGAAATACGCCCTGAGAGAAAACCTTTGCGTTCTTCAAAATACAGCGCATGTTCCTTCCTCCTTGTCGTGTTTTCGGTGCATTATACGGGATAATCTGGCGAATGTCAAGAGTCAAAATTTCGAAAAAAAGCGGGAACGGGAAAAAGATGAGAAAGTATGCAAGTTTGGCATGACAGCTTGTAAGACGCGGCGTTTCTCAGCGGGAAAAGGGCGGAAAGGGGAGGCTTCCCTTGGTGTAAAATGCTCTATTCCGGCAAACCGATTGAGAAAAAAGACCGTGCTTTTCGACGAAATTCCGGGCGGCGCGCGGAAATGTAAAATTATGCGGTTGACAATCGGTGCAGAGGCTCTTATACTGATGGCAATGAAGTTCCACGAACGGAGAATCACAGCGATGAAGAGCGTTTTCGTTTTTGCATACTACTATTACTTTACTATGAATTCGTAGTAAGGCTAATTTGTGATGCAAAGATGCAGAGAAGGCTCTGAAAAGAGATTGCTTGATGCGGCACAGGTTAGACCTGTGCCGCATTTTTTCGTTATGGCGACAGCTTCGCAATTTATAAGGAGGATATTATCATGATCGTCGTACTCAAGCATGGGGCAGAACCGGACAAGCGCGAGCAGCTCATCGGCTGGCTCAAGAATCAGGGATTGGGCGTTCACGTTTCCGAGGGCGCGTATCAGACCGTGCTGGGACTGATCGGCGATACGGCGCGCGTTGACATGGATCTCATCGAGAGCTTGAGCATCGTCGACTCCGTCAAGCGCGTGACGGAGCCCTTCAAATGCTGCAACCGCAAGTTCCACCCGGACGATATGATCGTTCAGGTGGGCGACGTGAAGGTCGGCGGCGGCAACTTCTGCATGATCGCAGGTCCCTGCTCGGTCGAATCCGAGGAGCAGATCGTTGCGGTCGCCAAGGCCGTGAAGGCCTCGGGCGCAAACATGCTGCGCGGCGGCGCGTTCAAGCCCCGCACCTCGCCCTATGATTTTCAGGGACTCAAGGCTGAGGGCATCGAGCTTTTGAAGATCGCCCGAAAGGAGACGGGGCTTCCCATCGTCACGGAGATCATGGGCACGAACTATCTGCCGCTTTTTGAAGACGTCGACCTCATTCAGGTCGGCGCGCGCAACATGCAGAACTTTGATCTGCTGCGCGAGCTCGGTAAGCTTCACAAGCCGGTTCTCTTAAAGCGCGGTCTTGCCAGCACCCTTAAGGAGCTTTTGATGAGCGCAGAGTATATCATGGCCGGCGGCAACGAGCAGGTTATCCTCTGCGAGCGCGGCATCCGCACCTACGACGACTACACGAGAAATACGCTCGACCTTGCGGCCGTGCCGATGCTCAAGGAGCTGACGCACCTGCCCGTCATTGTCGACCCGAGCCACGCTACCGGCATCGCGCGCCTTGTGCGCCCCATGGCGCTGGCCGCAGCCGCCTGCGGCAGCGACGGCCTCATCATCGAGGTGCACAACGATCCCATGCACGCGCTGTGCGACGGCGCGCAGTCACTGCGCCCTGAGCAGTACGATGAACTTGCCAAAACGGTGCGCCGCGTGAGAGAGGCGGTGGCGCAATGACGGTCGGGATCGTTGGACTCGGCCTCATCGGCGGCTCGTTTGCCAAGGCCTACCATGCAGCGGGCGAGCGGGTGCTTGCGCAGGACATCGACCGCGACGTGCTGTCATTCGCCGTCATCAGCAGCGCTGTGGACGAAGAGCTTACCGACGAGACGATGGCGGAATGCGACCTCATCCTGCTGGCGGTCTGCCCTGCGGCGGCGGTCGAATGGCTGAGAAAGAACGCACCGAAGATCGCCTCTCACACGATCGTCATCGACTGCTGCGGCACGAAGCGCACGGTCTGCGCGGCCTGCTTTCCCATCGCCGCGCAGTATGGCATCACCTACCTTGGCGGACACCCGATGGCTGGCACGCAATTTTCCGGCTTTAAATATGCCAAGGCAGACCTTTACCACGGTGCGCCGATGGTGCTTGTGCCGCCGCGCTTCGATGATATTGAACTGCTCGGTCGTGTGAAGGATCTGCTCACGCCTGCGGGTTTCGGGAGCTACTCCGTTACGACCGCTGAGCAGCACGACGAGATGATCGCTTTCACCTCGCAGCTTGCGCACGTGGCCTCGAACGCTTATATCAAAAGTCCCACGGCAAAGAAGCACAAGGGCTTTTCCGCTGGCAGCTACAAGGACATGACGCGCGTTGCGTGGCTCGCGCCCCGCATGTGGGCGGAGCTGTTTCTTGAAAACCGGGACTTTCTGTTGAAGGAAATCGACTGCTACATCGAGCATCTGTCGCAGTACAAGGCCGCGATGGAGCAAAACGACGAAGAAGAACTCATTCGCCTTCTGGACGAGGGCAAAAAGAGAAAGGAAGAGGTGGACGGCTGATGCGAAGCATCCATATCAAGGCCTCGCGCGAGTATGACGTGCTCGTGGAGCGCAGACTGCTCGACCGCGCGGGCGAGTATTTATCTAAGGTCAGCGCGCCGGGCATGGCGGCGGTCGTGTCGGACGAGACGGTTTTTGCGCTCTACGGCGAGCGCACGGTCAGGGCGCTTGAAAAGGCAGGTTATCGCGTCTATGCCTTCACCTTCCCCGCGGGCGAGGAGAGCAAGAACCTCTCGACCTACGCAAGTGCCCTGCACTTTCTCGGTGAGCACCGTTTCAGCCGCAGCGACGTGGTCGTGGCGCTCGGCGGCGGCGTGGTGGGCGACCTTGCGGGCTTTGCTGCGGCGACATACCAGCGCGGCATGGGCTTTGCCCAGATCCCGACGACGCTGCTGGCCGCGGTGGATTCGTCCGTCGGCGGCAAGACGGCCGTCGACCTGCCTACGGGGAAAAATCAGGCGGGCAGCTTTTATCAGCCCTGCATCGTGATCTGCGATCCCGACACGCTCGAAACGCTGCCCGAGGAGCAGTACCGCTGCGGCTGTGCCGAGATCATCAAATACGCGATGCTCGGCAACGCGGCGTTTTTCGAAGAACTCGATGAAACACCCGTGCGCGAGCAGTATGAGCACGTCATCGAGGTCTGTGTGCAGATGAAGCGCGACATCGTCGGCGCGGACGAGTACGACCTCGGCCGCCGCCGCACGCTGAATCTGGGCCACACCTTCGGCCACGCGGTGGAACAGTGCAGCGATTTTTCCCTCCTGCACGGCGAGGCAGTCGCCATCGGCATGGCGACGGTCACGCGCGCGGCGGTCAAGCGCTGCCTCTGCGGTGAGGAAACACTCCGGCGCCTTTTGAAGATTCTGCATCGCTACGGCCTTCCGACGGAAACGGGCTATGCGCTCGACAAACTCTATGAAGCGGAGCTGGTCGATAAAAAGATCTCCGGCGGCAAGATGCACCTCATCGTGCCGGAGAAGATCGGTCAGGTGCGCGTGGAGACGATCCCTGTTGAGATGCTGCGCGACTGGATGCGGGACGGTGGCATCCGATGAAACGAATGATTTCTCCCGGCGCGCGCACAGGGCGCGTGCATATCCCGGCGTCCAAATCGCAGGCGCACAGGCTTCTCATCTGCGCGGCGCTCGGTGAAAAAACGTGCGAGATCGTCTGCGACGGCGTTTCCGCCGACATTGCGGCGACAGCCAAGTGCCTGAACGCGCTCGGTGCGAAAGTAGAGCGAACGGAAACAGGCTTTCTTATCTCGCCTATTCAAAAAGTCCCGGAGGGGCGCTGCGAGCTTCTCTGCGGCGAGAGCGGGTCGACGCTTCGCTTTCTGCTGCCCGTCGTCGGCGCGCTCGGCGCGCAGGCGGCCTTCCACCGCGAAGGACGCCTCCCTCAGCGGCCCCTCGCCCCGCTGGACGGCGTGCTGACCGCGCACGGCATGACGCTATCTGAGGACGGAGACCTTCTTTTGTGCAGCGGGCAGCTGCAAGCGGGAAACTATGAGATCGCGGGCAACGTGTCCTCGCAGTACATTTCAGGGCTTCTGATGGCGCTGCCGCGCCTCACGGGGGAGAGCACCCTGACGGTGACCGGCACGCTTGAATCCGCGGCATACATTGCGATGACGGAGGACGCGCTGCGGCTCTCCGGCGTCGAATTTTCGAAAAACGGCGCGTCTTACGCTATCCCCGGCGGGCAGCGCTTCCGTCTGCCCCTGCGCACGGCCGTCGAGGGCGACTGGTCGAACGCGGCGTTCTTTCTCTGCATGGGCGCGCTCGCGAAAGGCGGCGTTCGCGTCGAGGAATTGAACCTTAAGTCCTCGCAGGGCGACCGCGGCGTGCTGGACGTTCTGCGCGCGTTCGGCGCGGAGGTCGGTGAAGAGGGCGATACCGTGACGGTCCGGCGCGGCACGCTGCGCGGCGTGACGATCGATGCATCGCCCATTCCGGATCTTATTCCCGTGCTGAGCGTGGTTGCATCGGTCGCGGCGGGGGAGACGAGAGTCGAAAACGCCTACCGCCTGCGGCTCAAGGAATCCGACCGATTGCAGAGCACAGCGAACTTGCTGCGCGCGCTCGGCGGGCGTGTCGAGGAAAAAGAAGACGGCCTTGTCATCACGGGCGTGCCCGCGCTGCACGGCGGCGCGGTCGAAACGCAGAACGACCATCGCCTTGCGATGTCCGCCGCCGTTGCTGCCTGCGCCGCGACGGGTGAGGTCACGGTCGACAATGACGCTTGCGTTGCCAAGTCCTACCCGCGCTTCTGGGAGGACTACGGCAGCCTGAAAGGAGAGGGCTTATGAGCAGCACCTACGGCGAAAATTTGAAACTGACGATCTTCGGCCAGTCCCATTCCCCCGCCATCGGCGTGACGATCGAGGGGATCCCTGCGGGAGAGAAAGTCGATCTGGACGAGCTTCAGCGCTTTTTAAACCGCCGCGCGCCGGGCAAAAACGCATGGTCGACGCCGCGCAAGGAGGCCGACGCGCCGGAGATCCTGTCAGGGCTTGTGAACGGCCGTACCTGCGGCGCGCCGCTTACGGCCATCATCCGCAACACGAACACAAGGCCGCAGGACTATGAAAACCTTGCTCTTACGCCGCGCCCCGGCCACGCGGATTACACCGCCGAGGTAAAATACGGCGGCTATCAGGACCGCGCGGGCGGTGGGCACTTTTCCGGAAGACTCACCGCGCCGCTGTGCATTGCGGGCGGCATCTGCATGCAGCTTCTTGCGCGCGAGGGCATTGCGGTCGTGAGCCGCATCGCCTCCATTGCGGGCGTTTGCGACGAAGGAGAACTGACCTCATCCACGGCGGAGAAGGACTTTCCCGTTGTGAACGACGCATGCGGCGAGAAAATGCGCGCCGCCATCGCGCAGGCGCGCGAGGAGGGCGACAGTGTCGGCGGCGTTGTAGAATGCGCCGTGTTCGGCGCGCCGGCAGGTCTTGGCGACCCGATGTTCGGCGGCATGGAAAATCGCATTGCCGCCGCGCTTTTCGGTATCCCGGCGGTCAAGGGCGTTGAATTCGGCGCGGGCTTTGGCGCGGCAAAGCTGCGCGGCAGCGAGAACAACGACGCTTTTTCTGTCGAAAACGGGAAGATCATCACCGAGACGAACCGCTGCGGCGGCATTCTCGGCGGCATCACGGACGGAATGCCCATCGTACTGCGCGCGGCCTTCAAGCCGACGCCGTCCATCGCGCGCACGCAGCAAAGCGTCAATTTGCAGAGCGTGACGCGCGAGGAACTTGCCATCACCGGCCGCCACGATCCCTGCATCGTGCCGCGCGCCGTGCCATGTGTGGAGGCGGCTGTTGCCGTCGCCGTCTATGACGCGCTGCTTGCACGCAGGAAGGAAACGAGGTAAAAACTATGGATCTGAACGACTATCGCAAAGAGATCGACCAAATCGACGATGAGCTGATCGCGCTGTTCGCCAAGCGCATGGAAACGGCGGAGAAGATCGCCGCCTACAAGCAGGCAAACGGCCTGCGCGTGCTCGACGCGCGACACGAAAAGGAAAAGATGCGCACGCTCATGGAAAAAACGCCCGAGGATCTGCGAGAATACGTTTCCTCGCTCTATTCTCTCATTTTTGAACTGAGCCGCAGCCGCCAGAGCTGTCTGCTCGGCGCGAGGGGCGACCTGCCCGCGAAGATCGCCGAGGCGATCGAAAAGACGCCGCATCTTTTCCCGCAGGAAGCCGCCGTTGCCTGTCAGGGCGTGGAGGGCGCATACTCCGAGCAGGCCTGCGAAAAGCTCTTTAAGCGCCCGAACACCTTCTTTTTCTCTTCCTTCGAGGCGGTGTTTTCCGCCATCGAAAAGGGCCTTTGCCGCTACGGCGTGCTGCCGCTTGAAAACAGCACCGCGGGCAGCGTGAACGCGGTCTATGACCTCATGATGCGTCACAACTTCCGCATCGTGCGCTCGGTGCGCATCAAGATCGACCACAATCTCCTCGCCAATCCCGGCGCGAAGATCGAAAACATCCGCGAGATCTACTCCCACGAGCAGGCCATCAGCCAGTGCGCGCACTTTTTGCAGGGCCTTCCGAACGTGAAGGTCATCCGCTGCGAGAATACCGCCGTGGCTGCGCGCATGGTCGCCGAGTCCGGCCGCAGCGATGTGGCGGCGCTCTCGTCGCGCGCGTGCATGGATCTCTACGGCCTTGAAAACCTTGCCGCCTCCGTGCAGGATCAGGGCAACAACTTCACGCGCTTCATCTGCATTGCAAAGGATCTTGAGATCTACCCCGGCGCCGACCGCACGAGCCTCATGGTGGTGCTGCCGCACCGTCCCGGCTCTCTCTATCAGGTGCTTTCGCGCTTCTACGCGCTCGGCGTCAACCTCAATAAGCTCGAAAGCCGCCCCATCCCGGAGCGCAACTTCGAGTTCATGTTCTATTTTGACCTTGAGACCTCAGTCTACGCCCCGCAGTTCACCCAGCTCATGGGCGAGCTGCCGGAGCTTTGCGAGGACTTCTCGTATCTCGGCTCTTACAGCGAGGTGATCTGAATGAAACGCTGCGGTCTGCTCGGCGAAAAGCTCGGGCACAGCTATTCGCCCGCCATTCATGCAGAGCTTGCGGATTATGACTACAGGCTCTACGAGGTCGCGCCGGAAAAGCTCGGCGAATTCTTAAAAGATGGGGAATTTGACGGCCTGAATGTGACCATTCCCTACAAAAAAGCGGTCATCCCCTACTGCGCCGCGCTTTCGCCCATTGCGCAGAAACTGCAAAGCGTGAATGTGCTCGTTCGCCACGCGGACGGCACGCTCTACGGCGACAATGCCGACGCCTACGGCTTTGACGCCATGGTGAAGGCGAGCGGCATTTCAGTCGAGGGCAAAAAGGCGCTCGTTCTCGGCAGCGGCGGCGCGAGCGCGACGGTCTGCGCCGTGCTCAATGAGCTGCGTGTGCGCAGCGTGACGGTCATCTCCCGCAGCGGAGAAGACAACTACGGCAATTTGGACCGCCACGCGGACGCGGAGATCATTGTGAACACCACGCCCATCGGCATGTATCCGAACTGCGGTGTGTCGCCCGTTGATCTGCGGCAGTTCCCACGGCTTGCGGGTGTGCTCGACATCGTCTACAATCCCGCGCGCACGGCGCTCGTGATGCAGGCGGAGACGCTCGGTATCCCCTATATGAGCGGGCTTTATATGCTCGTTGCGCAGGCAAAGCGCACGGCGGAGGTCTTTGAAGGCCATGCCATTCTGGGCAGCGAGACCGAGCGCATCTGGAAAAAGCTGGGGTGCGAGATGCAGAACATCGTGCTCATCGGCATGCCCGGCAGCGGCAAGAGCACCGTGGCCGCACGCCTTGCCGAAGCGCTCGACCGCGTTGCGCTCGACAGCGACGCGGAGATCGAAGAGCGCAATGGCGCAAGCTGCGCCCAGATCATCGAAAAGCGCGGCGAGGCAGAATTCCGAAAGATCGAAAGCGAGGTCATCGCCGATCTCGGCAGGCGCTCGGGTATGGTCATCGCCACGGGCGGCGGCTGCGTGACACGCGAGGAGAACCACGCTTCCCTGCACCAAAACGGCGTCATCTTCTGGCTCAGGCGTGACCTTGACAAGCTCCCGCGCGAGGGCCGCCCCCTCTCCGCGGGCGACCTTGCCGCGATGTACAATAAGCGCAGGGCGTGCTATGAGCGCTTTGCCGATCATAGCATCAACAACAACGGAACCGTTGAGGAGACGCTGCGGCAGATCATGGCGGCGCTGCCGGAAGGAGAATAATAAGAGTACAAGGGCGCACATACGGGGAAACCGTATGTGCGCCCTTTTTCTTCATTGCCTTACGCTGTGTGCCGCGCTGCAAGGACTTCTTCATAACGGCGCGCACAGTGCCGCCAGTCGATCACGCGGACACGCAGAGCAAGTGCTTCCTCGGTGCAGGGTGCAGCCGGCGCGGCAAGGTCGAGCAGCACCGCGCCCAGAGGATCTGCCTCGGCTCTTGTGCAGATGAGCCAGAGCGTATCGTCCGCCATCAGCGAGAGCAGGACACGCTGGCCGCAGCTGCGGCGCAGCGCATGGATCAGCACGCGTTCAAAATCCTCCAAGCCGCCGAAATCGCGCAAAATTGCAGCCTCGAATGCTTTCAAATCAGACCACCTCGCTCCACCGTATGCCGGGGCGGGCGAATGCAGAACAAAAAGCGGAAAGTCTCATGACTTTCCGCTTTTTGCACTTGCTTTTATTTAGATGTGCACGACCTTCAGCTCGCTTGCCTCAAAGAGCCCCAGACGCTTGCCGACGTTGACATACACCTGCGGGTCACCGCTCGTGCAGATGATGAACTTGCCCTTCTTCTGCGGGTTGAGCGCGTTCTGCTCGGCGAGATACGCCTTGACGGCGTTTGCCTGCTCGAGCGCGGGATTGATGAGCTTCATATCAGGGTAGCACTCGCGGAAGTTTTCCTCCACGATGGGATAGTGCGTGCAGCCGAGAATGAGATTTTCGACCTTTTCGCGCGCGAGAATGTTGTCGACCTGCGTGCGGATCTCGGTGTTGATGTCGTGCTGGTTGAAGTCGCCGCGGTCGACGAGCGCCGCGAGCAGGGGAGAGCCCTTGCCGACAACCTTGCATTCGGGCGCATCTTTGTGGATGAGCTCGGCATACTTGCCGGAGGCGACGGTGAACTCGGTCGCGATCAGACCAACGCTTGTAAGGTGCTCACGCACAACGTACTTTGCCGCTTCCTCCACGATGCTGATGATCTGATAGTCAAAGCAGGGACGCAAACGGTCGGAGAGGGTGGAGATGGTGTTGCAGGCGATGGCAGTGCATTTGACGCCGTTGTCACCAAGAAAGCGGAGCATATTGCAGCTTAGATCAAAGATCTGATCTGATGTTTTGTTGCCATAAGGGCAGTTGGCGCTGTCGCCGAAATAAATAATATCCTCACCGGGGAGAATGCGCTGCAATTCGCGTACGACGGTCAGTCCGCCGATGCCGCTGTCCATTACGCCGATGGGATTGCCTGCGTTCAACATGGTTGAAGGCCTCCTTTTTTTATCTGCGGTTATTGTACCACGTGTGCAAAAAAATGCAAGAGAGAAATCATTTTTGCCCTTTATGACAAATATGAGGAAAAGGATTGCAATTTCTCATCTGCCTGATAAAATACTATCTGGTGAGAGTTGGGCATTTTTTGCTGCCCAAAGCGTGCCGCATGGCGGCACAACGGAACAAACAAAAGACGAGAGGTTTGAAACGCTATGACGATTTTCAACTTGATCGCCCTCTTTGGCGGTCTTGCGCTGTTCCTCTACGGTATGCGCCTGATGGGCGACGGATTGAAAAAAGGCTCGTCCGACGCATTCAAGCGCGCAATGGAAAAGGTGACGAACAACCCGCTCGTCGGTTTCCTGCTCGGCCTTGTGGTCACGGCAGTGATCCAAAGCTCCACGGCGACGATCGTGCTGACATCGGGTCTTGTTGGCGCTGGTGTAATGTCGCTGCACCAGTCGATCGGCGTGATTTTGGGCGCAAACGTCGGTACGACGGTCACAGGCCAGATCATTCGCCTGCTCGACGTGAATGCGTCGGAGACGTCGCTGCTCAATTTCTTTAAGCCCTCGACGCTTGCACCCCTTGCGGCGATCATTGGTATTCTGTTCATCATGGTGGTCAAGGGGCGCAAGTCGGATACCATCGGCTCGATCACCATGGGCTTTGGTATCCTCTTCACCGGTCTTCTTGGCATGACTGCGGCGGTCAGCCCACTGTCGGAATCCGAAACGTTTGCCAACATGTTCTATCAGCTCTCCGGCCAGCCGCTGCTCGGCTTTTTGCTCGGCGCGGGCGTTGCGTTTCTGCTGCAAAGCTCGTCTGCGACCATCGGTATTTTGCAGGCGATCTCTACGACCGGCGCGCTGACATTTTCTTCGGTTTACGCCATCATCATCGGCGTCAACATCGGCGACTGCGTGACGACGGCCATCGTCTGCTCCATCGGCTCCGAGGCCGATGCCAAGCGCACGGGTGTCATTCATATCCTCTTTAATATCGCGGGCTCGATCCTCGTCGTTGCCGCGCTGATGGTGCTGCGCGGCTTCGGCACGCTGGATCCGCTGTGGGATCAGGTGCTGACTTCCGGCGGCATCGCCAATGTCCACACGGTGTTCCGCCTGTTCTCCGCCATCTTGCTGTTGCCGGTGTGCAACCAGTTTGAAAAGCTCTCGCGCAAGCTCATCAAGGACGATGTGCGCCTTGGCGAGAGCGTCGAGCACGAGCTTTCGCTGCTGGATGAAAAGTTCTTTACCTCTCCCGCCATCGCCCTTTCCGGCGCGGGCGAGGCCATCACCACCATGGCGCGCCTTGCGCGCACGGGCGTGATGAGCGCAATGGGCGTGCTCGACGAGTACAACGCCCATGAGATCAAGGTCATCAATGAAAACGAAGACCACATCGACAAGCTTGCCGACCATGTGGACAACTACCTTATCCGTCTCTCTCCGCACATGCCAAACGGCCACGGCAACGATCTGCTCAACTATTATATCCAGTGCTTCAGCGAGTTTGAGCGCATTGGCGATCATGCCGTGAACCTGACGGAAAACGCGCAGGAGTTCATCGACCGCAACGCAAGCCTCTCGCCTATGGCGCGCCAGGAACTCAAGGTGCTGCGCGAGGTGCTCGGCGAGATCCTTGACTACACGTACAAGGCCTTTGCCGCAACGGATTATGATGCCGCGCGCCGCATCGAGCCGGTCGAGGAGGTCGTGGACGACCTGGTCGCCACGCTGCGTACCAACCATATCCGCCGCGTGCGCGATGGACAGTGCACGGTGTATGCAGGGCTTACGTTCCTTGATATTCTCGTCAATGTGGAGCGCATCGCCGACCAATGCTCGAATATCGGCGTGTTTACGCTTTCAATGACGGACGAGCGCATCATGAACAACCATCACGACTATATTCATGCGCTGCATCAGGGCAAGGACCCGCTCTTCAACCGCGCCTATCAGGAAGCGCACGACAAGTATTTTGACGAACTGAAGCGCATCAAGCACGGCAAGTAAACGGGGGCTCCACCGATCACCGGACGATTCCAACCGAAAAATAACGATCAGAGCGTTTTTATGCGCCGCGGCTTGTGTTTGCCGCGGCGTTTTGCTATAATCCAGTGCATAATAACAGCGTGATTCTCTGCAAAGGAGCATGAAACTATATGAAAGTGATTCTTGATGAGATGCTTGCGGCACTTTCGCGCGGCGAGCGCGTGGTGCTGTGCAGCATTCTGGCCTCGTCCGGCTCCGCGCCGCGCGGCGCGGGGGCGAAGATGGCTGTTTTGGAAGACGGCCGTGTGCTCGGCACGATTGGCGGCGGCGCGGTGGAGCGGCTGAGCATTGAGCGCGCGCGCCGCGCGCTCAACGACGGCGGCAGCAACGAGCTTAGATCCTACAACCTGCACCCGAGCGAAGTGGCCGGTACGGGAATGATCTGCGGCGGCGCGGTAACGGTTTACTTTCAGCTTTTTTCGCCCGAACAGACAGAGAATATCGCGGTGCTGCGCCGCTGGCGTGACCTGCTCGACAGGGACGTTGACCTCTGGCTGCTGCTCTCGCTCGACGGCGACAGCATAAGCGAGTTTCACGTTGTCACGCACGGAGAGATCCCGCAGGACAGAGCGGGCGATTTTTCCACAAAGGCCGTTTGGAAAAACGGCGTGTATGTTGAGCCGCTGCGCCATGCGGGCAGCGTGTACATCTTCGGCGGCGGACATGTTGGGCGTGCGCTCGTGCCGGTGCTGGCAACGGTCGGCTTCCGCGTGGTGATGTACGATAACCGCGAGGATTTTGCAAAAAAAGAGAACTATCCCGCGGCGAGTGATGTCATTTTCGGGGATTTTTCTGATCTTTCGGACAAGGTAACGCTCACGGCAAACGATTATGCCGTTGTGATGACGCCGGGGCATCAGGCGGACTACGAGATCCTTGCGCAGGTGCTCAGGAGCGATGCGACCTATATCGGCTGCATCGGCAGCCGCACGAAGGTTGCCAAAACGCGCGAGCGTCTGCTCGGCGACGGCTTTTCGGAAGCGAACATTGCGCGCATTCATTCGCCCATCGGGCTTCCCATTCTGGCGGAAACACCGGAGGAGATCGCCATCAGCATCGCCGGCGAGATGATCGAGCACCGCGCCCGCCTTGCCGGGCGTCGGCATTGAGGAGGCGCGTATGCAGATCTCATCGCTTTTGCACGTCGGGCGCGGCGTAACGGCCATCATCGGCAGCGGCGGAAAGACGACGCTGATGGAACAGCTCGCAAAAGAGCTTTCGAAAAAGGGCAGGGTCATCCTGACAACAACAACGCACATTCGCCGCCCAGCGCGCTATCCTGTGCTTGAGGGCGCGGACGAGAGCGCCGTTGCTGCCGCACTTGCGGAGAAAGACCTCGTCTGCGTCGGCGAAGCGGCGGAAGACGGCAAGCTCTGCGCGCCGAAGATTTCCATCGAAGCGCTCGCACGGCTTGCAGACTTTGTGCTTGTGGAGGCGGACGGGGCAAAGGGGCTGCCGCTCAAGGCACATGAAGCGCATGAGCCGGTCATTCCGCCGTGCGCGCAGCGCGTTGTCACGGTCGTCGGGATCGACGGCATCGGCAGACCCATTTCCGAGGTCTCCCATCGCAGCGCGCGTTACGCGCAGCTTGCGGGCGTGGACGAAGAAACGACCGTTACGCCGGAGATCGCCGCGCGCGTCGTCAACGCCGAGAACTATGGCGACCGCGTTTACATCAATAAGGTCGAATCTGCCGCCGATTATGAGGCGGCGCAGACCATGGCAAGGGAATTTTCCTGCCCGGTCATCGCGGGCAGTCTGCATCAGGGGGTATATGTATGCTTGCATTGATTCGCGGCGCGGGAGATATTGCAAGCGGCGCCGCCATGCGATTGTGGCGCTGCGGCGTCGACGTGGTGATGACCGATCTGGAGCGGCCGACGGCCATTCGCCGCACGGTTTCCTTTTCTGACGCTATCGTCCACGGGGAAACGACGGTCGAGGGGCTGCGCGCCGTGCGCGCGGAGAACGCCGCAGAGGCGATGAAGCTGCTGCGCGAGGGTGTGCTGTCCGTTTTGCCTGACCCTGAGTGCCGGTGTCGCGAGGAGCTTGCGCCCGATGCGCTTGTGGACGCAATCCTTGCCAAGCGCAACCTTGGCACGAAGATCACTGACGCGCCCATCGTTGTGGGCGTCGGCCCGGGCTTTACAGCGGGCGAGGACTGCCACGCGGTCGTGGAAACGATGCGCGGCCACACGCTCGGGCGTGTCATCTACTCCGGCGGCGCGATCCCGAATACAAATGTTCCCGGACTCATCGGCGGCTTTGCGGGCGAGCGCGTGCTGCGCGCGCCGTGCGACGGCATTTTTACTGCCGTCCACCGCATCGGCGACACGGTCGAGGAGGGAGAGACCATCGGTTTTGTCGACGGCACACCGATGAAGTGCACCATCGGCGGCGTGCTGCGCGGCGTGCTGGACGACGGCGTGCGCGTCAAAAAGGGCATGAAGTCCGGCGATGTTGACCCGCGCTGCAAGGTGGAATACTGCACGACGGTCTCCGATAAGGCGCTCGCCGTCGGCGGGGGCGTTGTCGAGGCGGTACTGTATCTGCACGCAAAAACACAGGGAAGAAGATAAGATATTCCTCTTAATTGGAAAAGGAAAAAGCTGAACGAGCATTGCCCGTTCAGCTTTTTCCTTATTCATGCTTGTAGATGCGGCGGTTGTCGAGCGCAAAGACGCGCTGGCTGAATTCGCCCGCCTTGAGCGGCGCGAGCACCTCGCGGTAGATCTCCATGCGGCTGTCGATCTGGTCGACGAGCGACAAAAGCTCTGCCTCCGCGCACTGGGGCAGCACCGCCGCGCCGAATTCCGGTTGGCCGTGATGCGAGAGAATCAGGTGCTCCAAAAGCGTCGCCTTTTCCTCGGGCAGGTCGAGCTCGGCGGCAATCGCCGCAACCTCCTGCGCGCCCATGACGAGGTGGCCGAGGAGCTGCCCCTTCGTCGAGTAGTCGGTCACAAGGCCAAGCTCGGAGAATGTGAACTCCTGCTCCTTGGCAAAGTCGTGCAGCAGCGTGCCGGTGAGCAGCAGGCTGCGGTTCACAGTGTCCGCGTACTGCGCGGACAGAAAGTCGGCAAGGCGCAGCATGTTGAGCGTGTGCATCAGAAGGCCGGACAAAAAGCCGTGGTGAACGCTCTTGGCGGCGGGAATGGTGCAGAACGCTGCTTCGTGGCGGCGGAGCATCTCCTCGCACACGGCGCGGTAGTCGAGATCTTCGATCGTGGCGACGAGCGCCTTGATCTCGTCATAGCCTGCTTCGCGGTCGATGGGCGCGACGCTCACGAGCTTTGAGACGTCGACGCGGTCATTGTCCTCGGCGAGGCGCAGCCTGTCGACCGTGAGCTGTGGCATGCCGCGGTAATCCGACACGCTGCCGCATACCTTGAGTACCTTTCCGGTGTCGCGTTCGCCGATGGGGCCGCTGTAATCCCAGACCTTTGCTTCGATCGTGCCGCTCGTGTCGGCGAGCACGGCGCTCAAAAACGGCTTGCCACTTGCCGTCACCTTGGAAAAGGCGGCTTTGAGCAGATAAAAACCCTCCACGTCCATGCCGCGCTGCATCTGTGCAATGGAAAGACCGGTTTCCATGATATAAACCTCATTTCTGCCCGCCTCGGCGGGCGTTTCTTTCATAACAGGAAACATTATAGCACGATGCGGCGGGGAGCGCACGAAAAAATTATGTTACTTTTTCTCCTGCCGGGCGCGTTCGAGCCAGTCCTTCCCCTCGGTGAAGCGCGCGACGAGAAACGTGACGACATAGTCGCCCGCGGCGTTGATCATTGTGGCAGGCGGGTCGACGAGGTTGCCGATCGTGACGGCGATGGGGTAGGCAATGGCCATCTGCGTAGGGAAGAAGAGCGAGCAGATGATGTATTCGCCGATGTAGCCGCCGCCGGGGATGCCGCTCATCGCGACCGAGCTGAATACGGCGACGAGCAGGATCTTGGCGGTCAATCCCGCGCCCTCAAACGGAATACCGAATACGCCGAAAAGGAACGCGATCTTCAGCACGCAGCTGAAGCACGAGCCGTCCATGTGCATCGTTGCGCCGAGGGGGAGGACAAGATCGGAGATGTCGCGCGGTACGCCGCTGTCCTCCGCAGCCTGTAAGTTGGTCGGAATGCTTGCAACGGAAGAGCAGGTGCCGAGCGCCGTGACGGCAGGTCGAAGAATGTGGTGCCGCATGACGGCAACGCCCGCCCTTCCACCGCCGATGCGCGCGTAGAGCGGGAAGGCGATGAGCGCGTAGGCGAGGCAGAGCGGGTAATAGATGAGCAGCGCGCGGCCATAGGAGGCGGTGATCTGCGCGCCATAGGTCGCAACGAGGGAGGCGAAGAAACCAAAAAATGCGACGGGGGCATAGTAGGAGATGAGGGAGACAAGCTTCAAAAGGCAGTTCGTCATATCCTGCAAGAACTTTGCCGTCAGGCACTCCGCCCCGCCGCTCAGGTTGACGGCGAAGCCGGTGAGAATGGAAAAGACGATGAGCGGCAGCATTGCGCGGCGGGACAAAAGCGCGGCAAAATCCTCGACCGTGAAGAAATTGACGAGCAGTTCCGCGATGCCCGCCTGTTCGTCAACAGCGCCCGCCGCTGCGTCCGTCCACGGCTTGAGCACCGGGGGATAGAAACGCATGAGAATGACCATGATGACCGAGGCGATCAGCCCTGTGACGACAAAGACGAGAAGCGTTGTGCCCATGATCTTTCCCGCGCGCCTGGGACTTTTCATGCAGGCGATGGAGCCTGCAAGCGAGCAGAAAACGAGCGGCACGACGACGCAGAACATGAGGTTGATGAAGATGGTGCCGAGCGGCGCGAGACAGGCCGCCTGCGGCCACAGCGCGCCCAGCACGCACCCGAGCACGATCGAGAGCAGCATCGCGCCGAGAAATCCGTAGGTGCGGAAAAACGAACGAGACATAGAATTCCTCCCTTAAAAAATTGCGTTCAACACAATATAGCGGGAGAACTTGGACAATATTCGACTGCGCAAAAAAGAGGCGCGGCCACCGGC
>ERZ772861.1388-NODE-1388-length-20234-cov-3.461866_pt1 | contig 20234 bp, 14 predicted proteins | sample MGYA00512135_ERZ772861 | MGnify/ENA primary metagenome ERZ772861 (study PRJEB29015, sample SAMEA2737700) | human gut metagenome | biome: human gut; feature: human-associated habitat; material: faeces | place: China | collected 2012 ...
GGCGGCAAAAGCCGGCAGCAATTATTTTAAGATTCCGTTTGACCGGCAGGGGCTGGCGGACTATCTGAATGTCGACCGCAGTGCGCTTTCCAAAGAGCTTGGCAAAATGCGGGACGAAGGAATTCTGACCACCCGGAAAAATGCGTTTACCCTATACGGATTGTCTCATGAGCCGCTCCTTTATGTTTCATTTTCAAAGGCCTTTCACTAATAATACAAACGAAAAATCGGAAAGGTTACAAAAAAAGGAACCCTGTCCGGATATCTTTCCGGACAGGATTCCTTTTTATTATGTTCTCCTACTCTGCCAGCTTAAACCTGCCAACCAGATTTTTCAGTCCTTCCGACTGTGCGGAAAGCTCCTGGCTTGTCGCAGAAGTTTCTTCTGCAGCTGCGGAGTTGCTCTGTACGACACTGGAAATCTGCTCGATTCCCTGCTCGATCTGCTTTAACATATTTGCCTGCTCGGTAGAACTCTCGCTGGCACCCTTTACCGCATTCGCAAAATCATTCATGGATTCAAGAATCTTATTTAATGCAGCAACCGTCTTTTCTGTAATCTGGTTTCCGTTTTCAATTTCCTGCAGAGATTTTTCAATCAGATCGCGAGTATTGACTGCCGCCTGTGCACTGTCACCCGCCAGTTTTCCGATCTGATCTGCCACAACCGCAAAACCTTTTCCGGCTTCCCCGGCACGTGCTGCCTCAATGGAAGCATTCAGGGACAACAGGTTGGTCTGACTTGCAATCTCCTCGATGGAACCGATGATGTTTTGGATTTCCTGTGAGGTACTGCTGATCCGCTCCATGGCATTGGTCAATGCCTGTAATTCTTCTCTGCTTTGATCTGCCTGTTCTACGGCAGTGCGTACCATCTGGTAAGCCCCGGAAGCGCTCTCTGCGCTGGATTCTGCAATTCCGCTGACACTCTCTACCGTTGCTGTCAGTTCTTCTACTGCACCTGCCTGATCGGTGGCACCTTCTGCCAAAGCCTGTGCCCCGCCTGCCAGCTGCCCGGAACCGGATGCAACCTGCTCAGATGCTTCATTAATCTGTGTCATGGTATCACTCAGTTCATGTTTTAATTTGCTCATGGACTCATACTGCTGTTTGAAATTTCCAATATAAATCTGTGGATTATTACTGGATACATTGAAATTTCCTTCTGCCATTTCTCCCAGAAGATAACTGGTATCCTGCACAATCACCTCCAGAGTTTTGCATGCCTGCCGGAAATTACCGGCAAGTTTTCCGAGTTCGTCTGGAGATTCATAATTTATTTCCACATCAAGCTGTCCTGCTTTCAGTTTCTCAGCTGCACTTTCCAGTTCCTGAATTGGCTTTAGCATAATTCCGGTAATGGTGGTCCGGATGACAGTGGAGAAAGCCACTGTTCCTGCTCCTATGAGAATCATCAGAATAATGCTCACAAGTCCCGTTACCCTGGCAGATGTATACTGACTCTTTGCCTCTGCGGATGCCACTTTTCCGATATCAACCAATATATCCTGAATTTTCTCTGTTGCATCATTATAATCGGAATTAAACAGTGCCAGAGCTTCGTCATTTTTATTCCGCTTCGCCAGTTCCACGACCGCTGCCCGCTGTTTTTTCAGTTCTTCTATCGCATCTTTTAATTCCGCAACTTTCTTTTTATCATTATAAGACTTCTCCAGTGCGGTAACATTTTTTCCAACCTGATCTGCATACTTCTGTGCCAAATTAGAATAACTCTGTGTGGAACTTGCATCATCGGTTGTCATCGACCACAAAATATATTTTCCCACAAGCTGTATATCTTTACGGATTTCCATCTGCAATGTGCTGTTTGCATATGCTTCCTTGTAAAACTTATAAGTATCCACATTCATCTTTACAATGGAAACAAGCGAAACAACCACAGCAATAGCAAGCGTTACAATGACTGTAGTAAATGCATACTTCAACTTCGTTCCTACCTTCAGTTTTCGGTAAAACTCTTCCATATTTTTTCGTCCTTCCATTTTCTCTGTTCCTTTCTTTATTCCGCTTTAAAATACTCGCTTTATCATACGCCTTTTTTCCTCCCACTGCAATGTTTCTGTCGAAAATATGCAAATTTTATCTTTTTCCACACTCAGAAATTCCCCCCTGGTTTGTCCCCTTTGCATTCCAATAAAATGATGGTACAATGATGACATAACACAAAACATCTGTTTTACATATATTGTTGGAAATGGAAATGAAATGGAAAAAGCACAGATTCGAATAATCCGAAGCAAAAGAAAAACCGTTGCACTGGAAATCCGTCCGGATTTATCGGTTCTGGTAAGGGCACCTTACTGGATGGCAGACTGGCAGATCCGTAAATTTGTCGATGAAAAATCAGACTGGCTGTATGCCCATCTCCGGGAAATGGAACAAAAACAAAAATTGGAAGCTGTACGCCCGAAAGCCGCACCTTTAACTCCCGGGGAATTGCAGATGCTTGCAGATGAAGCACTGCGCGTAATTCCGGAACGGGTACGGTTTTATGCCCCGGTTGTCGGCGTGACCTATGGCAGGATCACCATACGAAACCAGCGTACACGCTGGGGAAGCTGCAGTGCAAAGGGCAATCTTAACTTTAACTGCCTGCTGATGAAAGCACCGCCGGAAGTGCTGGATTACGTGGTTGTCCATGAGCTGTGCCACCGGCTGGAGATGAACCATTCACCACGCTTCTGGGCACAGGTGGAGCGTGTGCTTCCAGACTATAAGGTTTCCCGCAAATGGTTACGGGAACATGGCAATGAGCTTATGGATTTAAACCCATAAGAAGGAGATACCGGTATTCCTGCATCTCCTTCTTGCTTTCATGTTATTTTTTACATGTAATATCGTTCTGTTCTCAATTACTTTCTATTGTATAAGTCCCCTCTTCAAAATTTACATGCAATTCGGCATATGCCCCGTCATATTCCCAGCGGATTTCCAGAGAACTCTCCTCTCCGGAGATTGTCACCTCTGCACCTTCCGAAAATGCCTTATGGGTATTTCTCATACGGATTAGCGCAAGCTGTTTTTGAACCACATCTTTTTTCAGGTCTTCCGCGATCTGATCAGTGGAAAGGTTTGTCCGGTTGATTTCCTTATGTCCGGATTCCCCTGCACGCTGCACCGCTTCATGGTCATTTTTTCCGGCAAACAGATCCAGATACCAGATCTGCGGTTTGCCCGGCATAAACATCTGGATGGCCCGCGCCAGAAGCATTTTTTCATCCGACTCTCCCAATGCACTGTAGTACGTGGCATTTACCTGATAATACAGATTCTTTTGTCCATGTAAATTTTTGACCATGCCCCCACGGGATACAATCCGGTCAATTAACGACTGGATCTCCTCTTTTGGAAGCAGTCCCTTTAAATCCAGAAGCGGGATACCGTCGTGACAGCCAAGCATGTTGACCGTGGAGATCTTCTTTTCCACAATTTCCTTCGCCCATGCCGCAAGGTATGTTCCGCGCCTGTTCTCAATCGCATCAATGACCAGTCCCGGCAGGAAAAAGTCATAGGTTGCATAGCCTTTTTCTGCAAGTGTCTCATATATTTTTTCATCATACGCTGCGTGGATCTCCGGCAAAAGCGTAAGTCCCAAAGGTTCTGCCAACGTATGGATCTTCTGTAAAAGTTCCCACGTCTCCGGATCATTGAGAAAGTTTTTCTTTCCCGGTGCTTTCGGCGCATAGGCAAAAGCATCCAGCCGCACGATTGCTGCACCGTAAGAGGCTATTTTTTCCAGTGTTTCACGATAAAACTCCCACACTTTTGGTGACTGGATGTTTACATCCATCTGCCCGAGATACTGTCTGCCATGCACCTCCTGATAAAAGGTATTCCAGTACGGCACTTTTTTTCCATCCGGAAATTCCACCATCAGGATCGGCAGCCCGGGTTTGCGGAAAAACATCTGCTTCAGGCAGCTTTCATCCGGCTGGATATAGCCTTCCTCCGTCATGGTTCCATGCCCTTCCCAGAAGCGGTTCCAGTCGATGAAAAAATCGCGGTACGCAGAAGCCTCCCCTTTTTCCACAAGATCCCGGAACTGCGGGGACTGTGCGGAAGCATGGTTTAAAATAAAATCCAGTTTCAGGTCGATTCCCATATCCTTTAACTGGTCAAGGTCTTCCCGGTCGGCAAGCTGCTCATTCAGGTCATAGTCGATCACGGAAAATCCCCGGTCGAGATCGGAATGATACAGGCTCGGCAGAATGTAAAAGGAAGAAAATACATCCTGCATTGCCTCAGTTTTTAGCAATGTTACAATATCTCCCAGATTTCCTCCAAGGCTGTCGGGATATGCATTGAGCATCGGTTTATGGTTCATAAACTCTTCCGTCCTTTCCCACGATTAATCCTGCATTTTTGCGCTGCACTTCAAGTTTTTCCTGTTCCAGCTCTACCACGCGGCAGATAAACGGGCTTGCAGCATTCTCATCGCGGTTTCTGCGGATGCGCCGCTCCCTGGTCTCCTCCGGGGAACTTTCCAGAAAGACGGGCAGATCCACACCATGTAAATCGTCACTGCCTCCGTGTGTCCACTCCAGAAGTAATACAGATATTCCGGAAAAATCGGTTTCTTCCGATGAAATCTCGCCATCTTCCCGTCCCATATGCCGCAATGTGATCGAATCTTTTCCCTCATGAAATGCCGCAAGCACTTCATTGATCCGGTCGAAGTCAATCTCTTTCTTTGTTCCGAGATATCCACGCAGTCCATCTTCCCCGGTTTCTTTATACACACGCATCCGTTCTTCATCATTGCGTTTTGGAATCCGGTGTGGATAATCATCGCCAGAGAGCAGATAACAACCCGTTCCGTCATTTAAAAAGTACTGCTGCAATGCCGTTGCGAGTGTTGTTTTTCCGGAACCGGAACCACCGTAAAGGCTGATGACCACTCGATTTTTGGCATTCCTGTCACACCATTTCTGCACTTTTTCATATAATGTTCCAGCCTCTTTCAGCTCTGTAAGAGAAAACTGATATGCCTCATATTCTCCGGTAAACGGCGGAAGCGGAATTCCCGCATGCATCAGTGCTGCACCGGAATACTGCCTGCCGCTCTGTTCTTCCAGATACACGGTATCCGGTTTTAACCCACGCAGGCGGACATAAACGGTCGCCTGATTTGCCTCTGCCATAAGACGCACTACGCTTACCAGTGCATGATCCTGTTGCTCTGAGACGAACATCCATGCCGCAATTTCATCCGTAAACGGATCCGACAGCCGCCAGTATGTTCCCTCGTTAATGAGCGTTTCATACTTCTTGTACGTTTTGATCTGCTCCCGGATCTGCTGTTTTTCCTCATCCGATAAAAGCGCCGGGTTTAATTCGTAACCGAAAGTTCCCGCCATCGCTGTCACCCCACGGGTATGGAAACTTGTCACCCGTCCGGTCTGGTGATTTGGCACCGCCGAAACATGCGCCCCCATCGCGGAAACCGGATAGAAAAACGAAGTTCCGTACTGGATTCTTGTGCGGTTGATCGCATCGGTATTGTCGCTGCACCAGATCTGTGGCGAATAATAAAGCATTCCCGCGTCAAACCTGCCGCCGCCACCGCTGCATCCCTCCAGCAGAAGATCCGGATACCGGCTGCACAGGCGCTCCATAAAATCATAGACACCAAGCACGTAATCATAGGAAAGATTTCCGGCATAGACATCTGCCATACTGCGGTTCATATCCCACTTGACATAATCAATTTTTCCCTGATCCAGCACGGCACAAATCTGATCAAATACACAGTCGCGCACTTCTTTTCTGGAAAAATCAAGCAGTAACTGGTTTCTCGAGCGCACCGGCTTTTTCCCCGGAATCTGAATTGCCCAGTCCGGATGTGCCCGGTAAAGGTCGCTGTCTTCATTGACCATCTCCGGCTCAATCCAAATGCCAAATTTCACCCCCTGATTATGCACACGGGTAATAAGCTCTGCCAGGCTTCCCCCCAGTTTCTTTTCATTGACCTGCCAGTCCCCAAGGGAAGAATTGTCATCGTTTCTTTTCCCGAACCAACCGTCATCCATCACTACCATATCAATTCCAAGGGAAGCGGCTTCTTTTGCCAGATCCACAATCGTATCTCCCGTAAAATCAAAATAGGCTGCCTCCCAGCTGTTGATCAGTACCGGGCGCTGCATATGGACATATTTGCTGCGGCACACATGGTTGCGGATGCAGTTATGATATTGCTGCGACAGTGCAGACAATCCGTCTGCCGAATAAGACAAAATAACTTCCGGCACCGTAAAGGTTTCTCCCGATGCAAGCGGATAAGAAAACAGTTCTTCATTTAATCCGAGAAGCAGGCGCGTCTGGTTGAACTGATCTTTTTCTGCCTCACAGGAGAAATTTCCGCTGTATACAAACAGCATTCCATAGCAGTTTCCTGCGGTCTCTGTTGTTCCTTTTTCTGCTAAAATCACTGCCGGATTATACTGATGGCTGGACGTTCCCCTGCGGCTTCCAAACACAATGGTTCCATGTCCCAGCGGCGTACGCTCCAGATTGCGCTCCATGGCATGCTTTCCATAAAACCGCAGGACATCAAACTCTCCCTGTACAAAATCCAGACAGGCTGCCGCTGCCTTTTCGATCGTAATCTGTCCGGTTCCCGTATTTTTAATCCGGACACTCCTTGTAATGATATCGTTTTCTTCTAAAACGCCATACAGCAGATGCACTTCAACCTGTGCGTTTTCATCTGCAAGGACTATTTCCAGTGTCTGTGCTTCGTTTTCATCTGCCCAGACAGCCGGAAGTCCCTGTAACTGATACTTGCCGCTTCGGATCTCATAGCTCTTAAAAAGCAGATCTGCACTTTCCACACCTTTTTCATTTTTGATATTCAGTGCAATATTGCGGTAATCTCCGGTGCCAAGGGACGGATATTCCTGTGGCAGCGCATCCAGCGAATAGGTGCGGTCCATGCCCGCTGCATAAGGATTTCCGGAAAATCCACGGTCTGCATAGGTTAGGACATAGTCCATGGAACTGTTTGTTTTTTCTCCGTAGTACAGATGCAGCAGATATCCCAGTGGATCAACCTGCATCTGATAAGTTGTATGCGCCGTATGCAGGGTAAATATTTTTTTATTTGGATTGTATATAATTGCCATAGAAGTCACCTCGTTTATTCTTTATCCTTTGACTGCACCGTTTGCCACACCATTCAAAATCTGTTTCTGACAGATCATATAAAAGATCAGGATCGGGATCAGTGCCAGAATATAGGAGGCAAACGCCAGATTGTAATTGGTTCCAAACTGTGTCTGGAAGTTAAGCTGTGCAAGCGGCAGCGTATTCTGTCCGGTTCCGGACATGATCACAAGCGGTGTCATAACATCGTTCCATGTTCCAAGGGCTGTCAGAATCGCAACCGTCGCATGCATCGGTTTCATCATCGGGAATACCACTCTCCAGTAAGTCGTCCAGGTACTTGCCCCATCAATATCTGCTGCTTCTTCGAGTGCTTCCGGAATATTTTTTAAATATCCACTGTAAAGCAGGACATTCATTGGCATGTAAAATACCAGATACAACACGATGACACCGGCACGGTTTCCAAGTCCCATGTGTGCCGTCTGTTTTACCAGAGGCATCATTAAGATGGAAAATGGAACAAACATACCACTGACAATATACAGATAGATAAAACGGAAACTTTTTCTTCTTGCCATGCCCCGCCCGATCACATAGCCTGCAATCGAGTGGATCAGAATTGCCAGTACGATCGTTACCAGAGTGATCAGTAAACTGTTTCCAAGAGAACGCCAGAAATCGGTCACTTCCATTGCCTGACGGAAGTTTTCAAAACTCCATTGTTTCGGGAAAGAAAGTGCACCCGCCACATCGTTTGTCATCTCACTTGGTTTCTTAAACGCAATGATCGCTGCCATATACAGTGGAAAAAATACGGTAACCGTCCCCAAAATCAGAACAATCGTAAGTACCCGGTTTGTTTTCTGTTTTTCTTTCATCATAACTGCTCCTCCTTCTTATTCATGACTGTCATCTGGAAAAGTGAAATCGCCACGATCACAATAAAGAAAATGACTGCATTTGCACTCTGGAATCCAAACTGTCCGCCATCCATACCATTTTTATAAATCAGGTAAGAGATGGATTCGGTGCTCTGTGCCGGACCTCCCTTGGTCAAAGACATGATCTGGTCGAATACCATGAGAAAATTCTTTGTGCTCAATACCAGATTGATTGTTACAAACGGCATAACCAGTGGAAATGTTACTTTCCAGAACTGTTTCCATTTACTTGCTCCATCAAGCATACTCGCCTCGTAAACTTCCTCCGGGACGGTCTGCAGACCGGAAATATAAATAATGGTATTCATGGCAACTGCCTGCCATACACCAACAATCAGCACACCAATCCACGCATATTTTTCACTTGCAAGAATACTGTTCTGCAAAAATCCAATATGGAACACATTTCCCACAGTTGGAAGAATGTAAGTAAAAATAAAACTAAAAATATAACCGATGACAAGTCCTCCTAAAATATTCGGCACAAAATAAATACCGCGCAGTGCACTTTTAAAACGGATTGCACTGTTTAATCCAACTGCCATGATCATGCTCAGCACATTTACCAGTACAGTTCCCGCCAGTGCATATTTAAACGTAAACACATAGCTTTTTCCCACGCGGGAATCCGTAAACAGATCTGCATAGTTCCGGAACCCGACATAATCGTACGTTCCGTATCCTTTATAATTGGTAAAGCTGTAAATCACACCTTTGATCATTGGAAGTGTATTGAATGCAAAAAATAAGATCACAACCGGTATGATAACCGCCCAGAATGTTTTGTCCCTGTTTGACATTTTCTTTTTCATTGTGCATCCTCCTGTTCTTTCTGATAATCCTGTACTTTCCGAATCAGATCCCGGTTATAGCGCTTCCAGTCGGAATCAAATTTTGTCAAAAACTTTTCCTGTGCATTGTCGCTTGTATCCAGCAGGAACGTCTGGATCATGGCATCCACACTCATCTCACTCGGATAATGGTGATCCTGATAATCTGCCATGCGGTTGTTTTCAATGTAAGGACGCATATCCTTAAGTGTTTCCGGAATAGCAAAATCCCCATCCTTGCAGGCAATTCCGCCCTGATCATCCAGATAAATCTGAATGGTTTCATCGTCATACAGATATTTTAAAACTTCATATGCTGCTTCTTTGTTTTTGCATGCTTTCATCACAGAAAACTGTAAATCAATTCCTGAATTTAATACATTGTCTGATTCCTCATCATTTGCAGGAAATGTAAAAGAGCCGATATTCATATCCGGATTGACCGATTTGATCTGCGGGATCGCATAGCTTCCGATCGGATACATGGCAGATTCCCCGCGGGCAAATGCTGTACAGGCATCGTTATAACCATATGCATACGGATTTTTTTCTGCGAAATCCAAAAGCGCACGCATCTTTTCTGCTACCGGTCCATACGTATCGGAAAATGTGGTATTTCCCATATTTACCTGATTGCAAGTATCCGAATCGGTAAGTCCGACTGCCAGCGCATTCCACGGAGCCAGACAGGTCCAGGTATCTTTAAAGCCCAGATACAGCGGAAGTGTTCCGCTCTGTTTTATTTCATCACACAATGTGGTAAATTCCTGCCAGGTGGTCGGAACTTTCCAGCCATTTTCCTCAAACAGATCTTTGTTATATAAAATTCCTGCCGCGTTTGCCACATATGGAAGTGCATACGTGCCATCCTTTGGAATAAACTCCAGTTCCTTATCCATATCCAGATATGCCTGTTTTACGGTCTGGACTTCATCCAGATCGGAAATATCATCAAACAGATCTGCATCTAAAAAGTTGGAATAGTTGATGTCTCCTCCGATTGCGATGATATCCGGATAATCCTCCCGGATAAAACGTGTCTTTAAAATGGTCATTGCTTCATTTGGAGATGAAATCGTCAAATGAATGTCATCATGTGTTTCATTGAACCGCTTTTCAATTTTTTCAAATGCCTTAACTGCTTCTGGTTTGTAGGAAACCACTTCAATCTCCGTTTTTCCATCCGCCCTTTTTTCGCTTCCGCATCCAGCAAGTCCTGTCATACACATACCAAGTGCAAGCACAGCCGCAAGACCACGGAAAATATTCCTTTTTGCCATATTCCTCTCTCCTTTTCTTAAATATATCCGCTTGCCTTTTTGATAATCTGATTATAACATACCTTTATGCGTCCTTAAATACCCATATTTTTTTAATTTTATACCTAAATGCAATATTTTGTGCTATAATAGATACTAATATCGCATTTTGGTATATAAGGAGTATTTTATGAGCAATATATTATTTAATATTTTTCCGAATGAAAATTTTATTGATCTGTGTATGTATCAGTTTGGATATGAACAGTGTGATCCCGGTCATTCTTTCGGACCTGCAACACGCAACCACTACCTGTTTCACTACATTCTTTCCGGAACCGGAACGCTTATGGCAGACAATGCAAAGGGGGAAACACAAACCTATTCCGTAAAAAGCGGACAGGGATTTATGATTTTCCCGGGGCAGATCAATACTTACATTGCCGATGAACAGCTTCCATGGGAATATATGTGGATCGAATTTGACGGCTTACGTGTAAAAGAGGCTTTAAGTGTCACAGATTTGTGCAAAGACGCGCCCGTTTATCATTCCCATTCCAAAGAATTACGGGAAAAACTTGCCGATGAAATGCTTTATATCGTCAATCATCCGCAGGAATCCTCCTTCCATCTGATCGGGCATCTGTATCTGTTTTTGGATTATCTGCTACAGTCGGCAAAGTCAGCAACGCTGATCTCCAGTGGGCGCATGAGTGATTATTATATAAAAGAAGCTATCAATTATATTGAACAGAATTTTCAGAATAATATCTCGATCGAAGATATCGCTACAGTATGTGGCATCAACCGAAGTTATTTGGGGAAAATCTTCCGCAACTCAATTGGCCGCTCTCCGCAGGAATTTCTTATGAACTACCGCATGGTAAAGGCTACCGAATTGTTAAAGCTGACATCCTTATCTATTGCGGACATCAGTTCCGCTGTCGGATACGAAAATCAGCTTCATTTTTCCCGTGCATTTAAAAATATTTATGGTGTTTCCCCTCGGGAATGGAGAAAACAGAACAAATAGCTTATGCTTCCTGCTTCTTTGCAGTAAACAGTTTCTTCAGACAGCTGAATGCAACCAGCACACCGAGAACCATCAGAAGAATAGCCACGATAAACTGCAGACCGTCTACCAGGAAAGTTGCCTGACCACCGGCAATATTGGAAACCAGTGCAATGGTCTTCTGGATCAGTGCGGTAAACGTAACTGCCAGCATAACAAACATCGGTATGTAAAGTGTCCAGCCGGTTCTTCCGGTTGTCTTTAAGAATACCGCAAGTGCAATCAGTACAAGTGCTGCAAGCAGCTGGTTCGCAGAACCAAACAGTGGCCAGATATTATTGTATCCGCCAAGAGTCAGTAAATAACCAAAGAATAAGGTAATAATTGTTGCAAAATATTTATTGGTCAGAACTTTCTGCCAGCCCGGCATCTTGGAAGTGTCAGTAGTATCCCCGTAAAACAGCTCCTGAAACGACATACGTCCGATCCGTGCAACAGAATCGAGAGAGGTCAGTGCCAGTGCAGATACACACATCGTCATAAATACGGTAGCAACCTGTACCGGAATACCGAATTTTTCGAAAAATCCTGCAACACCCGTAGAGAAAATGGAAAACGGAGTACCCTCCGGCTTTGTTCCGTTTACGGCAACCGCACCAACAACAACCAGTGCAATGACTCCGAGCAGTGACTCTACCACCATGGCACCATAACCGACCATCGGCATATCTTTCTCATTACTGATGGTCTTTGATGATGTTCCGGAAGAAACCAGACTGTGGAATCCGGATACCGCACCACAGGCAATCGTTACAAATAAGGTAGGGAACAGATAACTGCCATCTACATTAAATCCGCTAAATGCATTCAGCTTCATAGTCGGATGCTCGGCAATAACACCGACAACCGCACCAATAATCATGCCCAGCAGCATGAAAGTGGTCATGTAATCACGCGGCTCCATAAGCAGCCACATCGGCATGACAGAGGCAAGGAACAGATATGCCATAACAATATAGATCCAGGTACTCTTTGTCGCATACATTGGAAGTTTCATACCAATGATAAACATGACAACCAACAGGGCAATGGCAACCACTGCGCGAACCCACTCTTTCATTTTCCCGACCTTTTTCTGAATCAGGCCAAAGATGATGGCAACAACGATAAACAACATGGAAATGGATGCTGCTGCGGAATTCGCATAGCCTGTTGCCTTTGTCATCCCTTCCACACCTTTTCCGACAAACGTTCCGGCAACCATATCGGTAAAAGCTGCCATAACCAGAAGGGTAAACAGCCAGCAGAATAGCATAAATAATTTCCGGCCGGTTCTTCCGATGTATTTCTCGATGATCATTCCCATCGATTTTCCTTCATTCTTGACAGATGCATACAGTGCGCCAAAATCCTGCACAGCACCAAAGAATAATCCACCGATGATCAGCCACAACAGAACCGGTACCCAGCCACATCAGCACGAATGCTGCGATCAGGGTTGTGATGTTTCCGTCAAAGATTGCGGAAAATGCTTTCTTAAATCCAATGTCAATTGACTGTGCTACGGAATGTCCTGCTGCAATCTCCTCACGGATACGTGCAAAGATAATAACGTTTGCATCCACTGCCATACCGATAGACAGGATGAAACCTGCGATACCGGGCAGGGTCAATGTCACATCAAAGGCACTTAACAGCATGATATCCAATGTGGTGTAGATTACCAGTGCAACGGATGCTGTCAGACCCATGAAATAGTAAACAGCAATCATAAAGATTACGATCAGTGCAAAACCAACAACACCGGCTTTTAAACTGCTCTGGATCGCGCTCTGTCCCAGCTGTGCACCTACGACATTGGAACGCATCTCTTCCAGTTCCAGCTTCAGTCCACCGATACGGATCTGGCTTGCCAGCTTATCAGCTTCCTCGAAGCTCTCCATACCTGTAATCTGTGCCTGTCCATCTGTAATGGCAGCCTGTACACGGGGTACGCTGATGAAATCCTGGTCATAATAGATACCGATGCTTTCACCGGAAGCATATGCCTTAGTTGTAGCATCTGCAAATGCCTTGGTTCCTGCATCTGTAAAGGTAAGTGAAACTACGAACTGGCTGTTGCCAAGCTTATCCTGTGCAGAACCACCCTGTGCAGAGGAAACATCCGTACCACTCAGTACGATACTTCCATCTTCCTGTAATTCAGCGATAGTCTTGTTTAATGTATAACCTGTCGCACCATTGCCTGTATATGTATAGTTGGCATTTCCTTCGCTGTCAGTCTGTGCGATAAAGTACAATGCACCTGGTCTTCCCAGATCTTCAAGGATTGCATCTGCATCAGATACACCGGGAATTTCGATGTTGATTCTGTCTGAACCTTCTCTGTATACCAATGCTTCTGTACTGTAAGTCTCTACTCTTTTCTGCAGCTTATATACAGTATCACTCATATCCTCATCAGAAGGATCTTCATCTCCTACTACCTGATAAGTAATGCTGACACCACCTGCCAGATCAAGTCCCTGCTTAATCTGTGATGCAGCACCGGCTTTTTCTGAACCGATACCGCAGATTGCAACATACCCCAGTGCAACTGTGACGAGCAATGTTACAACTAACGTAATTATGGCTTTGCTCTTTTTCATTATCTATAATCTCCTTTGCTTAGTCGGTGTTGACCCCCGCCATTAGTCCTCTTCTTCTGCTGCTAATGCTGCTTTAAGCATGATGGCACATTCCACACGCTTCTTCTGTAATTCGCATCCCAGATCATAAGCATCATGAATATTTCCATGGAAATTATAAGAATTGGCTGCGCATCCTCCGCTGCAATAGAACTTTGCGAAGCAGTTCTTACATTTTTCTTTGGAATATACGTTACAACATTTGAATTCATCGCGTATTTTGGTATTAGTAATACCTGTATCCACGTTACCCATCAGGAAATCCTCATTACCAACGAACTGATGGCATGGATAGAAATCCCCCCATGGAGTCACTGCCAGATACTCCGTTCCCGAACCACATCCGGATAAACGTTTGTATACGCATGGTCCACCTTGTAAATCTATCATAAAATGGAAGAAATTGAAATCTTTTCCTTCCTTATGACGTCTGAGCATTTCAGCTGCAAGCTTGTCATATTCTGCAAGGAGCTGTGGAATATCTTCTTCCTGTAAAGCGTATTCTTCTGTAGGAGGTGCTACTACCGGTTCTACAGAGATCTGCTTGAATCCCAGATCTGCAAGGTGACAGACATCTTCTGCAAAATCCAGATTATGGCGGGTAAATGTTCCACGTACATAATAATTAGTCTGGTTACGGCTCTCTGCTACCTTCTGGAACTTGGGAACGATCATGTCATAGCTTCCCTGTCCGCCTCTGAAAGGACGCATCATATCATGAATGTCTTTTCTTCCGTCGATACTTAATACGATATTGCCCATTTCCTTATTGGCAAACTCAAGAATCTCATCGTTAAGAAGTACACCATTTGTAGTCAGTGTAAAACGGAACTTCTTATGATGTGGCTCTTCAAGACTTCTTCCGTAAGCGACCAGGTCTTTTACTACCTGCCAGTTCATCAGTGGTTCTCCACCAAAGAAATCTACTTCCAGATTCACTCTGTTACCTGAATTGGCTACCAGGAAATCCAGTGCCTTCTTACCTACTTCAAAACTCATCAGTGCTCTTCTGCCATGGTATTCACCTTCCTCTGCAAAACAGTACTTGCAGGCAAGATTACAATCATGTGCAATATGTAAGCACAGCGCCTTGACAACAGTCTCTCTATTTTTGAAAGCTTCAATGCTCTTCTCATAGATATCGTCTGTAAAGAGCATCTGGGCATCTTTTAATTCGTATATCTCTTCCAATGCTTCCTTAATCTGTGCCTGATCATATGGCATATTGGAAGCTGCCAGCTTATCATAAGCTGCATCACAGGTATCCTGCTCCATATGATTCTCCACCATAGAAGCAATTACGTCATAAACAACATCATCAACCACGTGAACGGCACCGCTGTTCACATCCAATACGATATTGAATCCGTTATTTTTATACTGATGTATCAATTCTTTCTTTCCTTTCCTACCAGGTATGCGTTTCCTATATCCCTTAGTTACGCACAATAAGCAGCGACTCATCATCGCTGCTTATTTCATCTGTTATTGCGATTCTTTATACTGGAACTTATTTAGTCTGTTCGCAGCTCTGATTACCTACTGTACAGGATGTCTTACATGCTGACTGACATGATGTCTGGCACTCGCCACATCCGCCTTTCTTCATGGATTCCTTGTAATCTCTAGTGTTTAAAGTCTTAATATGCTTCATAAATAAAGCCTCCTATCATTGTGTGTCTCAACGACCGAATTTATACTTAATGTAGTATAGCATATATTTTTCATATCGAAAAGTACTTTTCTTATATTTTTTTACTTACCCCAGCATTCCTCCCAGCATCCCGCTGCCGAGGCAGATAAGTAATGTTGTAATACTTGAATTGGATATGGGGGTAAAATCCGGCTCCATGGCAATCGACAATACACATATAATAAGGAAATATGCCGTCCCTGCCCCCATTCCCCACAGGAATCTCCTGCTTTTTGCTCCCTTGGCATAGAATAACCCCGCCAGAAGTGAGGAAATGACATAGATTGCAATAATCGCAATATCTACCATCCTTTCACTCAGATCACACTTATAGAGCAGCCCCGCAGTAAGCAAAAGCAACAGTCCCGTTATCACATAAGCCCCCAGCAGACATTTTAACAGCGCCAGTATTCTTTCATATTTCATGATGTACCCCCTGATATTTTATAGTTTCTTTATTGTATTTACAATTCAATACTGATATAATCTATGCGTATACTGCATCTATTCAGAACCGTAATCCTGATATTTGCAGAAGAAACTATATTTTATTTTTTAACCATAAGGAGGTTATTATTTTGGATACCGCTGGTGTCATACAACTTTGTATTCTTGTAGTTCTAATCATGCTTTCTGCATTCTTTTCTTCTGCCGAAACAGCATTGACAACGCTGAGTCTCGTGAAGGTCCGTTCCATGGCAGAGGAGAATCCCACGAAAAAAGTCTTAACATTACAAAAGATTCTGGACAAAAAAAGCAAATTGATCAGTGCAATACTGATTGGCAATAACATTGTAAATATCAGTGCATCTTCCCTGATGACTTCTCTCGTTATCCGCATCTGGGGCAACGCTGCTGTTGGTATTGCAACAGGTGTCCTGACATTGCTGATCCTGCTCTTTGGCGAGATTGTCCCAAAGACCTGGGCTATGTACAATAATGAGAATCTTGCCCTTGCTTATTCAAGTCCAATCTACTTTCTGATGCAGGTACTCACTCCGATTATTTTCATTATAGATAAGCTCTCCGGATTTCTTCTGAAGCTGTTACATATAGATTCATCCAAACGTGCCATGATGACAGAAACAGAATTGAAGACTTATGTGGATGTCAGCCATGAAGACGGTGTCATCGAGCAGGAAGAGAAGAAGCTGATCTACAATGTGTTCGATTTCAGCGATTCTGTTGCCAAGGATATCATGATTCCGCGAATTGATATGACTACCATTGATGTGGAAGCAAGCTATAACGAACTGCTGACTTTGTTCAAGGAATCCATGTACACACGTATTCCTGTCTATGAAGATGACAGTGATAATATTATTGGTATCATTAATGTAAAGGATTTTCTTCTGGTGTCCAATAAGCGTATGTTCAAGATACGTGATATCATGAGAGAAGCCTATTATACATATGAATATAAGAAAACTGCAGATCTTCTGTTGGAAATGCGGAATATCACAGCAAATGTTGCACTTGTCCTGAATGAATATGGTGCAACAGTCGGCATGATCACTCTCGAAGACCTGCTGGAAGAAATTGTTGGTGAGATTCGTGATGAATATGATGAGGATGAGGATGAATTGATCCAGCAGGTAGATGACCATACCTATCTGGTAGATGCAAGCATGAAATTATCTGATATCAATGATGCTATTGGTACTTCCTTTGATTCTGAGGATTTTGATTCTATTGGTGGTATTATCATCGGACTTCTGGACCGCTTCCCTTCTCAGGGTGAAACAGTTACTACAGAAGATGGCATTATCCTGACAGCTACAGAAGTTATCCAGAATCGTATTGAGAAAGTAACAATCCTACTTCCCGAATCACAGGAGCAGGGTGATGCGGCTTCATCTGAGCATTCTGAATCTGAATCCAGCCAGGAAGCTTCCGAATCACAGTCAGTCGGTTAATCCGTTCATTTAGTTATTTTGTAACTATTCTGACTCAATATATATGACAAAGTAACCCCATGCACAAAAGGAAAGCATTGAAGATGCGGTTTTGCGCATGGGGTTCTTAATAATTACTGATTTTATAAATCTGCGTAGAAATGATACGTATCGAGAATCTCCTGCGGTACATCCGGGGTCTCTCTCTGGATTGCCTTGATACGCAATTCAAATTCCTGTTTCTTCTTCATGGAATTTCTTCCAAAACGTGCCATGGCAGCTTCATAAGGTCTCTGTGTTTCCAGCTTCTGACGCAGGATCTTCTCAAAAGGACAATAGGTAGCCAGAATCTCTCTTGCTACTTTATTCATCTTCATGGAACCATTGGACTCACTCTTTACCCACGCTTCATAATCAATCAGGAATATTTCACGGGAATTGTTACGTCCCTTCTGAATCTGCATCTTCACCTTCTCACGTGCCTCATCAGACAGGTCCCTGTTCTTACGGTAGAACTGGATATAATCCATATATTCTGAGGTCAGTGATTTAACCTTAATATCATTCCACTGCATACCCTGTATACATCTGCACAGCTCCCAACGGAATCTTCCGAACATTTTCACCATCATATCATCTATATTGGTGTTGGAAAGTATCGGGAAAACAAATCTTCCCGGAGTAGCCTTATTCTTGCCTCCTACTTCCTGCCACATAGATGCATTGACACCGGATAACGGGAACAGGATTACATCAGGATATACATTCTTCATGCAGGACTCATGATTAATCTTCAGTTCTACATTGGAATACAGTACTTCTCTGTAGAAGACAGAATAATCAATCTTCATGAGATTCTGCACGCTTTCATTAATTCTCTTCTTAGTCACCAGAATCTTATCCAGATAACCATATATTGCTTCTTTATACAAGACAGGCATGTATGCTGTTGGTTGTCCATATAGCACACGCATATTACTCTTCATCATATTCATGACTTCGTATTCCACACGCTTGTCCATGTTATTGGTCAGAGCCTTCTGCTGCTGTTCTGTAATCTCACCTTGTTTCTTCAAGGAGCGCAGGTTTTCAATATAATCTTCGTCAAATTCACTCTTGGAAGGTTCTCTTTGTCCATCGTGAATTGCCTTGAGCCACTCACACAGCGTAAATACATGGCACGGACCTTCGTCTTCCTCTTCTTCAATTCCACACAGAAATTCCAGATGCTCCTGTTCCAGCAGCCGTTCATCCAGCATTCCAAAGTTCAGGAACAACTCTACTGCCTTAGGAGGCACAATCAGACCTTCACATACCTTTCTAAAGCACGCAAGATATAACTCAAATACCATTGGCGTGATCGTTTTCTTGGCTTTCTTCACATCATCTTCTACAGACAGTCTATCCGGTGCTTTCACCAGATAATCCATATTTGCACGTAATACACCTATCTTCTGTTCATCATATGCTGCATACTTGACAACCTGATCCAGAGAATTCTTCAGTGAGAGCACAGATCTGCGGATCATTGCCTCTTTTTCTTCTTTTGACTTCTGTTCTGTCTCGGTCATTTCCTTGGAGATAATCTCTCCTATGATTGCTTTCTTAGCCTTCAGATCCCAATCAGGTATGTCCATATGCCTGCCAAGCTCCTGATACTGGAAACTAACTTCCCTAAGAATCTCTTCCAGCAATCCCTGCATTTCCTTTGGGACATCACCTTTTCTTCTCATTTCACGGCCTTGTGCACAGGCATAATCAAACAGATTATGGTCCTTTCTTCCCACTATATAAGAAAGAAGATTATGTATATATTTAATCAGTGTAATGCAATCTTCTTTAAAGCCGTCTACTACAGCCGCAATCTCCAGCACAATGAAATTTACCATCTCTTCGCTATAAGAATAGTATGCTTTCTGGACATTTAAAGGAATCCCTGCTGCCTCTGCATAATAGCCCAGTCGGTCTTCATTAATTTCCATCTGGTATTCACACTCTTCCAGCTCATCCAGTTCTTCAATGATAAGAGGGGATACTCCGATTGCCATGCACAGATTTTTATACCCCTGATAGCTTCTTTGGGCAAACTCATATAAACGGCTGGCACGCATGTGCAGATCCTCACGGAGGTGCGCCATGTCTGTTATATAATGGAATTGCGAAGATACCATGATTGCCCTGTAATCATCACTCTTGGTAATCACATTATGCAAAGTCTCCTCGCCGGATACGGAAAGCATGTAGATAACCGAATCTTCCAGTGTTGTATAGGAAGCCCCATAGGTATCCCGGTTCCAGTCATTTAATGCAATAAAAGAACCCTGATTTCTCACCAGTCTCATCCATTCGTTCTGCATCAGCACTTTTCCTGCTAGCACGATTCCTATGTGGCTTACCGTATCCCCCTGTGCAAATATTACCTCGCCCTTTTTAATGATATTTTTCCCATTCTCCATCTTACCGTATTTACCCTGCCTTTCTTCACCTGTTCCCGGTTCTGCGGGTTGTACTACTCCATGTTCCGCAATTCGTTATCTGTTATCATCATAATCTGCTGCGTAAATTCATCCTGATATGAACTTACGCTCACTATATGATTTGAAATGGTATGATATATCTTCATAAAAGCAGATACCAACGTCTCCCGGTCAGTTATCCGCCCATAATTTTCTTCTGTCACATATCTGTCAATCCCGCCGCCGATTCCTCTGCCGGTCAGCTTCGCATAGCTTTCCTTCGCTGCCCACATCTGATAGAAATGGCTGCATCTGTCTTCTTCATCTGTAATCGCA
>ERZ772861.1394-NODE-1394-length-20158-cov-2.568025_pt1 | contig 20158 bp, 22 predicted proteins | sample MGYA00512135_ERZ772861 | MGnify/ENA primary metagenome ERZ772861 (study PRJEB29015, sample SAMEA2737700) | human gut metagenome | biome: human gut; feature: human-associated habitat; material: faeces | place: China | collected 2012 ...
GCTTGAAGAGAGAATGATGACTAGACTTGCCTGAATTGACTTCCATTCGACTTGGCGAGGATGCATTCTGGTTCAAGGAAAATGAATCAACTGAATTGATCATGCGAAGTGGTGATGATGAAATGAACTGATGAATAGACTTGCCTAAACTCACAACACTCACTACTGAAGGAGATGACAGTGGTACATTCTGCTATCCTCGTTCCATCACTCTGGAGGGTATTCCTTTTCGCTTTACCTTCACAAGTAGACATGCCCTCTCTCACTACTGTTACTCTTTGCAAGAAATGGGCTTTCAAATACAAGGAAACCGTTCACACAAAGAGTTCCTCTTCCCTCCTCTCCCTCATTCCTAGACATCACTCCCGCTCTGCAACAGTACCTCTCTTCCCCTCTTTCTTCCACACACTCCCATACTCCATTGTTTCAAACGAAATGGAACCTATGCGCAGATAGACAACTCATCTCCTTTCAACAAACAACACTAACCATTATTCACTAACAACGAGGAGTGTAACAACCTTATACAAAGAAAAGAAAACGACTTGGAAGAGCAACACAGCACCACCAAGGAACGGAAAAGGAGTGAAGCGTGTACTGAACTGAACGGTCATCGCGCAGCATCCAAACACAGTAGCAAAGAGAGCAAGCCGAAGGATGGAATAGACTGTGTCCCTAAACACTGTAGCCACCAACACAACAAGCGGAGATAGTGTGATGTAGCTCGAGAGGAAGATGAGAAGAAGCACAGAGGGAGTCAATGGACTCTTCTTTGTAGCGTTCATCCATCGGATGCACAGCCACAACCAAACCGCAGTCAGAGCAATGTCAACGAGATACAGAAGAAACCTGAAACACGCTTTACCTTCCTTTCTTCCGCGTTCTTCAGTGGCAAGTTCAACAATAGTGATCTCATTATAAGCATACGCAGATACAGAGAATAGAATCGTGTTCACAGCAACACACACAACAGTCAACGCGACGTGGTCAATTGCAACAGAAATCCAGCTGCATCCCATCAAGCAAGTCGATGTGATCGCCAGAATGGTTACCGTCCATGTGTTCACCTTGGTATCAAAGGCAGCGAAGAAGCCCGTCGTAATACCATACATCACACTCAGGACAAAATGGCACGCATAAGGAACAGTTTGTGAGGAGAGCGTCATCCAGCACCACCATAGAAACAGCGCCAAATCAAATCCAAACAAGATAATGCACGCATCGGAGTTTGCACAACATCGTGACACGACATACGCTTCAATAATTGCATAAAAAAGAAGGTAAAAAAAGAGCCACCATGAATTAACCAACACAATAGCAACATACAAAAGCATAAAGAAACCAGCGGGAATGGCAATAAGTGATGCTGTGCCGGCGACCTGATCAGGAGTGTTAAACACAATGACTACCACTAGAATCTGAAAGACAAGCAATACACCGAATAGGGGTAGAAGCCCTTCAATGAGGACAGCAAAACCCCCAACAAATGCGAGCAGACTGACTGTTGTGAATACTACAGCGCTACTCTCGTTCTCACCCGATGCAAAAATGACGAACATATCCACCGCGATCTCAATTCCCAACACAATACAGAACAACACGCACATTTCTTTTGTGATATGATAGAACGCGATACAGAAGCAAAACAACAAAACGGACAACGAAGTGATGGAGTTCAGTTTGTACGCGAAGTTATTCGACATGGAGAATAACTGAACAAGCATGGACAAGGGCTCCACACAAGCACACACGGCTATTCCATATGGAATTCGTGTTGGATCGACAAAAACACTCACTCCCAATGCCACAGAGAGCATGCCACGCATAAGGAAGAAGACACATGAAACACAGTTAACCACAATCTCCTTCGTAGATGGTCTCTCCTCGTCTTCCACGGACTCGATCTCACTGTCTTCTCCCATGTCCACCAGCGACTGAGATTTATCTTCCACACGCAAGGGCAACTCTTTCTTTGTTTCACCCTTTTTCTTTCCTTCCTTTGGAAGCCCGCTTGTTTTCGCTGCTCCTTCACTAGTATGATCGGAATGGGACGCATTGCCAACTGACTGCTCGTTGAACTGTTGATTCTTCATATTCGCCACAATCTTTGCCAACTCCTCTGAATAGCCCTCTCTCTTGATTCTAATCACACTCTCCTTCACAAAAGGATGCTATTCGTCACTCTGTCGAGAAACACTCACATCCATCAACTCACTCACACTCGATCTCTCATTCACATCCTTCACCAAACACTTCTGCAGATAGTCGAGCAACTCCCTTGAATGGATCCCAAAGTCAGCAAGAATGTCGATTGGGTCTGTCGCCTGTGGAATCGCCTCCTCACAATGACCAGAGAATGGGAAGACTCCAGTCATTGCCTTAAACAATAGGACGCCAAGAGACCACACGTCACTCTTCACACCGTAACCACCTTCAAACACTTCAGGAGCACAATAGCCAATTCCCTCAACCGTCATCTTCTCTTTTGAGTAACACTCTTCTTCAGTTGTCAATCCATAGTAACCCAGTTTCACCACACCAGGTTCTGAGAGAAACAGATTCGCGGGTCTCACGTCCTATTCATTCATCTCCATCACAAACGCTTACTCCATGCATGATCCCCTTCTTATGAAGGGAATCCAATCCCAACAAGCAACAACTCGCAATCTCACACAATTCGTCCTCTGTGCAATGGCGCTTTCGTTTCATGATACTCTCAAGGGATCCAACACGACTGTATTCCATAACAACCTAATCAGTTAAACATGACCGGGATCACCACCCACAACGCATCATTCTCCTTCACAAGGTCAAGTTACCTCACTAGAAACTCACAGTCACATTCTTTCAGCTGGGAAACGTGAGATTCGATACTCTTCACGTCCAGTCCATTTTTCATTCTTGCCATCAATACAAGCTCATTTGTATTCTGCCTGCATGCTTTGTACTCGTCAAACAGCTCTCTATGCTTCATTACCTCACTACTCTTAGACCCTTCATTCTGCTTCTCCAACAACTCATAACCGCCTATACTAACCATATCACTGGTTATTGCTTCCCTGGAAACTGCATTCTGATTCTCCAACCCACAACTCCGCTTTGCCAACAAACAATAACAATTAGTGCTTTGTCATTCATCTCCATTACTGCCGCAACACACAAATCCCTCTCTCACGGATTCCACACACTCTCACGTTTCTTCACTATCAAGTGTAAATATTCGATCTGCGTCCTTAGTCGCTTTCAAGTGATACAAAATCATTGGATCTTGCAGTTGATCAACAGGGCTATCAAATCATGGATTTCACCAGTATCCACGCTTAGATGTAATTGGCCACTTTGCTTCCAAATTGAAGGGTAGGACAATCTGATAAATGCCTGCACAGTAACAATCCTTGATCACTAAGCAATGATTTGATGTGATAAGGAGGTAAACAGATCCAACTATCGTGCTCCGCTGGTTGAAATGTGGTTACTGATAGTTTCAGCATTGAGTGCTGAAGTGTAGCTCAAAAGCAAGAGAGATACAGTATTTGCAACAAAGAATACTCCCTAGAAGAAGAGAACAACACTGGAGAAGGGAATGACGAAAATAGGGTCATTATAGAAGTCAAAAACCGGCAAGCTATTTGGAATCTGGCATTTTGGCAGGATTTTGGGATTGTGTCATTAGTCTCACTTCAAGGTTCACTTTCTCCTTACATTTTGCTTGAACGTATGTGATTTGTCGGATGGATAAATGAATCACTGCTCCCATTCCAAATCGTTTGTTGGATTTGGGAAATACGAGTGGTCAGAGTGTCATTGGAATCAGTGATCTTATGTGACTAATCGCTGCATATCTGTAATGAGTATGCTATAGTAAGCACGACGTTATTATTAGAATGCAGTTAGCTCCACTCCGTGGTGATTACCGGATCAGGTGGAGTTATGAGCTTGATATGCTGTACTGGAAATATGCACACCCTGTACATACCAATACGCAGGGATAAAAGCGCCCAATTGGGGAGATTACGACAATGCTCTTCACGGTGTTATGTGGATTGTGCATGCTCTGGTTGGAAAAGCCGGGGGAGTGGTCGTCTTGATCCTACCAAGGAAGAAATCCAACTTGGCTTGCACTTAATGGCCTCCTTGAGGTATCGATTCCAGTAATACAAGGAATCTACAAGTAACTATCATATAAAAGCCTTACACAACAAGTCGAAGGCTTCTTTGCATATCATCATGAATGGATGACCGAGCGAGTCTTGGAACACCCAATCTAACAGGAAGAAGGAGTATTATCTTCTGTTCGCACGTCAGTTTCTTGAAACACGAGGGAATCAGGATCTCCTTCTGCATCCAGGGGCAAACACTTCCGTATTCGCCCTCCGCAAACTCGCCGCAGCGTCGGATGGCGCACGTCAGAACCTCCTGAGGTAGGAGTAAACCGTCTCGTAGATCGCGCTTCATCTTCCAGGGATCAGGAAACGCGACACTCAGGTGCTCGAAGAAGCTGGTGAGGGATGCGCGGACGGTCAGTGTCGGGAGTTCTCCGTTCAGGTAAAGATGATCCGGTACGTGAAGTTGGAAATCAAATGCATGGAATCCAGGATCATCATGCTTCCCACATCGGTTCCGAAGCAGGCTTTGAAGTCGATGGGGGATTCCTTCACCTCGTCGTCATTCTTGCCGATTATCTTGATGACTGGATCGGAGACCAAACTGGAAAACAGAGCCGTGGAGATGGGTCCGTCTTCGTTGCCAGTTCATCAGGGCATTTCTCCTCTGTTCCTCCGACGACGGGAATCGGCCGGTCATCGTGACGGACTGGAGGGCATATACTCGATCGTGGATATTCTTCTTCAGGGACAGGAGACTTCTCTTCCAGAAGACGGCTCGATCAGACTGCAGCAGACCCAGAAAGCAGCGTAGCGACTCCAACGGGTCGACGAGTACTGAAACACTTTATCACTGCTAAGTCCGACGCAGTTCCCTTCAAAGAGTCGCGGAAGGAGTCAACACGTCTGGAGACGGAAGTAAGCGACAGGTTATTGAGGAAGTCATGTTGCGAGGAAAACTGGAGGGGGAACAAGCAACCCCGAGCCTTGCTGAGCGTGGACGGATATGATAACTGCTCGAAGTCGTAGAGAAACGGGTTGAATCTCCACTTCTGGCAGTTCCCATGGATGCAGGGAAACTGAAAGCTAGTTTTCCCGACTGGGCGCACATATCTTACTGTGCAATTACCTCACCACAGATGTTGTCAATGGCGAACGAGTAATGGCGGCAGACTCCGTTCTTGAGGAAGTACACTCCATGCAGGCCGATGTCGCACAGGAGCTGAAGAACGAAGAACAGCTTGTGGAACAGCTTTTCCTTCACCTCTGGTAGAATCGTCAGGAATCTGGTGAAGAAGATGAATGATCCCTTTCAGCGCTACCATTGTATTACGCGTTGAAAGTTAGTACGTATGGCTGTTTGTTTTACCCACGATGGAATTGTGTTGTGGAGAATAGGAGCTGCGTTGAACAAACAACACTGCTTAATAGATTACACTGATACAAGTGGGAAGGTTGTGAATGCTATCTGGACATCCCATGTTCCTCTTTGAAGCAGCAACGCGGAGAATCCTTGAAGAACTGTTTCTCACAACAAACAACTGGTTTTGCGTAAATGAGTGAAGATATGAGCAATGCTTCTCATGATAATCTGAACGCCCTTTGGAAGTCGTTCTATGGTAGATTCACTGGTAAATGCGTGACTGTGTAGAAATAAGATGCCCCAATAAGGTCACTCTTGAAAAGCTCCGCAGGGGGAAACTCGGGGATACGGAAAAGAACAATCTTCAGAACAAGCACTACGCCATGGCTCGCGATACAGTAGTTACCCACCGTGACGACAAATGGCTAGAGGAGAATAAGTGGCTGATGAAATCGAACAACTGTAAGAAGGTAATTACGATTAGATAAGACCTTCAAAGGGAAGTGGTCTCATGCCGGCTACCCTAGCCTGTACAAAGATGATAAATACTTCGTGCGCAGGATGAAGGACACAGTGAAGGACGGAATTCCTACACGAGAGACAGCCAAGAATCCGCTGATGAAGGAGCTAGTGAAGACTTGCCCTGATATCCCGCCTATCGTGGCAAGACAACGCGAGGAGTGTTTGAAGGAGGTACAGACGATAATCGACTGCGGGAAGAAGTTGAAGGTGCAGATGACGGAGGAGAAACAAGAGAAGAAGGAATGGAGGATGAAGGGTGAGGAGAGAGTCGACAGTGGCATTGCCGTTGCAATTGACTCTCTCCATCAGAAACGACAGTTAGTTCTCCATTATAACCTGCGGAGAAAGAAGAGAATCTGTAAGCTCCTCGACGAGATCCAGATGGAGATGAGCCTGGCGGTGCATGAGGTCTCTCGAGATCAGGAGCTGGATGAGGAGATGCTGCAGTTTGAGGAGGAACAGCAGCAGCTTCAGGAGGTGCAAGGAGATACTTCTGTGTGAATGACGTATTCGTATGATAGTATAATAACACGGATAACATCCGATACAATGATAAGACAATTTCTGAACCATTCTGACAACTTGCTTCTTCATGACAGCCTGTTTCCTCATGATGTCATAACATGATAACATACGTCATGCAACTACATGACACTTCACGTAATCGAGGAATTGTACTTAAATACATCTTGATACTTCATGACAAGGCAAAGCTCACTATGAGCCCATAACGCATCATTCTTCTTCAAATGATCCAGAGCTCTCACACGAAGCTCACAACCACACTTCTTCCGTTGTGACAAACAAGGCTTGAATCCCTTCACATTCAACCCATTTCTCCTTCTTGTCATCAACATGTTCACCTTAGCATTTTGACGGTGCACCTTGAATACATCAAAGTACCCTCAATGCTTCAATGCCTTCAATCACCTCTTTACCCATCACCCTGTTTCTCCACCACTTCATATCCACCTGCACAACTCAGACCGCGCATTTTCACAGTGCAATGAACTGGATTATGAGGATTCCACGAAAACACAATTCTTCCCAACAAACATGCCAACCTAAATCAACTCACAGATTCATCTTCAGCAACCTCTCCTTCTTGCGGAGGTTGTGGCGGTTCCACGAGCGATGGATCGCCTCCTCCTCACTTGCCTCTCTCAGCACGCCGTTCACGTCGTTCACCAGCACCGTTCCCTTGCTGCCCTTGCTCAGGTCCAGCACCGCCATCTTGCATCCGAACTTCTCCACGCCCTTCGGTTTGAACGCTACGACTCACCCCCTCCTCCTTCTCTCACTCTTGCCCACGGGCAGTCCCGCTCTTGCGATCTCCGGCTGCTTCTCCCTCCGCTTGCGCTGCACCAGCCGGTCCACCTGCTTCATGATCTCCGCCTCCTCGTCCTCCTCGTTCAGGAACACGAACCGCGGCAGGCTCCGCGGCAACGTCGCCACCTCGCGCCGCTTCTCCACGCGCTTGAAGTTCGCCGGCGGGAAGTCGCGGTACTCGTACTGGAACACGTCCTCGCTCGCCTCCAGCGCCGCCACGGCCTTCTCCGTGTAGATGCCCGCCTTCTTCCGCGCCTCGCGCGCCTGCATCAGCCGCAGAATCGCCACCACGCGGCCCTCGTCGTAGCCGAAGGACTGCGAGATCTCCTGCGGACTCACGCCCTGCCGGTACATGCGGAAGATCATCGCGCGGTCCTTCTCGTGCACGTACACCTGCGCCGAGTACTCCAGCGCGTCCACCGGGTGGTGGTCCGCCGCCTCGTCCTCGTAGAACGGTGACAGCTTCTGCGCGCGCGCCTCCGCCTCGTTGAAGCGCGTCTCCAACGCCTCCAGCGCCTTCAGCGGGTCCTCGGGGTTGCTTTCAGGGGAGAAGGGTTCCTTCTCTTCCTTCTCTTCTTCCTTCTTCTCTTCACCTTCCTTCGCCTCCTCAGCAGGCTTCTCAGCATTCTCCTCACCCTTCACTTCCTCAGCAGGCTTCTCCCCCTCACCTTCCTTCACTTCCCCTTTCTTCGCCTCACCCTCAGCAGGCTTCTCTTCACCCTCAGCAGGCTTCTCACCCTCCTTAACTCCACTCTCCTTCTTCAGCACCTCCAGTTTCGCCTCGGCCTCGCGCACCACGCGCGACGACTCCTGCAGCAGCCGCAGCGTCTCCTGCTGGTCCGGCGGGATCAGCTGGTTCTCCTCCGCGCGATGGCTCTTGAACGTGTCCATCAGGTACGCCTCGATGCCCGCCTCCGTGTCCACGCCCAGGTCCTTCAGCATCTTCTCCGGGTGCTCCACCGAATACCCCGTCATCAGCTCGCTCACCGTCTCGCCGTCGTTCTTGTGCTGTCGCCACCGGCGCAGGTACCGCTTCGCGAACTCCTTCTTGCTCACGTCCGCCGGCAGGCCCATCGCCTCGCGCGTCGCCGCCACCTCCGCCTCGCTCACCACCAGCTTCTTCACCTCCTCCTTCTCCGCCTCGCTCACCTCACCGCCCGCACCTCGATTCAACGCCGCGTCGAACGCATCCATGAACTCCTTCTTGTCCCGCGCGTAGTTCGGGTACGCCGCGGGATGTCGGCGCCGCGCCACCACCAGCTGGCCGTCCTTCGTCAGGCCCATCTCCGTGTCGCCCAGCGGCTTGCTCGCGTCGCGCTCCAGCGCGTCCATGCCCGGGTCCACCGAGAAGAACGCCGCGTCCTCCTTCGGCTCCGTCGCCGCGGGCGTCTTCAGGATGGCTTGCGCCACCTTGCTCTTGTTCCCGAACAGGTCGCGGTTCAGACTCACATCGCCCGTCGCCGTCTCCGGCGCAGCCTCCTCCGCCTGCAGCGCGCGCTCCATCTCGGGCGTCACCACCTGCACGTCCGCCGCGTACAGCCCCAGCACCTCGTCCTCCGTCAGCCGCCCGAACCGCTCGAACAGCTGCAGCTCCTGCACCAGCCCCGCCTTCGCCTCCTCGCTCAGCGCCGCGCCCTCCTTGCCCAAACGCTTCGCGCCCAGCAGCGGGTTCGCCTCCTCGTCCGCGCTCGCCCGTCTCCTTGCCTCCGTCTCGCCGTGGCGCAGCTCGTACAGCGACGCGCCTGCCGCACCTGCCGCGCCGGTCATGCGCTTGCCGCTCTGCGCCAGCAGGTAGCCCAGGTCGTAGTCCTCGTACCGACGCTGACGCAGCTTCTCCAGCTCGCGCCGCCGCGCCGCGTACAGCTGCTCCACCGGGATGTCCGCCACTGCCAGCGCGTCCAGCGCACTCTCGCCCATCTCCGCCTTCTCTCCCTTTACGCGACGCGCGCGCAGCTTTTCCAGCGAGCGGCCCTTCACGCGGAACCCGCTGCGCTTCTCGCTCGACAGCGTCGCGCCCGCGTCCACCGTCGCGCCCTCGCGCAGTCCGATCGCCTCGCGGATGGCCGCCAGCGCCGCGTCCTCCTCCGCGCGGATGCGCCGCGCCTCCGCCGCCGCGTCCTTCTCCAGCGCGTACGCCAGCTCGCCGCGCGCGCGCTCCTGGTGCAGCGCGTGCAGCCGCGCGTCGATCGCCTCGATGCGGTGCGTGTCCACCCACGGCTCCGCGTTGGCGAACTGCCGCGCGTCGTAGCCCAGCACCATGCGCCGGTGCTCCTGCCGCAGGCGCCGCGCGTAGGCCTGCTGCACGCCGCGCGCCAGGTCCAGCTCCGCCTGCACCGCGCCGCCCGCCACCAGCGGCGTGGTCGCCAGGTAGTCGCCGTCCTCGTTCATCGCTCGCAGGTCGTCCTCCTCCGCCTGCTCTGCCTCCGTCTCCACCGGCTTGGTCTCCGCAGACTCCTTCACGTCGGAAGCACCATTGCTGCCAGCAGGAGTACCACTCTTGTTCCCGATCACCTCACCATCCTTGTTGGTGATGATGCCGGCGGCGAGGTCGTCCTTGTCGTCGTAGTCCACCAGCGCGTCCTTGGTGGTGACCACCAGCGGCGTGTCGCTCGTGTAGCCGTACATGTAGTCCTTCGGGAAGAACACGCCCGAATCGGCAAGGTCCCTCTCCTTCTGGCTGGGATTGTGTGTCACCACCTCCACGCTGTGGCCGTACGCGTCCTTCACCACGCTGCGCTTGGTGGTGGGGTACTCCTCCGGCATTTCCTCGCGGTCCTCCGCGAACAGGGGGTACATCTCGTCCAACTGGTCCTCTCCCAGGTGCTGTAGGTAATAACGCGGGTCGCGGTCCTCCATCGTCAGCGGATGGTTATCATTCAGACGCGTCATCACTGTCTCCATATTGCTGTCCTTGTTGGGCGTCGCCTCCTTTGAGGGAGCGGTTCCCTTATCCGCAGTCACCGCGGCTGCCGCAGCGGCGTTATTCCTTCCCATCTCCACTTTGGGTTTGAACTGTCGGTTCTGCCTCTTCTTTCCGTTTCTGTTTCGCTTTCCGCTGGAGTTCTTAACGGCATTCGCAGGAGTGGGGGTATTTGGCGTCGCCGTGGCTGCACCAGCCTTCACGCCTGCCGATTCCGCACTCGCTGCTTCGTTTGCAAAATAGCGGCGGTTCGACAGCGCTGTTGCCTTCTTCAGCAGTCCAGGGATTCTCCGAATCACTGCCTAGTCCATCACACCCTTCACGTGAATTTCGTACTCGTGAACTCATTATTATGCCCACAAACCGTGAGATAGTGCCTATCCTGAAGGGGGTGTTGTCGCCCCAGAATTTGAATTGACGGGAGTTGAGAATATGTGGGATGTCTTGGGATGTGCTTTCCGTGCTGTTAAGAGTGTATGGAACAAGTGGAGTGATTGATTGACTGTGGATGTTTCTTTCTGTTCAGGAAAAGTGTAATCGTTTGATTGAATCAAAACGAGTGCAGCAACAACACAAACAAACACATACACTCTAACATCATGGTACCACGAACAATGTCCACATCCACATCCCGCACATACTCCATCGCCCCTCCAGACACCACGGCAAAGCGCAGCTTCCACTACGCATCACCCCTCCATTCCATCTCCACATCCACCGTGATTCGGTTTCCCAGCAAGCTGTAACTCGGCGTCACGCCCATCATCTCGTTGATGTACATCCGGAAGGGAATCCGACTCACCGTCGGCTCCAGAACACACTCCTCATATCGGCCCACCATCTCAATGTCCTGCTGCACAGGCGCCGTCTCCATTGAAGCATCACCTCCTGTCTTCATGATGGTGTCCATAATCTCCAGCTTCAGCAACCGGTCACTGCTCTTCTCACACTGCCGCCTGCCATTCGAGTCTGTTCCTCACACTCCCGTCCCACTCCCACCATAGAAGAAGTACAGCTCCTCGCGAACGAGACTCAGCGTCATTGACTCCATTCGTTGCCTCGCGCTCACAATCTCCACTCAGCCTGTGATGATGTCGTTTACGGTGAATCTTGCGATCATACCCGTCAAAATCCATCACGTGGTACTGTTCAGATGAACCCTGAAACATAGCATCTCGAACAGATTCAGCGTTGTCGTGATGGACAGCGGAATTGGCAGCTACCGTCAATCCAAGCACATATCCAAACTGGCATGCAGTGACGGACGTAGTACGGGATGGAAAACGCTCGTTTCCCGTTTATGAGGACGCGGAGCGAATACTGGATCGACGATGCAATTCCCTCGTACGAATCCACAGGCGCCTTTACACATGGAATAATACACGAAAACTCCTGTTGGTTACCGAGAAAAACACACTCCTCACCGACACGCCATAAATGATACTCTCACAGGGAATAGTGACTTCTTCGCGATACAGTGTCTCAAGATCCTCTCCATCTGCATGTGCATGGACGAGTTCGCCTGCCACCTCCATTTCAAAGGAATCCATGTGAAATCCGCTTTTACTCAACGCTTTTACACTCGTATCCACGTGAAATGTGCTCCTGGATCCACCCTGCTCATCAATCACGCCCTTATCGCCTACCAACAAGATGGGGTATTGCTCTTCCCCCACATATTTGTATCCCGCGAGCGATAATCGTTCCGTCTTTAGACGCACAGTGATCGTCAAATCATCGCCCCTTCTCTTCCACTTGATGGACTCCATTCTCTCCGTTCAATGCGCCACAGAATGGAACAATCGCGGTGTTGTCTTTGTGTTTCGTGAACATCAAGCCGATTTCCGTCAACTGGTGAGGCGAACAAACAGCGCATGAACCACACTTAGTGCTTGTAAATCGCTCTCTTCCCGCTCTCCACCGTGTTCTACGCATCACTCGCCAATGCCTCCCAAACCTTCATCAGCATCGCAATGGTCATGGGGCCCACGCCGCCAGGCACCGGAGTGATCAGACGGCACTTCTCGAGGCACTACCCATCACGCCACCTCCCAATCCCGACAGACTCATAATCCACATCACCGCACAGATGATAGCCGCGCTTGTCGTTGGGGTCGTCCACGGCGTTCATGCCCACGTCGATGATCACGCAGCCCTCCTTGATCATGTCGCCCTTCACCAGGTTCGCCACGCCCACGGCCGCCACGATGATGTCCGCCTTCTGCAGATGCTCCTTCAGGTCCGCCGTGCGGGAGTGGCAGATGGTCACCGTCGCGTTGCGGTTCAGCAGCAGCATCGCTACCGGGATGCCCACGATGTTGCTGCGGCCGATCACCACCGCGTTCTTACCGGAAATCTCCACGTGGTAGCGGTTCAGCAGCTCGATGCAGCCCTTCGGCGTGCAGGGCACGAACAGCGGCTCGCGGCCCTTCATCGCCAGCTTGCCGATGTTCATGGGGTGGAAGCCATCCACGTCCTTCTCGATGGAGATGGCGCTCAGGATGCGCTCCTCGTTGATGTGCTTCGGCAGGGGCAGCTGCACCAGGATGCCGTGAACGTCGGGATTGGCATTGAGCTCCACCACGGTCTTCAGCAGCTCTTCCTACTCGTCATATAGCATGGAGAGAGGGGACTTCGGAAATATCCTCGGGGAAGGTGTAATCGAAGGGAGTGATTCCATCCTTCACGCACATTCTCTTCTTGCTGCGCACGTAGGTCTGGGAGTCCTTGCGCTCGCCCACGAGAATGACCGCCAGGCCGGGAGCCTTTCCCGTCTCCTCCAGCATCTTCTTGGTCTCCGCCAGGCATTCCGCGTGGATATCCTCCGCCACCTTCTTTCCGTCGATGATCTTGTCCGCCATTATTGTTCTTTTGGGGAAATCGGGGTAAGAAAACGGGGTTGGGAAAACGGGGGGCCTGTGGGATGTGGTAATCCCATCCATTGTGTGAGGAATGGAGTATACATTCGTTTAGGAATAGAAGGAGAGGGAGTAATCGCGAGTTGGAATCATGAGCTGAGTCAAGCCAACAACCCTCATCCCTTTTCTCTCTGTGATGTGATGCAATCAGCACTCAACAGAGAATACTCTCAGTTGAATCACATCCTCCACCATGAGAATCATCACGGGCGATGACACGGGATTGATCAAGCAAATTCTCATCGAAAACAAGAGAATTGTGGCATTTTCGGCGATGGGAGTGATGTGTGGCAGCGGTGGGGAACGCAGAGTCGAGAGAACGGAGTGGAGTGCATGGCGTGGGCTGGCGAGGAAGGAAACGAGGAAAACGAGCTGGGAGTCGTTTTGCGGTACGCGTGAGTGGATTGTTGTAACGGGACTAGAAATGGGCATGTTCAAGTGTGGGACGTGGACCAGACGGAAATTGTGAAGGAATACAGGGGCATTGAGGGAACTGCCTGTGGGATGGGAATTCTGCGCAATCAGGAGTTCGTCTTTTTCATATACGCATCACAATGTAGAATGAGACACATCGTTTCGTGCACCACGGAGGGAAGCGTGTATCTCTTCAAATGGAATGAGGAAGAGGCGATCGACAGCGTCCTACATTATACATGAAGTTGATGACTAGTTTGACGTGAATGGTCCCGTGAGCAAGATGCGTCTCTGTCCCTACAACAACAAGGGTATTCTCTTATGTTCTTCTCTTCCCGTAGTGTTTGCCGTGGGAGGAAGGGAGAATGACATCGCTTTGTACGACATCGAGCAGAAGGACGCCATCTTCCGCGGTCGCAACGTCCCCAACGACTTTCTGAACCTGCGCGTGCCCATCTGGGTGGCCGACATGCAGGTCGCTTCACTATCTTCTCTTGAAGCGTAGTTCCTTTCCTCCGACGGCTCGACGCACAAGCTGGCGGTCGTGACGGGCCACCACCAAGTCCGCCTCTACGACACGCGTGCGCAGCGCCGTCCCGTGCAGTCCATGGGTGGGTGTGGCGTGAGGGCGTGAGGAGCAGAGATCGGAGACCGTCCCTTTACGTGTTGCCGCGTGGCGCGCGACGACTCGGTGCTGTACACGGGCGACACGACGGGTCGTGTGAGTCGCATTGACCTGCGCACGCTGCGGCTCAGCGGCACCTACAAGGGAAACACGGGAAGCGTGCGCGACATCGCGATCCACCCCACGCTGCCGCGCCTCGCGACGGTGGGTTTGGACCGCATCATGCGCGTGTTCGACAGCGAGTCGCGCCAGCAGCTGCACCGCGTGTACCTGCGGCAGCAGTTGAATGCTGTGTTGTTTACGAGTGAGGAGGAGGTGAAGATGTTTGCGGAGGAGGAGAGTGAGGAGAGTGATGTGAATGATGTGAATGAGTCAAGTGATATGGATGGGAATGACGCAACGGACACAAATGAGGAGAACAACACAGAAGAAAAGACTGATAAGAGCGATTCCGACTATTCCTGTTTCCTCAACAAACAAGCCATTGTACATAGGAGTAAAAGCGGATAATCTCCTCGTCGTAGGCGTAAGGATGCAGCACGACATACTCGGAGCAGACCTCCTTGCTGTCGCAGCCATAGCGCGAGATCCACTTGTCCTTGATGTTCACGCACGGAATGCCCATCATCTTCATTCCCCTCCCAACGTTCACATCCTCGTTATGTCCGATGAAGGGGAGGTGGCGAATGCCCAGCAGCAGCCGCGGCAGAACGGAGTAGGAGATCACGTAGCCGCCACCCGTGACGTAGTAGGGAATGAACAGCTCGTTCAGAATCAGCGAGCGAGGAATGAAGTTCTTGCGCGTGGCCAGGTAGTAGTTGTAGCCGCTCCCCATGTCGCAACGACCCATGTACAGCTTCTCCTGGTTGTCTTTGGGCAGCTTGGCAATATATTGCTTCAGAAGAGGGTAATTCACGACGCAGTCGGAATCGGTCTTAAACACGTACTTCACTGGGAGGTTTTGCCTGCTCACGTAGTGGAGCGCGAAGAGAACGGAGAGAGTGATGTTGTTGTAGGTGTCCATGTGATTGAACTGGAGAATGTCCCCGTTCTTCTCATTCTCCAACGCAATCTCCTCATTACACGGAGTGGCCGATGTAGCCAACACAAAAACGATGTGGTAATCGTGGTCATGCTGCCTGCCCTTTGTCTGGTTGCGGACAATACTCCGGATCTTGAAATCACAGGAGCGACTCAGCATCAGGGTCAGAAAGGTAACATTTGGCATGCCCTCGAAAGACGGTTCCTGCAGAACAGAAACAGGCATTCCATACGGAATGGTGGGGTACGTGGGAAGTCGCGACTTGCGGAAGCGGAAAGGTCGGCCGACCAAACGCAGGTAGCGAAGTTTCAGGTCGTCCAACCCATCAATCTTGTAAAAAGGGGTCTCATCTCGGTTCGCTTCGTCCAGCAGTTTCCTATTGCATAAATCCTCCAAGGACAGGCGCATACTGGTATTCCTCTACAGCGTGAGAATTCAACAACATTCCACTCACCCTTCTGTTGCTTCTCATCCACAAAGTCTTCAGGCAGATCGTTTCGCATATAGTAGACAATACTCGAATTCGCCGGTGTTCGCGCCCTCGACGATATGAATTGGATGGTACAGGCGATGAACAAAAACGGAAGGAACGCAACGAGAAAACGCGTTGATGTGAGCATGATTGTGTGCTTTGGTCATTACATAGGAGTGATTTCTGTATCGCTTCCTTGCACCACCTAATCACAATCATTTCACACTTGTTAGTCTCATTTCATCAACATGTGCGAATACCTCTGCTATGCTTTGTACACTGCGCTCATTGAGGAGAAGTGTACAGAAGCGGAGGATAACGCGTCATCTCGGTATTGGCACTTTTGGGGAGATACATATTCACCCCATGATATGTAGTCATAGCCAATAGTAGTGATGTGTGTAGAATGTCCCTTCGTGCATTCATGAGCAACCTCGTTCATTCTTCTCCTGTTACCTCACCCAAAGATAGAATCCGAGTTGCAGTTTCTTCGTCAATGTGACGAGATGACAGTGGACGCATCGACTCAGTTCTCCTACTTTCGCTTTTCGCCGCACTTTGAAATAGCTAGAAGATTGTACTTCATTCGGACATTCCATAGGCTACCCCAAGATAGGGGTACGATGAATGGCTATGGAGATAAGCAAGTGCCGTGCTCGCTACTCACTGATCGATTACCACAGATCCAAGAACGGTTGCAATCCATGCAGTTAACGGAAACAACTGTGGATTCCGATGCGATTCTTGTGAGGGAGTGCCTTTCTCTTTTGTCTCTCCACGGCATCCAGCACCTTCTCGGATTCCGTCATACCGTTGGATCCGTTGACATGCTGTACCCTTCTCGTGATTTCCTGCTGGAGTGCTTCGAGCGGCCGAATAACCCCAAATCGAAACTGACAGTGGGGGCGAGAGCGCTGTCAAAGCACTGCATACGCTGTAAGGCGCAGTGGGGCGAGTGAGAATGGGGTTGCGTGATTAGGAATAGGATGAAAGGGCCGGAAATGCACCAGAACGAGGTGGCTCGCTCCACGCTACTGCGGATTCTGGAGCACTGCACTTGGATGAACATCCATCTTCTTCCCCACGAGGTGATTGTACTGGAAATTCGAGTGGAGTCTGGGTTTGGATGCCGGTGGGACTTGACAAGTGGTTTCTTCCGTGGATTTGTGGAACCCTACATGGAGAACGGATACGAGGTCGGATGGATTCACAACGACGAGAAACCCACATCGTAATCAGAATCGTTTGAAATCCGCTGTTTGTTGAGAACGAAGGAATAACCGCGGGAAGGATCGAGGCTTTTTCATCTCCACTTTTGTAGAAAGAAGCATGAGTGAGGAAAAGGTTGATCTTCGGTCCATCCCTACAGCGGCTGATCTCTTCGCTTTCGCGCCTATCATCGAGGAGCAGTGCTCGAAGCAGAACATCGCCTTCATGGAGTGCAAGACGAAGTGCGAGCATCCCAAGGAGTGCCTGTCCCAGGCCCATGCCGTTCAGGACTGCGTGATGGATACGTGAGTGTCGTTCCTATTCTCGTTACCCGCAGCTTCACCCTGGTGAAGGAAAAGTGCCCTGTGGAGTTCAGCGCCTTCACGAAGTGCCTGGACGTGCACAACACGCGTCTGGAGGATTGCCGCAAAACGCAGAAGAAGTTCATGGCCTGCTGGAACAAGAAGCCTGAGGCGGAGGAGAAGAAGGAATAAAGTAATTTTGATATACTATTACCTCCCCTTTGTTCAACAAACCGATGTCTAAAGGGAACTCAGTAAATGCTCATGCGGCCCTTCGACCGCATGTTTCGCTTCTTCTTCAGGAGCTTCTGATTCATCTTGTCGTTGTAGTTGTCGTGCTTGTCCTTGCTTTGCATCTGTCTCCGGTTCTGCTTGAAAGAGGGCTCTCGCTTCTTCGACTTCTTCAGCTTCTTCAAAAAGGTCTCGGAGATGTGCTCCTTTCCATCGGCGCCTTCTTCCACAATCTCGTCATACGCATTCAAAATGTGCTTCATGAACAGGTTGGTCTTCTTCACCTTTTCCTCCACCTCGTGGTTGGTCGAGATCTCCTTGCAGGCGTCAATGAGCGCCGACATATCGAAGGAGGTTGCGTCTAGGTGGGACATGTCCACGTTTTCGCTGCTTTCGTCGTTCTTCACTCCTTGCTCCGCCACCTACCCCATCAGTTCTCCGGACAGTCACAACCTGTTGGAAAGAAGCGAACGTTTTGGCAGCCGTTGTGGGGACGCCAAAGCCGGACAGTGCATTGACTAGTCATAACGCCAGAGGAATCGGAAGCACTCAACGCATCAAAGTCTCCCTCCATCGTCAACAGTGAGAATGAACTGGAAAGTGAGTCAAATCGGAAGCAACAAACTGGGATGGGAATTTCGCTTTTGCAAAACAGGAAAGAGTGACAGAAAACTGCAGCAGAGAGAGATTGAGTCTCATGGATCATTACATTCAACTGGAGTCTGACGAAGGTGCGAATGGCGCGGGGAGGTGATGATTAGCCGTCTTCACTGACATTATTGAGAAGTTGGGAGCGAAGAATGTCCAGGTTGGAGTTTTCTATATCCATTCACGATAGGTTTCTTGTCTGGAAGTGATGGACAAGTCCTTCTTGGATCAGTATAAGAAGATCTACGGAGCGATTTTGCTCTTTCCGTATACGAAGGAGTCTCAAGAACGCAGTATCGAACTGTTCCAAATGGACCCTTCGTCAATCCCTGGATTGACGTTCGTTCCGCAGGTTTGTGTGTTGTTTGGTTTTCACGGCGCAGGTGAAGGACAATTCGTGTGGTATGATGGCAATTCTGCACGTCCTGCTCAACATCAACGACAGCGCCATCGTCGGTTCCCGGATTGCCGGCTACAAGGACTTTTTTGAGGGAGTGACGAGTGATATTCGGGGAGAGTCGATTGCACAGCAGCAAGATCTGATGGAGATCAACAACAACTACGACATGCACCACCCCATCTCGATCGATATGCTAGATGGTCCCAAGGAAGTATGGTGAGGGTGAATGCATTGACGCGTAGAATAACCACTACTGCGCCTTCATTCCCTTTATGAAGGTGCTTTATCAAATGGGTGAGTGTTGATGGTTGGAATGATGTGCAGACGGACTGCTGAAGGGACCAGTGGTTCTCGGTGATGGCTCTGCGCATGCTTCATGGGTAGACAGCTTTGACACGGAGGAAGAATACAGAGAGGTGCTTCTCCACACGCTGCAGAACCGCATTCAGGAAATCGTGACGTGGGAATGGAGTTATCGGCTGATGAGTAGAGACAACCCGAACACGAACAATGTGGCGGTGCTGATTGTTCACGAGAGCTTCATGTCGCAATACAAGAAGGAGCTGGACGCGGAGCAGAAGCAGATCGCGGATCTGAAGAAGCAGTTGGAAACGAGTTCTTTTGGATGTGGAATGTGATGAGATAGACAAGAGCCCTGTGATGGAGGCTGAACTGTCTCTCCACGAGGTAGCTGAAGCATTCCTGAGTGATGCATAGAAGAATGTCAAGGAGATTATGCAGAAGATGGAAGAAGAGAGAACGAGAATAAAGGAACGTAAGGAGGACCTAGAGCTGTGTGCATTGACCATTCTCTTCATCGTAGGCAGCGACTGAACTCTATCCCTCTTTTCCACAACCTGCTGAAGGAGTACGTGAAGGACGCGATGAAGAAGGGCACATACAAGGAAGTGGACTACCAGCCAATGACACTCATTCAGTACGACATGGGATCCGATTTCGAGGACGGGACGATTGACGAGGCGTGTTCTGTTTGTTGTCTGATTGTCGTGTCCCATCCCTGGCGCAAACAATGCTTCTCCTTCACTACACATCGCGGATTCTTCTCTTTTCTTCGCTCCTCCTCTCGCTGTGTCTCGAACCCTTGAAACTCAATCCCTTTCTCTTCCTCTTCCCCAGCATCGTGGGAATTGAAGCCGTCGCACTGCACAATGCAAAACTGGGTTATATGTTGGAGTTGAGGGGGATCTCAATCGATAGCTGGATTAGTTCGTGTTTCCTGTCCGTTCTCTCGCTACTTGTATGCTTAGTTATGTAAGTGTGATGTAGGCGCTAAACTGTTCCTCCGTTCTCTCTCACCCCTACACGCTGCATTTCTACATTCTGCTGGCATGGATGGTTCTCAGTGTTCTTAACTCACCATTTCCTTGTCGCTGTAGACCGTATCCATCGCTGACGGAATTCGACGGATATGCGTGTTTCGGGGAAAGGAGGTGGACGAGTTGCGCACGCCCTACACCCCCATAGAGTAATCGAATCGAACGGACAAACGGACACATCCTTTTTGCCTGTTTATTACACGCAGCTTTAATTCGTGGGAGTGGTTGACAAGCAAAGATGGACGCAACGCAAGAGTCTAGCGCATCCACTAGCTCTCCTCCGTATGATCCCTCTCGCAACGCGAAAGACTGGGACGTGACCT
>ERZ772861.1406-NODE-1406-length-20019-cov-29.495091_pt1 | contig 20019 bp, 10 predicted proteins | sample MGYA00512135_ERZ772861 | MGnify/ENA primary metagenome ERZ772861 (study PRJEB29015, sample SAMEA2737700) | human gut metagenome | biome: human gut; feature: human-associated habitat; material: faeces | place: China | collected 2012 ...
CCAACGGCTACCTACTATATCACCTATGATTGCACCTAACATAATTCCTTATTCTATTTTGTATTGCGATTAAATGGACTTAAATCGAACAATAGTTCTTTCATCTGTTCTTCTGTTACCTTTCCTTTAAGTAACTGAAGAAGTTCTTCTTGTCGTGGCTGCCCCATTGTCAGTCGATATAATGACAGGATGCCAATCAAACGCTGGTATCTTCCGTTCTCCTCGCTCATTGGGTATATTGGTATGATACGTTCAATATACTCAATATCTTTCCTGTCTTTGAAAATCTCATTATCCAAAGGTAAGAACCAGAACGGCACCATATCAGGGTTATCTTGCTTCAGTACCTGGCAGGCTTCATCAAACATTTCATTCCATGCATACTTGTCTGCGAATGCCTTTGCAACATTTCTTCTGACGGAGAGGCACTTGTACCTATTGATACGGCCTTCTCTTTGTTCCAGATTCTGAGGGTTTGATGGCAGGTTCCAGTGAATCATTTTCCGACAGTACCAATGGAAGTCTAGACCCTCTTGACCGATTGATGTTGAAGCGAGTAGGAACGGACGGAACGGGCTATTGAATGCGGAACGGACGCTTGTTGCATGTGTCACCGCTTGTTCCGTCTGCTTAGTGTTGCCAAAATCCACGGCAAAATGTTTTCTCATGCGCATCTTATCATCATCCGTGAAGCCTTGTAAGGTTCCAACGGGCTGTGGATATGCAGAAACGAGTGATTCCTTAATCCTGTCTTTGACTTGTGCCAATGGTTTTGTCTCACCAATCATATGGACAAACTCGTCAAGTGTTGCTTGGAGGTTGCCCAAAGCGCAGTAGTCCAGTATTTTCAGGAAATACTCATCTTTCGTCTTGCAAGTCAGTTTCACGGCTGCAATGCCGTAGCGATTGTTAAAGATACCCACAAGTTCCTTAGCCGCATCTTCTGCTAGGGCCTTGACCAATTGGTTGCTTTCTTTCGATATTCGCCCCATTGCTCTATATAGGCATGATGCTGGAGATGCTATCGCAATGTCTGCCAGTACATCAGCAGCATCTGAATAGATTCTCCCCGCAGTGTCGGTGTCATCATCAAGAGCCTGCATTAATAGCATGATGTCCACAGAGCTGATTCTGTTTGTTCGTTCTGCCACCATGCCTGAGAGTCTTATCTCTATTTTCTCCTTGATAGACTTTCGTATTTCAGCAAGGCTCATGCCGTAGGTGGATTTTGGGTCGTAGAGTCCAGATAAGTACGTTGATACTGTATTGAGTATAGATTCTCCTTTCGTCTTGTTGTCATCTCGGAGTAGCCTCTTAATGTCATCGGAATAAACTGCACCATGATAAGCTCTTTTATACAATCGACGTTCTGATTCGTAGGAAATGAGTGAGGCCAGCATCTTTGGCACCATTCCCCAGGAGGAGAATACAAGATATTTTGAGAAGTCTTTGTTTATTGTAAAGATACTCTCGCCAGTCGTATAATAGGGATGAGAGGTAGGAATCCATAGTAGCTGCTCTACATGAGTGGGGTGTTTCTTATCGCCAAATATGTTTTCAATGACAAAGCTCAGCCTTGCATTATTGTATTGAGACAGGGTGTAGTTCTCAATGGTATTCTTGTCGAGTAACAGACAGTCCACTTTCGATTTTCTTTTTGCCCCAGCTTTCCAACCGTTCTGGATTTCCTCTTTTAATTTGTAGTTGTCCATAAACGAAAGCTGGAAGGCTGCCGATTTTGTATAATTCGTAGGAGCCGTGAAAACCCTCCGACCATAGCTACGGCAATGGTCTATCAGCTGCTGCATTTGGATGTAGGAGCGTATGTCACCTTCGGTCAGACAATGGCTGATGTCGGGCTTAACCTCCTTGATAATGCCGGTGTTCTGCCTTTCTGTTCTGCCCATTACGTGATATAGCATGTCTTCTGCCGCATGATGTTTTTGAACAAGCTCTCCGAAATCTGTATTGCCAAGATGGGGTAGTGCAGAAGAGTAGTTTTGCCAGATAATCTTGATGTCAGGGGCCGCCTCGGAGTTTTCGTACAAAAAGTTCAATAATCGATGGAAGTCTTTGTATTGCTCATCGTTATTGTTCTCGTTCAGTTCCTCAATAGTTGTATAAGGCTTATAGGGAGTGGCCGAAAGCAACAAAATGAATGTTTCCTTTTTTGCAAAGAACTTCTTTGCCACCAGGTTCTCCTCGGAGTCCATAGAAGCGTCCTTGCTTGTGGTAATCAGAGAACTGAACTTTTGGAATTCGTCCATTATTACCAGGTCAGGCTTCAATACCTCTAAGCTGATGTTGGCGAACATTTTTCTAAGAGCAATGATAAGAAAATAACCAGCATTGCTGCGATTCTCAATTTCTTCTCCAGATGTCAGTCGCATCAGCTCTTCTTTGATGGTAACGCCATTTTTGTATGGGCTGTTAAGATGTGAGAGCATAGCTTCCTTAATCACTCTTCTGTAGTCTTCCATGTCTGGCTCTTCAATATAACTGACATAGCGGTCTTTTACTCCTTTCCATCCCTTGTAGGCATCTCTTTTCAGCATTTCAGATAATGCCGTCATTCTGTTCTCGTCTTCGAACTCACTTAAAAGTGACAGACAAGCATATATCAATGCACGTTCATCCGCACTGCCGGTACCGAATGTCATCTGAAATGAGGTGGCCGGAGTCAAGGACAACACCAGGGTATCTCTATTGTCCTTCAGAAGATCTGTTTTCTTCCTGTAATAAACGTAGTGTTGCATTGACAATCGGCTTTGGGCAAGGTAAACAGCTTCTCCCTCGTCGGAAAGCGTATCAATGTTCTGTTGAGCTATCTGAAGGTTACAGCATACATAGACGATGCAGTATATGTTATCATCCAATACACCATCAAGGTCTTTCACCTGCCTTACCACCTCAGATGCCACAGTCGTCTTTCCAAGTCCTGCCTCGTCTGCCACCAGCACTCTTCGCTGACCATTGCGGAAAGCGTTAAGCACATGACATGCTGTTGCCCTTTGAAAGTCCAATGGATTATTTTTCATATGTTTGCCTACTTTACAGCGTTAGTAAATTGTTTGAATATCTGGCTGAACTCTTTGGGAACAGTCTCTGTATCAAATTTTTTCAATATCTTTTCTATTTGCAATAACTGTCCTGGATTTACAGCTGCAACCTGGAGCATCTTTTCATAGACCTGAGGAAATTCATGTCTGTCATCAGCAGCACTGCCCAGCCCCTTCTCTTTCAAGATGATTTCATTAGTGAGATATTGTATAGGGGTATCGCTCAACATCAGTTCAAGGAACTTAACGAAGTCCGGCCTGTTTTTGATAATGCTTTTATAGATCGCCGCATCACGTTCATTCGGCATTCCCTCAGTGTATATCCTGATTATTGCTTCATGAAGTGTTCCTTCTTCTGACTGGGCACTTATGATGTAAAACTCTGACAGCTCATCTGCCGCAAGCCCGTCGAACAAAGCCCTGCCTTTCCAATCCTTTAGCATATCACGTTTCTGTAACGGTGCAATAGATACGGCATTCTCCAGTTTTTTCAGCGACGAGGTAACTAAAATGGAAAAACTGCCGTCTCGATGCTTGGTAATCTTTGCCGTTAGGTCATCGGAGTACATCAGTTCTTTCATGGCCAGCTTTGCCTTGTCCCACCTGATGACGGTCGTTGCTTTCTCTATTGGCTCATTCAGCCTTACAAACTTACTGTCTTTGTTGTTTTCCTCATAGAAATCATTCAGAAGATGATAGAATTTGCTATTGCCATATTCAAATTTCAGGCGTAACAAGAATTCTCCGTTTCGCTCAAATGCCGAGTTTGTGGCATTGGCAGAGCCGAGATACAGGTAGTGTTTGTCCCTGCCCATCCAGACAAGGTACATCTTTGCGTGAAGATCCATGCCACGGCTGGCCAATTCATCTAATGCGATGAACACACCACCTTTTGAGTCAAAAGAATTGAATATCTCTGGAGTAACATATTCCTTTCTTGTTATGAGTGCTCTATGATCTTTTCTGTCGGGATTGATGCGTCCTATCAGTGTCTTATCGATAAAGGGCGAAATGATGATGCTCTCAGTTCCGCAAAGATAGTCCTCTACTTTGCCAAGACCAAAATCCTCTTGAAACAGATAGGGATAGAAGTCATAATCCTCAAAAGGACTGCTTACATCAAATCTATCAATGTGCTCAATGTCTCTGGCAAGGGCCTTTACCTGCTTGGCTTTGTCCTCACTTATATTTGAATATGACACGACTTTATCAATGAACGTACGAAGCCTTTTGTGTTTGGGGTTTTCTGTCGTATTACTGCAAACCTTTCCAGTCAGTGCCACTATACAGTCGATAGCGTCAGAGTAAGCCATGTTCCTACTGGAAACGATAAGCTTTATCTGTACATCCTTTCTGTTGTCGTTGTTTACTTCCCTGAAAAGCCACATCTTCGGATGGAAATTTGCAGTCTTGTTTTGGGGGTCGAATACCTCAAAGATGTTCTTTTCCAATAGTGAGTACACTTTCCTGATGGTCGGTGGAACGTCAATACTTCCTTTGTTACAGAAAATCACCATCTTGTCGCTGTTCTTTAATATGGCTTCAAGCAGCAGGTGTGGAACTTGTATGGCTTTTTCATCCATGTCACCCAGCATCCCGAAGGCCAATTGTGCAGTAAGTAGCGCATCAAAACCAAGGGAATAAGTCGTTCCCACGGCAAAGTCGGTGTGATAGCCCTGCGTTGGTGCTAACAAATCACCGTACAAATGTTCTTGCATTATTCTTTGTGCCATACTCTACTTGGGGTTTCGTATTTCATCAACCATAGTCCTTACAGTATTCCACCTGAACTCGTTATAGCCGGGATCATCTCTATTGATGTCGTGATAAGCTTTATTTCCTATTTTGCTCCTTTCACGCTTGACGCTCCTTTCTCTGCTGGTGACAAGTGCATCAAGGAGGCTCAGTGCATTTATCCCTTCTTCGATTAGCGCTTTATAGCAATTCTCACAGAAGTCTGTCAGCATCGGGTCTTTCTCCCTTATATAGTCGAAAAGTGACAAATAGGCGGCTTGGTCTTTTATTGTTACTTTGTGAATTTCATACAGCTCTTCAAATGCCAGCTTACATGCTTTTTCACCTTCTTCATTGTTAAAGCTGCAATAATAGGCATGATTAAAGCTCCAGTCCATAAGATTTATCAGTTTTGAGAACAACACAGATTTGTCATATACATCCTTTATGTCTTCATCGAGTCCATCCAGTTGTTCTGAAAGGTCGTAATAGCTTATATTTCCTGTCAGAGTTAGGCTGTCTTTACTTAGCAGATATGCAAGTAGCGTCCCCTTACAATATGGAGATTCAAGTATCTTGTCCTCTACGAATTTTGCTTCTGTAGCTGTCAGTGACAACGGCATGGAAGTTCCGTTCATGAAGTTGTATTGTTCACCAGAGGTGAGTATCAGTTGCTTGTCACCTGTCATTTCTTGTGCATCTTCCGTATTGTCTTCACCCTTCAATCGACGCTTGTTGTGCGGCTCCTCAGCATCGATTTTGCTGATTTCCATAATCAGCTGGTAAATGCTGGTGTCGGGAATCATGCCGTATGTGGCCATTCCGCTCCCATAGATATAGGTCGGGTTATACTTAACGAATTTTGTATAGTCAGACAGTGCCTCGTCATATGTATTGATGCCGGTAATACCTTTCTTTGAACTCCCGTCATCATGTTCTGCCAACTGACGAGTTATTTGTATTTCCCTCTCAATGATGAACCGCTCCACTTCGCGTACACTATTGAATTTCCTGCCGCAGTGGGCAGCATGATAGTATAAAGAGGGCAAAACGGCAAAGTACTTGGCATGATGCTGAAGCGTTGATGTGCCAGGGAACAAGATGTTGGAAAAGTGGTCACGCACTCTTCCTATCCCCAGTTCCTCAATTGCTCCCGGTTCAGACAGCAGCTGCATCATCTTGGGAATACGTTTTTTCTCTTCTGTATTGAAGTTCACAAATCCCAACTGCATAAGCTATTCCTATTTATATCTGTTAAATGCCTCTTTTCCAAGCTGCCACAAATGCTTGTCAATCTGTTTGACAGAGAATTCTTGCAACCCATAGAAAGACTTAAAGGACTGGATAATATTGTAATAACTACTGTATTCTTTCAAGTTGGATTTTTTAAAAGCCATGAAGCCATCTCTATTACGGAAGTACTTCAGCAATTTGTTCACGTAACTGTCATAGATAGGATATATATCGGGTCGATGGTGACTACAGTACTTTGTCGCAAAAGAATAGAAAAAGATCCTTCTGCCGTTTATCTCTATGTTCGCCAAATCCATTACGAGATTCAAGTCGCCAACCGCTAACCTCTCATCAATATTCTGATTCAGAAAATGCTTCGCGACATTATGAACCTTGAATATGTTCGTACTATAGAAACCATTCAGTGATGAGCACTTGATTAGTATGTCCGACATGTCTTTATTCTCAGGACAAAGATTGAAGGACAATTTGTTCAGAGCATTCTCCTGATTGACATAATCAACTAACGTGTTCCATTTCTTTTCATATTCTGCAACCTCTTGGGGTGATGGAATATGGTCTGTTAATACATCTATTTCTTTATGCATGATAGTCTATAATTCACCTTTGTAAGTAATGTCTTTCCAGTGTTTTGAAAACACAGTCTCGCAGGCATCATCCAGGTATTCCTGAAGGAACTTGAAGGGGAAAGGGTAGGTCATCAATTCATTCCATCTTCCGAAGCCGAATTTCAACATGGAGGCAATTTCCATGATCTCGTTCTCCACTGTTTCCGGATTCTCTTTGTTTAAGACAAATATCCTTCGTGCGCGAGGCATCTTATCCATTTTGGTGTTTTGCATGATCTGCATGTTCTCGCTATTCGTGCCTGATATATACGAAAAGGAACCATTTGCTTCTCCGTCGATGCCGTCAGACATCCACAAGTGGAAGCCTATATAGCCTCTCAGGTATTCATGTGCCACTTTCTTTCGTTTAAACATGGAGATGGTTTCTCCTTCATTTACCACTTTCCCATATCCGTCATCAATCAAGTTGGCATCGAGTATGGGTATCTCTTCCGTATCAATAATCAGATAAACGTTGCCGTTTTTCTCCATGGTCATATAATCTCGTCCGCCACGAATCTTGTCATAATCGTTATATCTTAAATTATAGTGGACGAACTGCTCGAACTCTTCTCCTAAGCTGTTTTGAGACAGTCCATATTCCTGTATACTCATTGTGCCAGTGATGTTAACGGCTAACGAAGCACCATGCACGAACCCTTCATTAATCTTGTATCGGAAGAATTTCCAATCGGTTATCAGTTCTGTCAATACCTTGGGCATTCTTCTGTTGATTAACGAATCTTTTACAAGCAACTCAATAAGGATCCTTCTTGCACTGGCCTTGCTTATCTTGTCTTCCTTCTCATTGTTGTAGAATGTGATATGTTGAAGTGCGTTGCCAGAGTGTGCCATCCTGTATAGGGATTTTGTATAATGGGTATGACTTGCACCATCCTCCTTGGGCTCACACAACTTTATCACCATATCATTTTCAGATGGTTTTCGTGAAAAGACGAGCTTGTCATCCATTATAGAGAGGGCTTCATTCTTGAATTGACTTATCAGTTCTCTTGATGAAGAAGTGCCAAATGGGTCTTCAACTAAAATTGTTTTTCCTGACAAATATTCCTTCAAGAATGAGAGCATGTCATCCCCGGTCTTGCATTCGTCATAGTGCAATACCTCAAAATCGCAAAAGTCTATTTCAATGAGACCATCAAAGTCTTCATTGACGGACTGTACTACTTGCCAGATGGCAAACAGTCTTCCGTGGGTATAGTTCTCTTTGTTATATGGCCAATAGGGAACGTTGTTTTTGTTGTCACTGAATCTTTTCTTCTGCACATACAACTCCTTCAAGTTGAAGTCTCCATCCTTGAAGTCCTTTATGACTACAGGCTTCACAGATTGCCCTTCCCATAAGCATCCACCGATGTCTTTTCCTACTTTGAAGACGCAGTTTTTGCGTTTCCTTAGTACATTGTATGAAGATGGATTGGAGAATGATGTGGTCTTGGCGGTAAGATTCATAAATTCATTGACCTCTACTTTCAGACAAACAAGTTCTTGCCTTGATTTGGGGGTATTGAAATTCTTGTCGTCGCATATGAGTAGTACTCCATCATTATACATCATCTTATCATTTCTCTTCTTACCGAGCGAGTTGATGGCAAGAGAAGCAACTATCCTTTTTTGAAGAATGTCATTATACTCTTCCAACGTGTCAGGTTTTGAACGGATATGCTCATATGCTCTTAGGCTATTCAAAACCTCACCCTCTTTACCTTTGTCTGTCAGGACAAAGAAGTGAGTCGCAGGATAACATAATCCTGCCCATCTTGACCTTATGCCAGTTACAGACAGACAAGGTACGTCTGCCAGTTGCTCGTACGCAAGGTTCTTTAGCTCCTTGTCAGTGCCATAGTATGATACGATGGAATATCTCGAAAAGAATGCATTCTTGTCGAGAGTCACGTTGATCTTGTTGGTTGTAAGGGGTAGCCTTTTAATATATTCCTCGTCTAACTTCATACTATATTTCCATTTACAAGTTTCTGAATACGTTCGATGGCACTTGGAATGATTGTGCCATCCTCATCTATGACTCCATGAATCTCACGTAATTCATCCATTCCAGTTGTGTTCATGTTCAGCATGTTAACCGTTATAAGCTCGCATCCCAGCCTTTTGCGTTTGATTTCCCGCTTTTTTGCAGTGGGCATGTCACCTTCTTTATCTTTATGGTCCACTTTGGGATTCATGTTCTTTACGTCAAATGCGATTCTGTAACTACCGTCCTCATTAGTAATAACGAAATCGGCCAGTTCGTAATCTTTTCCTTCCAGATGCTTGACCTCCTCTTCTGTACAATCTGTATAATGCAACAAGATTGCCTTAAAAGCCTCTTCTCCAATTTCCCCAGCATAGTCTGTGGCAAGTATCTGTGGGTGTAATATCATGCCTTCCTTTTCCCATGTTGTTGCAAAACCGTTTTTCTCAAAATGTGATTTGATGACGGGATTCTTCATCAACACGTCAAGTCTGACGTAGGATGGTGAAATAGGATAGGGGAACAGCTTTCCCTTGCCTTTTGGACAAGCCCTGAATCTTTCGTCAAAGTAATAATTCAATTCACATTCAGAATTACGTTTCCAATCACCATAGCACTTCGCCATAAAAGTCAGTCGTTTATCATTCTCATCTAAATCCTCCAGAGTGGTAATTACAGGCTTTCGTATAATGGTCTGTTTGTAACTCTGGTTCATTACTTGGCTGATTCTTACATTGTAAGGCACTTGGTTCTCTCCCTCAATGTCATCGTCAAAATCCTGCTCATCCTGCAGGTGAGGAGTATAGCGAAGCGCAATTCTGCGTAGGCGGTCCAGTTGCGCTTGTGCATAGTTGGCATCATTGCATCGCATGACCTCTTCCGGGGCGATGTCATCTTCTTTTTTATCTCGATGCGATAAGATGTAGGCTGCCAAAGCTCGGAATTCCTTCGTGAGCGATTTCTCCATATTTGACGCATCAAAGAACGGTTTCATGGATTCGTCAAAAAGGATGTATGTCGTCTGAGGCTTATTCCTAGTCCTGCATAATCGGCCAATAGCCTGTTCTACTGTCGTTTGTGCCCATGCTGCTTTGTCTTTAACGATTCCGGGATTCTGCTTCTCACCAAACATGAAGTTGCCGGACAATGCATAAAAGAGCCACTGTGCGACATCAGATCTGGAAAGACATCCTCGTTCGAAAAGCATCATTAGGGTAAGCATGGCATTGTAAAGGCTTTTTTCATAAGTCGCCTCATTGCCGTCTTCGTTCATCATAAGGTATGCCGTTGGTGACTGTACATAGATGGCATCCCAGTCCTTCTTAAGCTTTTCTCCTTCGCTTATCCAGTTGTCACCGCTTATGTAATCAAGACCTTCTGGTATCTCATACTGCATGTTGGCACCAGCCTTGAAACTGCCATAGGCTGATATCAGCATCAGTTTAGCATCTTTATCCTTGCTGAGTTTCGATAGGATATTGGACTCCACATCTTCCCAGTCCTTGGAAATACAGATATGTTCATTGATCCAACTTGTCGGAATTTCGTCTTCCAAAGTGCAATCCATGTATTTGAAGGTTCCGTCTATCAGACAGCTAAGGACGTTAATCTGATTCTTATCCTTATCTCCTGTACGGTTTTGGAAGTATATCATGCTATGAATGTCATCGTGAGTGATGAACCAATGATATGCTTCTATAAACTGGAAAAGTCTGTATAGTTGGAACATCATGTCATCAAAGTTCTTGGCAGTCTTTTTCAGTCCTCTATATGTGATTTTGAACCACCTGTCTGCCAGTCGTTCCTCCAATGCTTCAGGAGAGAACATCTGCCTGTATCTATCCGGCAACACTATGGCATTCTCTCTCTTGTCCTCATATATATGTTTCTTCAGAGGAACAACTTTTATTTGGTGCTCTAAAGGGTATGTATGATCGACGAGGTTGTCAAATGTCTCACGTTCTTCTTTGGAAAGCACATGAACTTTCTCTCCAAGCGTTTGCTTTAAGTACTTAATATCACAATTACTTACCACAGACCAACTCGAAGCAGTCGCTGAGCATAGAACAATGGAAGTTCCGTCAGTGTTAACGAGATCGATCAGTATCTTTTCAGGAGTCGTTGCAATCTCTCGGCATGACAGCCTGACCCTGTGTTGGTTGTCACGCTCATCAATTTCTTCTTGATAAAGTTGTACTCCTTGGGAATACACAGAGTAATCAGGTAACTTCATTTTACTGTCGCCATCAGTAACAAACAGATTCTTTCTATTAGTCATGAATTCGTTAATCTGCTGTTCAAACTGATATTCCGAAGTGGTCTCAAAACGAGAGAATAAGGTATGTATCTCCCGTTCCAATGTAGGATATCCAAGATAGTGATTTGTCGTGGCGGCATTTGCTGCAATCTCTTTTTCCTCAGCCTCGAACTGTTCTCTGCTTTGCTTCAGGGATTCAGAGATGACCTTCTTAAGCTGTGCCTTAATAGATGTGGTATTTCCTATGATTAGAGAGAGGAATCTGTCTAACGGAATCACCACGGCATATTCTTTTGTCAGCAGACTGTCATCCTTAGCGTGAACGAGGCTGAAGTGACGGTTGTTTTTCTTATAGCATATATACGAGTGAGTACTGTCCCCCTTTTGGGAAATGTTTAATTTTAGGGCTGGGCCTGAAAAGAATACGCCTCTTCTGTATGTCTCCAGTTCTTCATTATTACCCAAGAAGATATTTTTATAAGGAAGAATGTTGCCAACGGCTTTTTCCCAGTTTGTCTTTGTGATTTCCTTCGCTTTGTTAAGGCATTTTTCCAACAATTCACCGTAATACTCATTGGCAATTTGTTCTGGGTTGTCAATCAAATCCTTGTATTGCAGATAACCATTGTAGCCCTTGGCAAACCTCTTGCTACCTCCAGCATTTTCAATGGATTGGTCAATGATAGCCGTGCGCATAGCTACTGCAGCTTGGTCGGACTCGTCAAAGAGAATAAGAGTCTTTTTGTTCTTTTCCGCAAGATCTTGCAGATAGATTTTCTCTGAAAGGATAGGATCAATCCCATACATAGCTTTATGAACGGTCATTAGAAGTACCTTTTTTCGCCTGTAGTCTACTTGTGGATAAACTTTGACGAGAGACTGGAACCTGCTTAGAATGGTTTCGAGAGATACTTTCTTCAACTGTTTTGTTTTTTCGAGGTGTCGTTTATAGGAGTCGAAAAATCCACGAACAGCCCTGCGAAGTTTGGCTTCCCCCTCGTTAATCTGACTGAGGATGTAGTCGTTCTTGTCACTTTCTTCAAGTGTCTTTATTAACCCAGCCAATCCCTCATATATCTTCTTGACCGCATTATAGCTGTATTGTATTTCATTGACCTTGTAATCTGCCTTGTTCTGCTCACCAATCCTGTAGTACATTTCTTCCAGAAGCTTCTGGAAATGACCATTTTTGATGGCCTGGGTGATGACTTCGGGATTGTTTTCTATTACCATCTTGTCTGATGGGGATATAAGACTGCTTTCGGTGTTGATGAAGCGGTCAATTTCCCGATTCATGCCGTCCACCAGTTTATTTTGGACGCAGAGGATGACAATGCGGTCAAACTTTCCAGGGTAGTATTCACAGGTCAGCTTGCCGATGGTATATGACTTTCCGCCACCTGTAGCAATATCACAGATGTGGAGACCAGGCATCGAATACCCCATGAAGATGTCCTCAACGTGCCTACTTAGTTGCTCTTTATATGTTATCTCCATCTTTTATCAAATATTGTTTCGGGCGCGAAGTTAACTTCGTCTTGTCTCAAATCATGGGACATGCCCAGCAATTCTCAAAAACTTCTATTATTTATGAGTAAAGTTGGCACAAAGTTAGCAAAATAACCGTCAAAATGCGGCCAAAACCACGAAAAAGATATAAATTATTAATAGTTTTCTTTGTTTTTTCATGGATAATCAAAGAAAAAACATTAATTTTGCACAATACGCAAATATTATGGCAATGAAAGAAGACATCAACAGACTGAAAGTTGTTCTCGCTGAACAGAAGCGAACGAACAAGTGGTTAGCAGAGCAATTGGGTAAAGATCCTGCTACTGTTAGCAAGTGGTGCACGAATACTGCACAGCCTGGATTAGAGACACTGCTTGATATAGCACGCTGTCTGAATGTGGACGTGAAAGACCTGCTCTGGTCTTCACAGGGACGATAAACCTTAATAACTATTGATTATGGCAAACTACGCAGCCGGACAAAGAATTACTGTGCGTGGTGAAGATTTCCTTATCACTAACATTGAACGTGACATCAATGATGTTTACTTATTACACGCCACGGGTATCAGTGAGCTGGTCAAAAACCATCATTTCATTTTTGATACGAGCATTGATACGAATATTGAGATTGTCAGCCCTGCCAATACTTTGTTGGTGGCCGACAAAGACCCAAAATGGCGTAAGACACGACTTCTTGTTGAAACAGCAATAAGAAGTAACGCCTTTTTCTCTCATAAGATCACTGTTGCTCAGGGAGGAGCCTATGATATCGCTGAATATCAGATGGAGCCCACCTTGAAAGCAATGGAACTGCCTCGTCCTCGTTTGCTTATCGCAGATGGCGTAGGTCTCGGTAAGACAATCGAGGTGGGCATCTTCCTCAGTGAGATGATTCGTCGTGGTCGCGGCAAGCGCATTCTTGTATGTGCTTTGAAGCGCATCCTTGCTCAGTTCCAGGAAGAAATCTGGAACCGCTTTGCCATTCCGCTCGTCCGTTTGGATAGTGTCGGAGTAGCCAAGATTCAAAGTGAGATTCCCATGAACAAGAATCCGTTTGATTATTACGATAAGACCATTATTTCCATTGATACGTTGAAAAACAACGGACGTTTCCGTGCGTGGCTCGAAAAGACCCATTGGGATATTATCGTTATAGATGAATGCCATAAAGTTGCCAATGAGGAAAGCTTGCGTGGTGACTTGGCACAATTCCTTTCACAGAAATGTGACTCCATGATTCTTACCTCTGCCACACCGCATAATGGCAATGCGGAGTCGTTTGCCAATCTCATGCGGATGCTTGATCCTATTTCAATACCCCGTAACGGTGAATACACAGGAGAGGATGTCAAGCCTTATTATGTCCGTCGATTTAAGAAAGATATTGAGGATGCCCAGATTCGTGGACAGTTCCAGGATCGAAAGGTAATCAGCATCCCTGTCAATCTCCATCCCGAAGAGGAACGTTTCCTTAAAGTACAACATACTCAATTCCGTTCTGTTAGCAATGCAGATGGAACGGACCCATTGTTCGCACTTTCTCTTTTTAAAAGTTATCTTTCCTCTCCATATGCAGCACAGGCTTCATTGTTGGAGCGTTCAAAGAAAGATGATAGCATAGAGGTGCAGGAGTTGCTTGACTTGGTAAACAGCAATATCAATCTGGGTATTGATACACGTTATGTTGCTTTCCGAGAGAAGCTGAAAGAGATTTGGAAGAAGAATCCCAAAGAGCGTGTTGTCATTTTCACGGAACGCATCGCCACGATGAAGTTCCTAGAAGAGCAATTGAAGAAAGAATTCCGTCTGAATGACGAACAGGTGAAGCGTTTTGACGGATCGCTCACTGATACCGAACAAGAGGAAATGGTGAATGACTTTGCTAAGGAAGACAGCAAAATTCGTGTTTTCATCTCCGGCGATTCCGGTTCGCAAGGAGTCAACTTGCATTATTTCTGTCATATCATGTTCAACTATGATATTCCTTGGAGTCTTATCACCCTTGAACAACGTAATGGACGTATAGACCGTTATGGACAGAAACAAACGCCTATTATCTACTATCTTGTAGCTCAGGGACAAGACGAAGACCTCCGTACTGATTTCCGTATCATTGATAAGCTGCGCGACAAAGAGCAAGAGGTGCATGACACCCTTGGCGATGCCATGAGTGTGATGGAACTATACAGCAGCAAAAAAGAGGAAGACGAAGTTGCAGAAGCCCTGAAGAAAGGTGATGAGGGCTATATGGAACCAACCCGTCGCCGCCAGCGTGGAGGATTTCGTCGCCCGGATGTCGTGACAACGACGCCAGCCAAAGAGCATTTATCTGACAAGATATTCGAGCCAAAACTGTCGCTCTATCAGTCTGACGAAGACTTTTATCGCGACCTTTTCAATGAACTGGAGGCCATCGACTCCATCCATCGTGGTGATGTGGTTTGGCAAGATGGGGATTTTCCTTACGTAGAAGTAAAGAACAATGATGAGTTGAAAGACGTGTTGTATGACATGCCTCGTGAGGCTGTTCCCACTGACAATATCTTCCGTTTGTGTGCTGACAAGCCTACCTTGAATAAGTCGATAGCTGCATCCCGAAAGAGCAAAGATGGCGGCTGGAGCCAGTTCCTTCCGCTCTACGACCTTCATCCTATTATCCAGTACCTGCTGACCAAGTTTACGGCTTCTGTTCCTAAGAATCAGGCTTTTGTTGTGAAAGGTGAGCAGTTACCCAAGGGCATGAGCTATTATCTCTTCTATGGTAGTCAGGCTAATGGATTGGGACAGACTTTGTTGAGTAAGTTCTTTGTTGTACCTCTTGACCAGGATGGTGCACTAAGAGAAATGCCTGTGTCGCTTGATGAGTTCCTTAACAAGTTTCACATCACCGAAGGTTATCTGCAAGGAGTCCAAGAGTCGGATGTTGAGATACTGCAACGAAACCTGCCCAGTGCCATCGCTCATGGAAACGAGGACTATATGATGCAAAAAAAGTTTGATGTAGCCTTGAAGATGGAAACTCAATTGAACGATTACAAGCGAAAGGTTGATAAATGGGCGAATGATGCCGAGCATCAGCTCTCTTTGTTTGAGGGCGAGGATGTTGTCATCACCCGTAGGAATCGTGATAAACAGATAGAGGAGATTCATACCATCCGAGACGAGTCCGGGCAGTTCTATCAAGACATGTTCACCCTTGACAATGCTGATGCATACATGCGTCTCCTGGCTGTGTTCTATAATTTTTAACTGATAATTCAAGCATAATATGGCTGACAATATAAAATATCGTTTCATCCAGAACGTAGGCGATTATTTCCCTTCGGGCTACTTTGGTGAGGACTTTTTGGAAAAAGTGCAGAAGTGTGCAGGTCTTTCCAATGAGGATATAAAAAATCTTTGTTCTCCCTTTGTTCGACTTCAGCATGACTATGATGAATACAAGAATTTCATCATCAATCATAATCCACGAGTAGAGGATGCCATCAAGAAGACGCATGACTTCAATACTCAACTGTTGAAGATTTTGGGCTATGAGACCGATCATGCCTACCAAGAGCATTGCGTAACGGGAGAAGATACTGAACCCATAGAGATGATTCCGGTACGCCACATCCTTCGTCAGGGGCAGCAGGTGAAGATGTTTGTCATGGAGATGCAGCATCTCATAGCTACGGGCGACGAAGAACCGGCAGGGCTGTTTGAACAGCAGTATGAAAGTGAGCCTGACCGCAACACGAAGCAACAAAAGTATTCAGCTCGTCAGTGGCGATTTGTCTTCGAACTAGACAAAGAGAAATATAAAATATCTCCGGCTGTCATCAATAAGGCTGTAACGCAGATTTTTCTGTTGCCGGAAGAGCGCCGTCCACATTTCATTCTGATGCTGGCCGGTAATGTGGTGTTTCTATTTGATAAGGACAAGTGGGCGAGGGGAAGCTATCTGGAGTTCTCCCTCGACGAACTTTTTGCTCAGGCCCGCGTTTCTGCCTTCCGTATTACTATGCCCTGTTCCACATGCTCGTCAGCAAGCAGACATTGGCAGCTGATGGTGAGATGGTATTGATGGACACCATTATCGAGGAGAGCTATAAGAATGCCTATGAGGTAACGAAGGACCTGAAGGAAGGTGTTATATTTGCAGTTGAGACTTTGGCAAATGAAGCACTATACTATATGAGGGAGGTCGCACACCGTCCTTTTGGTAAATATGACAAGGAGACAAATACTTATGATGAGACGAATGATGATTTTGAAGCTGAGGTGAAGGACGACTGCCTAACCATCATTTACCGCTTATTGTTCCTATTTTATGCAGAAAGTCGTGAGGAACTGGAGATTCTTCCCGTGGGTGATGAAGTGTATAAACGAGGCTATTCACTTGAATCTCTTCGCGACTTGGAGATGGTACGTCTTAACTCTCAGGAGAGTCGTGACGGTTATTTCTTCGATGACAGCATTCGTCATCTGTTCAACCTGTTGTCTGATGGTCATAACGCAGGCGTGTCAGGCTTATTCAAGAGTTTACGTGTTCGCCCCATAGATTCACCGCTGTTCAACGACAAGAATCTCCATCATTTGGGGGAGGTTCGCATCCGTAACATCAAGTGGCAGGAAATCATCAAGGCTCTTTCTCTCTCCAAGAAGAAAAACTATTGTGGTCGTATCAGCTATGCTAACTTAGGCGTGAACCAGTTGGGTAGTGTATATGAGAGTCTGTTAGCATTCCGTGGATTCTATGCCGAGGAAGACTATATCGAGGTGCATAAGGCAAATGACCCTTCTGACGGAACATTCCTCGTTCCCTACAGTCGTATGGGCGATTTCGATATTTCAGAGGTACTTTGCAACCAGGAAACTGGCGAACCCATCATTCTGCCAAAGGGCACTTTCGTCTATCGTCTGAACGGTCGTGACCGTCAGAAGTCAGCCAGTTACTATACGCCTGAAGTACTTACGCGCAGTACTGTAAAATACACGTTGAAGTCTATCATCGATGATGTGGCAGCAGGAAAGCGCAAGGCAACTGACCTCCTTGAACTCAAAATCCTGGAGCCTGCAATGGGTGCTGCTGCTTTCCAGAATGAGGTCATCAACCAACTGGCTGAAGCCTATCTTACTTACCAGCAACAGCAGCAGCGTGAGCGCGGATTGAAGAATTGGCGCATACAGCCAGATAAGTATCGTGATGAACTGCAGAAGGTAAAAGCTTTCATTGCGACCCACAATGTCTATGGTGTTGACTTGAACCCGACTGCCATTGAGTTAGGCAAGCTGTCTTTGTGGCTCAATGTAATCCATAAGGATATGGAAACTCCATTCTTTGCAAACCGCCTTGCAGTTGGTAATGCCGTTATTGGTGCTTGGCTTAAGGTCTATAGCCGTCAAGATATATATGGCATTAAAGGTCCGAGGAACAGGCTGCTGCCTAACAAGTGGTGGGAAAAGGCTCCCCATAAGGTAAAATTCTTCCAGAATCGTGTAAATCGTTCCGTGAATGATGTCTATCATTTTCTCCTGCCCGATGCTAACATGCTTGGTGTACGCAGTATAAGGGAGCAAAAGCAGGCTCATCCAAATGAGTATCGTCGAATGACTACTATACTCAGTGATTGGACAGCACCCATCACCGATTATGATTTCAAGACCCTCCAGCGACTGTCAAGTAAAATTGACCTGCTCTTGAAGGAATATTATACCGACCAGCTCTCTATCGACAAATATACTAACAACCGCAATGAAGTTTGGGATGGCATTGATCATGCTGACACTGGTTCACTTTTTAAAGAAGAAGAACAGGCTGAATCGTATGCCAAGAAGCAGCAGCTCTTTGATACTCGATACCGTCGAGACAATGCCTATCGCAAGTTGAAGCTGGCGATGGACTATTGGTGTGCTTTGTGGTTCTGGGAGTATGATGATGCCAATGACCTGCCTACTCGACAGGAGTATTGGGCTGACATAGAAGCATTGCTTGATGTGGATAATGATAAACTCGATAGGCGCACCCGTCAGGCATTGGAACGAGTTGGCTCTGACTATGCAGCGGAAGATATGCCAGAGTATGGCACTCGCATGACGGAAGAGGAATCTGAGATTGTTACCAAGACTCAGGAAGAATTGCTGACGGAATCACATGGCTCATTTACCTTGTTTGCCGATGATGAGCCGCTTCGCCTGAAGATTGCAGACCGTCTGGCTAAGAGGTACCGTTTCTTCCACCCGATGTTGGAGTTTATCGAGGTGTTTTGGCTTCGTGATGGCTTCGATATTATCTGTGGTAATCCACCTTGGGTAAACAATGCATTTGACGAATTAGGTATTATTTCTGAAAAATATCCTGAAGTGGCCATCAGGAAGATTAGTGCTCCTGAAATACGTAAGAAAAGAGATGAAATGTTCCAAAATATGCCTATAACGGAACATATTTATAGAACTGAGGAGATAGGAACCGCATGCACAGGTGTATTCATTAATGCATATTGTAATTATCCGCTTCTGCAAGGAATGAGGATTAACCTTTATAAGTGCGTGCTCGAAAATGGCTTTACCATGTTATCCGACAAAGGTTTTATGGGATTGTTACATCCAGAAACTGTCTATGATGATCCTAAGGGTCAACTATTGCGTAGGGAAATTTATCCACGTTTGCGTTATCATTTCCAATATGCTAATGAATTGACTTTGTTTTCTGAAGTTGACCATCATACAAAATATGGTGAACAGATTTATGGTAGCAAACAGGAAAGCATAGACTTTCTCAGTATTCATAATCTTTTCCATCCTGGAACGATTGATGGTTGCTTTGTTCATGATGGACATGGTCTGTGCGGTGGTATCAAAGACGATAACGGAAAATGGAATGTCAACGCCCATCATGATCGTATTGTTAGATTTACCGAAACGGAACTGCGTGTGCTGAGTGAAGCTTTCGAGGATGGCGCTGATTGGCAGAGTGTGAAGCTGACAAGTATTCATGCTAATGGTATCATCAAAACACTTGAAGCATTTTCGTTATTTCCATCTCATGTAGGCGACATGTCTGATAATGTTATTGTATCAGAGGGATTAAACGAAACCACTTCTGTTGATAAAGGCTGGATGACACGTAATGTGAAATTTCCTGTACTAGATGAAATGGAATTGATTTACAGCGGTCCACATTTTTTTGTTGGCAATCCATTGTACAAAACGCCAAAGTCTGTATGTGAACTTAATTCTGATTACGACATCATTGATATATGTAAAATATCAAACGAATTCTGTCCAAGGACAAATTATACACCGACTGTTGATTTAATGTCATTTAGAAGTAAAGTTCAAGGCTTTAAGTCAGGGCAAGATTCTGATGGCAAACCAATTTATGATGATTGGACAAAGTATTACCATGTAGGATTCCGAAGAATGGTCGGTCCTACTTCAGAACGAACATTGAGTGGTGCAATTTTAATGAGAAATTGCAATCATATTGGTGGAGTTGTATCTACTACTTTCAAAGATTACAACAAATTGATTGAATTTGCGGGATTAACACATTCTATTGTTGGCACTATAAAATATTTTGTGTAAATGGAAATACGGGATTCAGAAATGAGTCTCG
>ERZ772861.1434-NODE-1434-length-19696-cov-84.513009_pt1 | contig 19696 bp, 17 predicted proteins | sample MGYA00512135_ERZ772861 | MGnify/ENA primary metagenome ERZ772861 (study PRJEB29015, sample SAMEA2737700) | human gut metagenome | biome: human gut; feature: human-associated habitat; material: faeces | place: China | collected 2012 ...
ATAGGTCGAGGGCTTGACCAAGACGGCTTATAGAGGTTGTTGGAAATGTTAAGATGTTTCAGAAAAGTTTTTAGTATGTGGTTTTGAAGGAACATAAAGAGAGGTAATCTTCGGATTATCTCTTTTTTTTTATGTAGATATATGGTATAATTTTAGCATATATGTCGGAGGTGTTTGCTATGGATACACATATTTTATTGGAAAACGGAACTAATGAATTGGAAGTATTAGAATTTGTAATAGGAACTAATCATTATGGTATTAATGTCGCAAAAGTGCGTGAAATTGTCCCATACGAAAAGATAACGCCGGTTCCTAATGCACATGAATATGTTGAAGGTATATTTATGCCAAGGGATACGATGATATCGGTTGTTAATCTTGCAAAAGTGACCGGTAATTACAACTGTTGTCATAGTGATTCGGATATGTTGATAATAACTAACTTTAATAAGTTGCATATCGGTTTTCATGTAGAACAAGTAGCAGGTATACACAGAGTATCATGGGAGCATATAATCGTACCGGATGCAACAATTAATTCAGTTGACCATGGAATAACAACAGGCGTAATTAAGATGGATGACAGAATTATCATTATACTTGACTTTGAGAAAATAATTAGTGATATTTCACCTGAGACAGGTCTTAAAGTTAAAGAGATTGAAGCTCTGGGAGAAAGAGAACGAAATGATTATCCTATTTATATTGCTGAGGATTCCGCGTTATTAGCTCAGCTTATACACGATTCATTGTATAAAGCGGGATATGTCAACATAGATATCTCAAATAACGGACAGGCATGCTACGACAAGCTGGTTGCACTTAAAAATCAATATGGCGATAAAATAACAGACCATGTTAAATGTGTCATCACAGATATTGAGATGCCTTTAATGGATGGTCATCGTTTAACAAAATTAATTAAGAGCGATGATATACTGAAGAACATACCTGTTGCAATTTTTTCTTCTTTAATAACTGAAGAAATGGAGCGTAAGGGCAGGGAGCTTGGAGCAGATATACAGATGTCCAAGCCTGAGATAGGTCAGCTCGTATCAGAACTGGATAAATTATTCAGTAAATAATCGGAGGAACTAATGGCAAAAACTGATGAAGAGGAATATCTTGATTCTTTGTTAAAATCTATGTCAATGGATGAATCGGATAATACTACAAAAAAAGTTAATGATACAGACATAAAGAATTCGTCAGAAGAATTGGATAATTTTGATACATTATCATTTGATGAAAACAACAATAATAAGGAGAAAAGTAAAGATACCGGATCTACAGAGGATAATAAGCCGGAACAGGAAGATATGGATTCAAGAATTCTTAATGAGATGCTTCTTAATGATTCTAAATCCATACCTGATGAAGCTCATACTGAAGATGACAATATTGATAAAGCAGATGATAATGTTAATGAAACCGGAAAGGATTTTTCAAAAGACAATACGGATGAAACATCTGTTGAAGATATGTTAAAAACAGTTCAGAATAATTCTTATGAACAGAATAATGATGAATTGGCTGATATTCTTGCATTGGATGATGGAATGACAGTTGATGATATTCCTAATGATATTTCGGAAGAATCAGTACTTACAGATGAAGAAAACCGTAAAGTTCAGGATATATCGTCAAATAGTACCGTTGAAAATGATAAACCTGTAGTAAAAAAAGAAAAGAAAAAGAAAGAAAAAAAGAAAAAAGAAAAACCCGAAAAAACTGATAATACCGATAAAAATGGAAATAAAAAATTCAGCATCAAAAACTTTTTTATAAAATTTGATGACGAAGACGATGCTGCTGTTAATATTGAAGCAGATAACAACCAGAAGCTTATAGATAAGTTTTATGGTGATAAAAAATCACTTGATGATGCGGATGTAGAAGCAGACAATTCTAAGAAAAAGAAACCAAAAAAAGAAAAAAAACCTAAAGAGAAAAAACAAAAAAAAGAGAAAAAGCCTAAAGAAAAAAAGTCTTTTTCAAAAGATGATATGCAGAAAGTTTCTTTTTCAAAAATACTTGTAATTATATTATTATCAGTGATTATCTGCATAGGTATTGTTGTATCTTCCAAAATAGTAAATTACAAAATTAATCTTAATAATGCTAACGAACTTTATCTCAGTGGAAATTATTCCCAGGCATATGAAGTCCTTAACGGAATGGATATAAAGGATAAAGATAAAGATTTTTATGAAAAGACCAGAATAATGGCGAATTTATATCAAGGTATAAGCTCTTATGATAACTATATTGCCATCGGAGATACTACATCAGCAATTATTTCTTTAGTAAATGCTGTGTCGAGAAAGGCAACTCTTGGTGATGATATATTGAAATATGATCTTACAGATAAAGTCGACAATGTTTATTCAAAGATTCTTTCAATCCTTAACGTATACGGGATCAATGAAGAAACCGCCCTTGATTTAGGCACAACAGATAATTATTCCGAGCTGCGAAAAAAGGTAAGCTTATACGGAGGTACAGTTAAGTGATTGCAATAATAGATTATGATGCCGGTAATATAAAAAGTGTTGAGAAAGCTTTTATGTATCTCAATCAGGAAGTTGTGGTTACAAGGGACCATGACACTATAATGAAGGCCGACAAGGCTGTATTACCAGGTGTAGGTTCGTTTGGTGATGCAATGAATAAGCTGCACGAATACAATCTGGTGGATACAATCCACGAGTTTATAGATTCAGGTAAACCGTTTCTTGGAATTTGTCTTGGCTTACAATTGTTGTTCGAGTCGAGCGAAGAATCTGAAGGTGTTGAAGGACTTGGTATTTTCAAGGGCAGGATTAAGAAATTTAATATGAATACAGGATATAAAATACCTCAGATTGGTTGGAATTCCATCAGGATAACACCTGGTTCAAGTCTGTTTAAAGGGATAAAAGATGAATCCTATGTATATTTTGTTCATTCATATTATTTACTTGCAGAAGATGAAAAGATTGTAGCGGCAAGAACGGAATATGCTGACAAATTTCATTCGGCAGTTGAAAAAGATAATGTTTTTGCGTGCCAGTTCCACCCTGAAAAAAGTAGTACTACAGGGCTAAAAATACTTGAAAATTTTGCTGAAATTTAGGAGTACATATGTTTACAAAAAGAGTAATACCTTGTCTTGACTGCAAAAACGGTCGTGTTGTAAAAGGAACAAATTTTATTGATTTAAGAGATGCAGGAGATCCTGTAGAAGTAGCGACGGCTTATGATAAAGAAGGAGCCGATGAAATAGTTTTTCTTGATATAACAGCTACTTCCGATGATAGAAATACAACCGTGGATCTTGTAAGAAAGGTTGCTGAAAAAGTTTTTATTCCGTTTACGGTTGGTGGTGGTATCAGAACTGTTGATGATTTCAGGACATTGTTAAGAGAGGGTGCAGATAAAATTTCTGTAAATTCTGCTGCAATTAATAATCCTGATTTGATTAATCAGGCAGCTGATAAATTCGGCAGTCAGTGCGTTGTTGTTGCCATTGATGCCAAAAGGCGTCATGATAACAGTGGGTTTGACGTATACCGTTCCGGTGGAAGAATCAATACAGGCCTTGATGCTGTTGAATGGGCAAAAGAAGCATATAAAAGAGGTGCGGGAGAAATATTACTGACAAGTATGGATTGTGACGGAACAAAATCAGGATATGATATAGAACTGACCCGCAGTATTACTGATGTTGTAAATATACCGGTTATTGCTTCAGGCGGTGCAGGTAAAAAAGAACATTTTGCCGATGCATTTTTAAAAGCAAATGCTGATGCGGTTCTTGCAGCTTCATTATTTCACTATAAAGAGTTGGAAATTATAGAATTAAAAGAATATCTGAAATCTAAAGATATACCTGTTAGGATGTGATTAAATTTGGCAGCAATAAGTAATGACTGGTTAGAAGTAGTGACACCGGAATTCACAAAATCGTACTATAAAAAATTATTTAATTTTGTAAAAGATGAATATAGCAAGCATATAATATATCCACCTTCGGAAGATATTTTTAATGCATTTCACCTTACACCTTTAAATAGTGTTAAAGTTCTCATTCTTGGACAGGATCCATACCATAACGAACACCAGGCACATGGCCTCAGTTTTTCTGTACTGCCGGACCAGAAAGAAATTCCTCCATCACTACAGAATATTTATAAGGAACTTAATTCTGATTTAGGATGTTATATTCCTGATAATGGATATCTTATAAAATGGGCAAAACAGGGAGTTCTTTTATTAAATACTGTACTAACGGTAAGAGCACACAGTGCCAACAGTCATCGCGGAATGGGCTGGGAACAGTTTACGGATGCGGTTATAAGAGGTTTAAATAAGTTAGATAAACCTATAGTTTATATGTTGTGGGGTTCGCCGGCACAAAAGAAAGCCGAGATGCTTGATAATCCTAAACAACTTGTGCTGAAAGCACCTCACCCAAGTCCACTATCGGCATACAGAGGTTTTTTTGGATGCAAACATTTCAGCAAAGCTAACGAATTTCTTTTAAAAAACGGAATAGAACCTATTGATTGGCAGATAGAAAATTTACACTAAAAAACAGCTATAGTATATCGTGTTATCTGATATATCTATAGCTGTTATTTTATTACATATTTTTTTTGGCCGTTGAAAGCATTAGTTTGATTCGGTTAAGCTGGTTTACTTCACTTGCGCCTGAATCAAAATCCACGGCAATGATATTAGCCTGAGGGAATGCTTCTCTGATTTCTTTAATAACACCCTTACCCACAATATGGTTAGGAAGACATCCAAATGGCTGGCAACATACAATGTTAGTTGTTCCGCCGTTAATCAGTTCAATCATTTCCGCTGTTAATAACCATCCCTCACCTGTCTGGTTACCGTCAGAAACATAAGGTCTTGACAATGCCTGTAATTCTCCGATTGTAGGAGGTGCTGTAAAACGCTTACTGTTCCTTAAGTATTTCTTTGATTTCTTACGGACAAGTTCAATAGCCGAAATAACAAGGTCAGAAACAGCCCTTGTCTTTTTAGAAGAACCGAGATGTTCTGTTCTAAAATGGGAGTTCTGTGCACAATATAGGAAAAATCCTATAAAGTCAGGAACTACGGCTTCCACTCCTTCTTTTTCCAGTAAATCTACGATTCGGTTATTTGCGGTAGGATGGAACTTAACAAGTATTTCACCTACAACACCTACACGAGGTTTCTTAATATCTAAAAGCGGAAGATTATCAAATTCTGTTATGATTTCTTTTATAATTTTATTGAATTTACCCAGTGAAACACGTTTTTCTTTAAAGAAATCAGCACACTTATTTTCCATCTTTGCGGCAAGCTCATTGGCAGAACCCGGAACTGCTTCGTAAGGTCTTGTCCTGTATAAGACATTCATAAGAATATCTCCGAAGTGAAGACTCATTATAACTTTTTTAACAAGATCAAAGTTATATTTAAGTCCTGAGTTGGTTTCAATTCCCTGGACACTGAGTGATATAACAGGGATATGCTCTAAGCCGGCTTTTTGGAGAGCTCGTCTTATGAAACCGATGTAATTGCTAGCTCGACAGCCACCGCCTGTCTGTGTAATTACGACAGCGGTTTTATTAAGGTCGTATTTACCTGAAAGTAAAGCTTCCATAATCTGGCCGGTTATGATAATCGATGGATAACAGGCATCATTATTTACATATTTAAGACCTGTATCTACGGCAGATTTTTCAAAGTTTTGGAGCATTACAAAATGGTAGCCGCAGGAACGTAATGCAGGTTCAAGTATATTAAAATGAATAGGAGATAGCTGAGGGCAGAGGATGGTGTAGCCTTCTTTCTGCATATCTTCTGTATATTCAACACGTTTATAAGCTGATGATTTATATTCACGCTTGTAATTTTTTTTGTCACGGACTTTTAATGCTGCTATAAGTGATCTGATACGGATTCTTGCTGCACCAAGGTTATTTACCTCATCAATTTTTAAAACAGTATATATCTTGTTGCCTGAAGACAGGATGTCATTTACGTTGTCAGTTGTTACAGCGTCAAGTCCGCAGCCGAAGGAATTAAGCTGAATCATATCAAGGTCATCACGGGTCTTTACAAAGCTGGCGGCGGAGTAAAGTCTGGTGTGGTATGTCCATTGATCCATTGCCATTATTGGTCTTTCTACTTTACCGAGGTGTGAAATGGAATCCTCTGATAAAACAGCAAGTCCGTATGAATTGATTAATTCAGGTATTCCGTGATTGATTTCAGGGTCTACATGGTATGGACGGCCTGCAAGAACAATTCCTTTTCTTCCTGTTTCTTCAAGGTAACGGAGTGTTTCTTCGCCTTTTTTCTGTATGTCATGACGGCAGTTCATCATTTCTTCCCATGCAAGATGACAAGCTTCCTTAACTTCAGATGAAGTCATTTTAAATTCTTTGGTAAATACTTTAACAAGCTCTTTGGTTGCCACTTCTTCATTAAGGAATGATACGAAAGGATCCATAAAATGAACATTTTGTTCCTTGAGCTCTTCCATATTATTTTTAATGTTTTCACCATATGAGGTTACAATAGGACAGTTAAAGTGGTTGTTTGCATTTTCATCTTCTTCACGCTCGTAAGGTATACATGGGAGAAAAATAAATTTAATGTTCTGTTTTATAAGCCATGATACATGACCATGAACAAGCTTGGCAGGGTAGCACTCTGATTCGCTTGGTATTGATTCTATTCCAAGTTCGTAAATTTTTCTGTTAGAAGAAGGCGAGATTATAACACGGAATCCCAACTTTGTGAAAAATGTATGCCAGAATGGATAATTCTCATACATATTGAGTGATCGTGGTATACCTACAACGCCTCGTGGTGCTTTATCCGCAGGAAGCGACTGATAAGAAAAAAGTCTCTTATTTTTGTATTCATACAGATTAGGAAGCTTGTCCTTGTTTTTTTCTTTCCCAAGACCGCGTTCACATCTGTTGCCGGATATAAACTGTCTGCCTCCGGTAAATTTATTGATTGTAAGGAGACAGTGGTTAATACATCCCTGACATCTTGTCATTGATGTTTCGTATTTAAGGTTAATAATCTGTTCAAGGGATAACATGGATGAAGGTTCGCCTTCGTATCTTTCCCTTGCAATCAAAGCAGCACCGAAAGCACCCATAATACCTGCAATGTCAGGCCTTACTGCCTGTACATCAGCTATTTTTTCAAAACTTCTTAAAACAGCATTATTATAGAAAGTTCCGCCCTGCACAACAATATTTTTTCCAAGATCCCTTGCATCGGATAATTTAATAACTTTATATAAGGCATTTTTAATTACGGAGTATGCAAGTCCGGCAGAAATATCAGCTACGCTGGCTCCTTCTTTCTGGGCCTGTTTAACTTTAGAGTTCATAAATACGGTACAACGGGTTCCAAGGTCTATAGGATGTTTTGCAAAAAGGGCTTCTTTGGCAAAATCCTGAACGGAGTAATTAAGACTTTTGGCAAATGTTTCAATAAAAGAACCGCATCCTGATGAACAGGCTTCGTTAAGCTGTACGCCGTCAACAGTGCCATCTTTTATTTTTATGCATTTCATATCCTGACCGCCTATATCGAGAATACAGTCAACAGATGGGTCAAAGAACGAAGCAGCATAATAGTGAGATACTGTTTCAACTTCCCCTTCGTCAAGCATAAGAGCAGATTTAATGAGAGCTTCACCATAACCTGTAGAACATGAGCGGACAATATTAACGCCTTCCGGCAGTTTCTCGTATATATCCTTGATAGCTTTTATAGATGTTGCTAACGGACTACCATTATTACTCTCATAGAAAGAATATAAAAGGGTACCGTCCTCGCCTACCAAAGCAACCTTAGTAGTTGTGGAACCTGCGTCTATTCCCATAAAACAGTTACCCTTGTATGATGATAAATCACCTTTTCTGACACTGGCTTTATTATGTCTTGTTATAAATTCATCGTATTCCTTTTCATTTGCAAATAAAGGTTCCATACGTTCAACTTCAAAATCAAGTTTTATTTTAGACTTGAGAAGTGTAATTAATTCATTTATGTCTACGGATATATTTTCATCATAAGCAAAAGCAGATCCAATTGCAGCAAATAAGTGAGAATTATCAGGTGCAATAATATATTCGTCGGTAAGATTTAAAGTTCTTATAAAAGCAGCCTTTAATTCCGAAAGAAAATGTAAAGGCCCTCCAAGAAAAGCGACATGTCCTCTTATAGGCTTACCGCAGGCAAGTCCGCTTATAGTCTGGTTGACAACTGCCTGAAATATAGAAGCGGCAAGGTCTTCTTTTGTAGCTCCTTCATTAATCAAAGGCTGTATGTCTGTTTTGGCAAATACACCGCATCTGGCTGCGATAGGATAAATTGACTGGTAATTTTTGGCATATTCATTAAGCCCGGTTGCGTCAGTCTGCAACAATGACGCCATCTGGTCGATAAAAGAGCCTGTTCCTCCGGCACATATACCATTCATACGTTGGTCAATTCCATTTGTAAAATATATAATTTTAGCATCTTCGCCACCAAGTTCAATAGCCACATCTGTTTTTGGAGCATAATATTCAAGAGCAGAAGCTACAGATACCACTTCCTGATTGAATGGAACATTAAGATGATTGGCAAGGGTAAGACCGCCTGAACCTGTGATAACAGGATTAACTTTAATGTCTCCAAGAAGTTCTTTTGCCTTTAAAAGCAAAGAGGCAAGTGTATCCTGTATATTGGCAAAATGTCTTTCATAATCTGAAAATAAAATATCGTTGTCTTTATTAAGAATTGCAATTTTTACTGTAGTAGAACCAATATCAATTCCAAGTTTGTATAATTTATTGTTCATAAACATCTCCCTTTACAAATTGAGTTGATTTATTTTTTTGAAAAACCAATGTTACTATTATATATTAATGAAAATTGTTTTTCAATGATAATTGAAAAATAATTGACAAAAAATAACGCTGACAATATAATTAATTAGACAATTTCCAGCGCAGGAGGTTCTTATGATTAAGATATTTAAAACCACTGACAGCGGTGTATTACAAATATCAGAATTTGAAGATAATTCATGGATTTCAATGACCAATCCTACAACAGAAGAGTTATTCAGCGTATCATCAACTTACAAAATTGCACCTGATGATTTAAGGGCATCATTGGATGAGGAAGAAAGATCACGTATTGAAATTGAAGAAAATTATTCACTTATTCTTGTTGACATTCCTACAATAGAAGAAAGAAACGGAAAAGACTGGTACGGAACCATTCCTCTTGCAATTATTATATGTGATAAAGTAATAGTTACTGTATGTCTGGAAGATTCACCTGTACTTACCGCTTTCATGGACGGCAGGGTGCGTAATTTTTATACGCACATGAAAACAAGATTTATATTCCAGATTTTGTACAGAAATGCTACATTATATCTTAATTATCTCCGTATAATCGACAGACGAAGCGATGCTATTGAGCAGAAGCTTCATGAGGCAACAAAGAACAGAGAATTAATTGAATTGCTTGAGTTGGAGAAATCACTTGTATTCTTTACAACATCTCTTAAATCTAATGAAGTTGTGCTTGAAAAATTACTTAAATCCACAGCAATTAAAAAATATCCCGAAGATGAGGATTTGATTGAAGATGTAATTGTTGAGAATAAACAGGCTATCGAAATGGCAAATATATACAGTGGTATCCTTAACGGAACCATGGATACTTTTGCTTCGGTTATTTCCAATAACCAGAACAGCGTTATGAAGTTCCTTACCACAATTACAATTGTGCTTTCAATACCTACAATGATTGCCAGTTTTTACGGCATGAATGTTAAAGCGGATGGAATGCCTTTTGCCAACATAAGAGGAGGCTTCATTATTGTAATTGGTATTTCGCTTATTATATCGCTTATTATTGCACTTATTTTTAGAAAGAAAGATTTATTCTAAGAGGTTATGTATGAATTTTTACAACAAAATGGAAAGAAAGTTAGGTAAATATGCAATAAAGAACCTGACATTGATAATTGTTATATGCTATGCAATCGGATATGCTATCAGATATATTGTCCCGGAATTCCAACTGTATCTGACATTGGATGTATATAGGATTTTACATGGACAGGTGTGGAGAATCATTACATGGGTTCTTATTCCGCCGTATGAGCGTAATATATTTTTTGCCCTGATTATGATTGTATTTTATTATTCAATCGGGACAGTTCTTGAGAAAACATGGGGTACGTTCCAATACAATCTTTATATATTTTCAGGATTGATTTTTACAATCATAGGAGCGTTTCTTTCATATCTGTACAGTTATATAAGATTTGGAGGCGTATCTGTCAGCGTAATTTCAGCTACACTGTCATTTGTGGTTACGACATATTATGTTAATATGTCAATATTTCTGGCATATGCGTGTACATTCCCGGATAATATGGTCCTGTTTATGTTTATAATACCCGTTAAAGTTAAATACTTAGGATTTCTTTACGGCGGATATATTATTTATGAACTCGTATACGGAATGATGAGTCTTGGCACATATGGGTTCATATTCCCATTTGTTATTGGTTCGTCGCTTCTTAATTTTCTTGTTTTTTTTGTTACAACAAGAAAGTTTGTTATTAAAAGAATTGTGGGAACCAAGACACAGCGCACATATCGATTTAAAACAAGGCATGCCCAAAATACCCAAAAGAAAAATAGTGGGTCATTTACCATGCCACGTCAGGATAAGACAAGGCATAAATGTGCTGTATGCGGAAGAACCGAGAAAGATGGGGATGATCTGGTATTCAGATATTGTTCAAAATGTGATGGTAACTTTGAATATTGTCAGGATCACCTTTATACACACATTCATATGACAAGACATTAAAGTTTTTGTTGACTTATATTTAAATTTTGTGTATTATAAATAATAACATAATGATGATTACTAGAGTGAGCTTCCAAGGGAGCTCACTTTTTCTATGAGTAATCGAAACAGAAAGGATAGTGACTGTATGGCAAAAAGAGAAGACATAGAATCCAAAGCAACCGAACTTATTATGCCGATTATTGAATCCTGTGGATTTGAACTGGTTGACCTTGAATATGTTAAGGAAGGTTCTTCAAAGTACCTGCGTGCGTATATTGACAAGCCTAGCGGAATTACCGTTGACGATTGTGCTGAAGTAAGCAGACCTTTTAGTGATAAGCTTGATGAAGCGGATTTTATTGACGAAGCATATATCCTGGAGGTAAGTTCACCGGGACTGTTCAGACCATTTAAAAAAGATAAAGACTTTGAAAGAAATCTTATGGAAGAAGTAGAGTTAAAGCTTTACAGACAGGTAGATCATTTAAAAGATTACACAGGTCTTTTGAAAAAATTTGATAAAGATACAGTTACTATTGAACTTGAAAATGGTGATGAAAAGACTTTTGACAGATCTAATTTAGCAATAATAAGACAAACAGTATATTTTTAAGGAGGAAATTACAAAAAAATGAACACTGAGTTAATAACAGCACTTGACATTCTTGAAAAGGAGAAAAAGATAAGCAAAAAGGTACTTATTGAAGCAATCGAAAATTCTTTGCTTGCAGCATGCAAAAATCACTTTGGAAAAAACGAAAACTTTACAGCCAAAGTTGATCCGAAAACAGGAGACTTTAAGGTAACTGCAGCTAAAGAGGTTGTGGAAACAGTAGAAGACAGCGTTACGCAGATAAGCCTTGCAGATGCACAGATGATAAGTCCTAAATACAATATCGGTGATACCATCAATGTAGAAATTAAATCAGCTGAGTTTGGAAGAATTGCGGTACAGAATTCCAAAAGTGCCATTCTTCAGAAAATCCGAGAAGAAGAAAGACAGGCGGTATATAATGAATACCATGCAAAAGAAAAAGATATTGTTACAGGAATCGTATCAAGATATGCCGGAAATAATCTTGTAATTAATCTCGGAAGAGCTGATGCAATCCTTAGCGAGGCAGATATGGTTAAGGGTGAAAAATACAAACCAAACGACCGAATTAAGGTATATGTTACCGAAGTTAAGACTGAGAAGAAGGGTCTTAAAATTGCGGTTTCAAGATGTCATCCTGAATTTGTAAAGAGACTTTTTGAGGCAGAAGTTGCAGAACTCAGAGACGGAACAGTAGAAATCAGGAGTATTGCAAGAGAAGCAGGTTCAAGAACTAAAATGGCTGTATGGTCAAAAAATCCTAATGTAGATCCTGTAGGTTCGTGTGTAGGCGTAAACGGTTCCAGAGTTAATGCGGTTGTATCTGAACTTAACGGTGAAAAGATTGACATCATTAATTGGAGCAAGAACCCTGCCAACCTTATTGAGAATGCGTTAAGTCCTGCCAAAGTTGTATATGTAGCCGCAGATGCTGAAGAAAAAACAGCACAGGTTATTGTACCTGATTACCAGTTATCACTAGCAATCGGACGAGAAGGACAGAATGCAAGACTTGCAGCAAGACTTACAGGTTTCAAGATTGATATTAAGAGCGAGTCACAGGCAAGGGATTTGGGACTTCTTGATGAAGTAGAATCTTATGCGGATGAAACTACAGAGTCTGATGATGCAGAATAAAATTAGGATGTTTGCATATGGCAGTTAATAAAAAAATACCGCAGAGACAATGCGTAGGATGCGGTGAGTTTAAAGATAAGAAATCAATGATACGTGTTATCAAAACCAATGAAGATGAAATCTTTCTTGATGATACAGGCAAGAAAAATGGCCGTGGTGCATATATCTGTAAGACAGCCGGTTGTCTTGCCAAAGCTATAAAAAACAAAGGCATTGATCGTTCACTTAAGATGAAGATACCGGAAAATGTATATGATGAACTGATTAAGGAGATGAATAATATTGAGTCAAGATAGTATTTTGTCTATGATTGGACTGGCAAAGAGAGCAGGTAAAGTTGTAAGCGGAGAGTTCTCAACTGAAAAAGCGGTAAAAGAAAATAAAGCAAAACTTGTTATCGTTTCGGAGGATGCCTCAAATAACACAAAAAAACTTTTTACCAACAAATGTTTTTTCTATAAGATTCCTGTAATAATGTATTCGGATAAAGTTAGTCTTGGTCATTCAATAGGACAGGAACTTAGAACATCAGTTGGAATCATTGATGAAGATTTTGCAAAAGCAATAATTTCAAAATATGAAAAAATAGATAATAAATAAATGCCCGGATAGGGATTTGGAGGTTTAGATTAGCTTAATGAGAGTACACGAATTAGCAAAAGAACTGAATATTAATTCAAAAGAATTACTTGAATTTTTATCATCAAAAAACGAGAAGATTAAAACATCCAGCAATTCTGTTTCTGAAGATGAAATTGCTTTAGCTAAAAAGCAGTTTGTCAAGAAAGAACAGAAGCCGGTTACAGAAAATAAGCCTGAATTTAAAGAGACTAAGGAAGTCAAAGAAACTAAAGAACAGACTAAAGAACAGGCTAAAGAAGAATCAGCACAGGCTCCTAAACAGGACGCACCTGTCAAGAAAAAAATCGTTTCCGTATATAACCCACAAAACAGCGGACGGAAGGATATCAGGGATTCACAGCGTAAAAATAATAACAGGGACAGAAACCGTAATGGTTCCAATGACAATAGAAGAAATGAAAAACCTATTGACAGGCCACAGGGAATCCGTCCTTTAGAAAGACCACAAGGTGCCATAAGACCAAGTGACAGGGTTAATGTAAAACCGGATAAACAACAGGGAGACAGACCTGCAAGAAGCGGTGACAGACCTTATGGTGACCGTAACCAGGGAGACAAACCACAGAGAAACAATAACAGACCTTATGGTGACAGAAACCAGGGAGACAGACCACAAAGAAACGGTGACAGACCTTATGGTGACCGTAACCAGGGAGACAGACCACAAAGAAACGGTGACAGACCTTATGGTGACAGAAATCAGGGAGACAGACCACAGAGAAATAATGACAGACCGGCAAGAAATGGCGGAAGATTTAATGATAAATTCCAGGGTGGAAAGCCTGAATTTAACAAAGAAGATAACGGCAGCAGACCACAGAGAAACAATGACAGGCCTGCAAGAAGAGATGATAGAAATTCCGGTGCATTTGACGGAGCTGATGCTTTAAAAGACAGAGAAGCAAAAGACCAGCGTAACAGAGACAGAGAGAACAATCGTAAGAAGAATAATGATTTCCGCGATAAGACGGAAAAGCTTGAAAATACAAAGGCACTTGAAAAGAATCTTCTTAACAAGAAGAAAAAAGAAGAAGCCGATGAAGATGTAATCAAGACACTTATTCTTCCTGATACACTTACAATCAAGGAACTTGCTGATAAGATGAAAGTCCAGCCTACAGCCCTTGTTAAGAATTTATTCCTTAAAGGACAGATTGTTACAATCAATCAGGATATTGATTTTGCAACGGCTGAAGAAATTGCCCTTGAATATAACTGTATATGCGAACATGAAGTTAAAGTAGATGTTATAGCAGAACTTCTCAAGGATGAGGATGATCCTGAAGATACACTTGTGCCAAGACCACCTGTTGTATGCGTTATGGGTCACGTTGATCATGGTAAAACATCACTTCTTGATGCTATCAGATCATCCAAAGTAACAGAAAAAGAAGCCGGTGGTATTACCCAGCACATCGGTGCTTACACAGTAGATGTAAACGGACAGAGTGTAACATTCCTTGATACTCCGGGACATGAAGCATTTACTGCCATGCGTCTTCGTGGTGCTAAATCAACAGATATTGCAATACTTGTAGTTGCAGCAGACGATGGTGTTATGCCACAGACTGTTGAAGCTATTAACCATGCTAAAGCAGCAGGAATTGATATTGTAGTTGCAGTAAACAAAATTGATAAGCCAAGTGCCAATGTTGAGCGTGTTAAACAGGAACTTACAGAATATGATCTTATTGCTGAAGACTGGGGTGGTTCTACAATTTTTTGTCCTGTATCTGCTCATACCGGAGAAGGTATCGATAACCTTCTTGAAATGCTTTTACTTACAGCTGAAATGCGTGAATTAAAGGCAAACCCTAACAGAAAAGCAAGAGGTCTTGTGATAGAAGCTAAACTTGATAAAGGAAGAGGCCCTGTAGCAACAATCCTTGTCCAGAAAGGTACTTTACATGTAGGCGATTTTATTGCAGTAGGACCATGTCATGGTAAAGTAAGGGCAATGATCGATGATAAGGGAAGAAGAATCAATGAAGCAGGTCCATCAACTCCTGTAGAAATTATCGGTCTTAATGATGTTCCTAATGCAGGTGATATTTTCATCTCGCCAAAGACAGATAAGGAAGCAAAGACATTTGCCGAAACATTTATCGCAGAAGGCAAGAACAGACTTGTTGAAGAAACTAAATCAAAAATGTCTCTTGAAGATTTATTTTCACAGATTCAGGCAGGCAATCTTAAGGAACTTGACATTATCGTTAAAGCTGATGTGCAGGGTTCTGTGGAAGCCGTTAAGCAGAGTCTTGTGAAACTTTCAAATGATGAAGTAATTGTTAAAGTTATTCATGCCGGTGTCGGTGCAATCAATGAATCCGATGTTATCCTTGCATCTGCTTCAAATGCCATTATTATCGGATTTAACGTAAGACCTGATAATCAGGCCCGTGATATTGCCGAAAGAGAAAATGTTGACTTACGTCTCTATCGTGTAATTTATCAGGCTATTGAAGACGTGGAAGCAGCTATGAAGGGTATGCTTGATCCAAAATATGAGGAAAAGGTTATTGGTACAGTTGAGGTAAGACAGACATATAAAGCATCTGTAATTGGTACAATAGCCGGTTCTTATGTATTAGATGGTATGGTAACAAAGAATTCATCTGTAAGAGTAACCCGTGGTGATGATTTGATTTATGACGGACCAATTGCTTCGTTAAAAAGATTTAAAGATGATGTTAAAGAAGTTAAAGCCGGATATGAATGTGGTATTGTTCTTGAAAAGTTTAATGACATTAAAGAAGGCGATATGATGGAAGTTTACACAATGGTGGAAATTCCAAGATAGAGGTGATTGATTTGCGTAAAAACAGTATTAAAATGACACGAGTTAATAATGAGGTTCTAAGAGAACTCAGTAATATAATTCGCAGCGAAATAAAAGATCCCAGAATCAATCCGATGACATCTGTTGTTGCGGTTGATGTGGCACCTGATTTAAAGACCTGTAAAGCATATATAAGTGTTCTGGGAGATAAAGACTCCCAGGACAGCACTATAACCGGTTTAAAGAGTGCCGCTTCTTATATCAGAACACTTTTGGCTAAGACAGTCAATTTAAGGAATACTCCTGAAATAACTTTTATACTTGACCAGTCGATTGAATATGGCGTTAATATGTCAAAACTGATTGATGAGGTAAATGGAAATGATAAATAGTATTGATGAAATACTTTTGAATGTTAAAAATGTAGGAATAACCGGACATGTCAGACCTGACGGTGACTGTGTTGGTTCAACTTTGGGACTTTATAATTATATCTGCGATAATTACAAGAATATAGAAGCTACCGTATATCTCGAGGAGTTTGAAAAGTGTTTTTCTTTTATTAATGGCAGCGATAAAGTATTGCATGATTGTGACAATGATAAAAAACATGATGTTTTTATTATATTAGACTGTGGTGACATTGAAAGAGTCGCTAATTTTATACGTCCTGTTATTAAGAATGCTGATAAAACAGTATGCATAGATCATCATACATGTAATCTTGCATTTGCAGATATAAATCATGTATTTCCTGATTTAAGTTCTACCTGCGAAGTACTTTATGAGTTATTAGACAGTAGTAAAATATCTAAAAATACCGCAGAAGCATTATATACGGGAATTATACATGATACGGGTGTATTGAAATACCAGTGCACAACAAAACGTACTATGGAAATTGCAGGAGAACTGATGTCGAAAGGTATTGATTACACCTCAATAATAGATGACACTTTTTTCAGAAAAACTTATATCCAGAATTATATGCTGGGACTTGCACTGATTAACAGCAGGCTTGTGCTTGACGGAAAACTTATATATTCTTACCTGCCTTATGATGTTTTATCGGAACACAATGTGCCGGGAAGAGATCTTGGAGGAATTATAGACCAGTTAAGGTTTACTGAGGGTGTTGAAGTGGCTTTATTTATGTACGAGCTTCCTGACCATGCGATTAAAGGCAGTTTAAGATCTGTAGACAAGGTAGACGTTAATATTATTGCTAACTGCTTCGGTGGAGGCGGACATGTCCGTGCAGCAGGTTTTACCGCAGGAATTCCTTATGAAGAAGTAGTAAAAAAAGTAATAACAGAATTGAAAAAACAGGTTGAAAAATGTATAACGGAATAATTAATGTATATAAAGAATCCGGATTCACATCCCACGATGTTGTAGCAAAACTTCGTGGGATTTTACACCAGAAAAAAATCGGACATACAGGAACACTTGACCCTGAAGCCACAGGAGTTCTTCCTGTATGCCTTGGTAATGCTACCAGACTTTGCGATATGATAACCGATAAAAGCAAAGAGTACAGGGCAGTACTTTTACTGGGAATATCCACCGATACCGAAGATGCCACAGGGAAAATATTAAGCCGTAAAGCTGTTAATGTGACAGCAAAAGATATCGAAAAAACCATAAATTCATTTGTCGGTAAATATAATCAGGTCCCTCCTATGTATTCGGCACTTAAAGTAAATGGACAAAAATTATGTGATCTTGCAAGAAAAGGTGTTGAAATAGAAAGAAAACCAAGGGAAGTATTTATCTATGACATAATAATCGAAAAAATAGATATTCCCGAAGTTACAATGACAGTGAAATGCTCCAAAGGAACATATATCCGTTCATTATGCCGTGATATCGGAGAAAAACTTAACACCGGTGGTACAATGAAATCACTTGTAAGAACCAGAACCGGAATTTTTAACATTGAAAATGCAGTCAGATTATCTGAAATATCAAAATGTGTGGCAGATAACAATATTGTTTCACTTATAATGCCAACGGACAGTTTTTTTAATGATTTTCCTGCCGTGAATGTATCCGGAAGAAATGAAATGCTTGTAAAAAACGGAAATATGATTATTCTCCCGGAATTTAAAGGCAATAATATTAAAGTATATCTGTCAGATGGTGTATTTGCCGGAATATACGGATATGATGAGGTCTCACACAGTTATAAACCGAGAAAAATGTTCCCTGTCCAATAAATCACGGAAAAGAGTAATTGTATGTTATATGTTAAAGATAAAAACTTTATTTCAAAAGAAAATACAGTAGTGACTTTTGGTAAGTTTGACGGTATTCATAACGGGCACAGGCTTCTTATCGAAAAAGCTGTCAGAATTGGTCACGAGCAGGGAATTAAGGTAGTCCTTTGTACTTTTAATATGGATAACTGGAACGCAAAACCGCAAAAAGCAATAACGACACCGGATGAACGTGCATATATCTGTGAAAAATACGGCATAGATGTACTTTATGAATATCCCTTTGACAATGAGATTGCAGGAATGTTGCCGGAAGAATTTTTAAAATACTTCCTGAAAGAAAAACTTAATGCCAAATTTGTTGTAATAGGTGCCGACTGGAGATTCGGAAAAAACAGGTCGGGGGATGCAGCTTTGTTAAAAGCATACGAAGATAAATATTGCTACAGTTCATATGTTATCGAAAAAGAAACTTATAATAATACAGAGATAAGCAGCACATGGATAAGAAATGAAATAGAAAAATCAGACCTGTCAACTGTAAAAAAACTTCTGGGTTATGATTATTTTTTCAAAGGGAAAGTAGTTCACGGTAAACAGCTGGGAAGAACAATCGGTTTTCCTACCCTTAATCTGATACCTTCTCCAAATAAAATATTACCTGAATATGGTGTTTACGAATCTGAAGTAGTAATTGACAATCTCATGTATAAAGGCGTTACGAATATTGGAATCAGACCTACAATCGATGACGGAACTTATGTTACCGTTGAAACATTTGTACTTGATTTTGATGAGGATGTATATGATTCGGATGTAATTATCAGACTGAAAAAATTTATACGTCCTGAACAGAAATTTGATTCGGTTAACGGATTAAAGAAACAGCTTGAAGCAGATATAGCCTTTGTAAGAGGATAACAGGCGCTAATCAGAAAATACTTGCCATTAATTATTCTTTATGGTAATATAAATGAGTATTTGACCAGCCGATGCTCAGATTCGGGACACTCCGACCTGATTCTTGGTGTCAGGCGATAATTAATATTTAAGGAGGAAATTATAATGATTTCTAAAGAAAAGAAAACACAGATTATTGCTGAGTATGGAAGAAAAGAAGGAGATACAGGATCTCCAGAAGTACAGATTGCATTACTCACAGAAAGAATCAAAGAACTCACAGAGCACTTAAAGGTAAACCAGAAGGATCATCATTCAAGAAGAGGTCTTCTTAAGATGGTAGGACAGAGAAGAGGCTTACTTGAATATCTTAAGAAAAATGATATTGAAGGATATCGTGAACTTATTGCTCGTTTAGGAATTAGAAAATAATTTCGATATGGGGACGGAGTTTCCGTCCCCTGTTTTTTGATACAGAAGTTATACGAGACCACTGAAAAGAACGGCGCCTTTCTGTTTTTTTCAGTAGTTTCGGGCTTCTGTAAA
>ERZ772861.1442-NODE-1442-length-19587-cov-6.269916_pt1 | contig 19587 bp, 17 predicted proteins | sample MGYA00512135_ERZ772861 | MGnify/ENA primary metagenome ERZ772861 (study PRJEB29015, sample SAMEA2737700) | human gut metagenome | biome: human gut; feature: human-associated habitat; material: faeces | place: China | collected 2012 ...
GTGCGTTTGGAGCGGCCCGCAGGCCGCGACAAACGCGAAATTTGAAATAAGCTTTCCGCTGAAAATGGTCAGAGCGCAAGCGGAGACCATTCAAATCGTCAGGCTTGAAAAGATGCTTTGCTCTGCCAGGGCGGTTTACTGCTGGGCGAAGATCTTTACCTCGTCCTTGTCCATAAAGGCAGCGCCCGCAAAGCCTGCTGCTTCCAGCTGACCCAGCTGCTTGCCCAGCTTTTTGCCCTGCGGCAGCACGGTGACGTTGTACTGCTCACGCAGCGCAGCAGCTTTGCTCAGCACGGCGGGGAAGTCGGTGCCTTTGCCGTACAGCAGGGCGATCTTCTGCTTTGCGCCGGGGATCTGGTATCCCTGCTCCAGCAGGATGCCGCACACCCGCTCGAAGCCGATGGAAAAGCCCACGGCGGGCACCTGTACGCCAAGGAACTTGCCCACCATGTTGTCGTAGCGTCCACCGCCGGCCACAGCACCGCTGAACTGCGGGCAGGTCACCTCGAACACCATGCCGGTGTAGTAGCCCTGACCGCGCACCAGACTGGGGCAGTATGCCACCTGATAGCGGCCGGCAGCCAGCGTGTTGGCGGTAGCCAGCACATACTTCAGGTCGTCGGCGATGGCGGGGTCGGCGCAGCGGGCGGCTACGGCGTCCAGCGTCACGTCTCCAGCAGCAATAAAGTCTGCCAGTGCTTGGATGGCGTTTTCCGGCAGCTGCTTCTCGGTCAGCTCAGCCTTCACGCCCTCGGCACCGATCTTGTCCATCTTGTCAAAGGTGATGCAGACGGAATCCAGCGTGTCGGCGGCAAAACCCATGCTCTCCAGCATCCCGCGCAGGACGCGCCGGTCGTTGATGTTAACGGTAAAGCCGGTAAAGCCGATGTTCAGCAGTGCACGGGTGGTCACGTCGATCAGCTCCACCTCGGCGTTGGGGGAAGCATCGCCCAGAATGTCGATATCACACTGTACAAACTCACGCAGACGGCCCTTCTGCGGACGCTCGGCGCGGAACACCCGGTCGGTCTGGATGACCTTGAAGGGGTTGGGCAGCTTATCCTTGTTGGCGGCGTAGTAGCGGCTCAGCGGCAGGGTGAGGTCGTAGCGCAGACCCATGTCGGACAGCTGTTTGGGGTCGCCGGTGTTCAGGGCGGCGGTCAGCTTGTCGCCGCGCTTGAGCACCTTGAAGATCAGGTTCAGGTTGTCGCCGCCTTCGGATTTGTCCAGATTTTCCATATCCTCCAGCATGGGGGTGGAGATGCGCTCAAAACCGGCAGAGCGGTAGGTCTCCAGAATCTTGCCCTGAATGTAGTCGCGCAGGGTCTGTTCGGCGGGCAGCAGGTCCCGCATACCCTTCAAAGCCTGTGTTTTCATAACAGTAATTCCTCTCTATCTGTAAATTGTACCCGCCCTCGATGCTTGAAAAGGGGCGGGAGCGTTTTTTAACTCAGTACTTTACCATTATAAAGGATAATGCCGGATTGTCAATCCAAATGGGCACACTATCGCAAATTGCACAAATCTTTGAGGTGAAGGTATGAAACAGCAGTTTGCAGCAAAACACCCGTGGACCATTCTGGCTGCGGGGGCAGCCATTCAGGTGCTTACCGGCTTACCGGCGGCTTGGGGCGTTTTTCAGCAGCCGGTCATGGAGGAATACGGCCTTTCGGAGCAGGGGGCGGGTTACGCCTTTGCCCTGCTTATTGCCGCCTTTGGGGTGGGGTGTGTGCTGGGCGGTTTTTTACAGGATAAAAAGGGCCCGCGCTGCGCGGCGCTGTGGGGCACAGCCCTGCTCTGCGGCGGCTTTTTTGCAGCGGCCTTTCTGCCGGGCTGGGCAGGGTGGGGGTTCTTTCTGGCCTTCAGCATCCCGGCGGGGCTGGGCACAGCCTTTTTGTACCCCTCTATCCAGTCCTGCGCCCAAAAGTGGTATGCGGGGCGCAAGGGGTTGGCGACCGGAGTCATCGGCGGTGCAGTGGGACTTTCCGGCGCGTTCCTTACCCTGTTCGTCCGGGCGGCGCTGCGGGGCTTTGGCCCGGTGCAGGGGATCCGGGGCGCGTTCTGGGCGCTTGGCGCGCTCACCCTGCCGGTGTGCCTTGCGGGCAGTGCGGTGCTCAGCGACCCGCCGCAGAAAAAACAGCAGCCAAGCGTCAAAAACACCCTCGACCTCTCCCCGGGGCAGATGCTGCGCACAAAGCAGTACTGGTTGTGTGCGGGCGCGGTGTGCTTTTCCACTCCGGCGGTGCTGCTGTTCAGTCCCATCATCTTAAAGCTGGGCATGGAACGCGGGCTGGACGAGACTGCTGCGCTGTGGAGCATCGTACTGGGCAGCGTGGGCAGCGCTGCGGGACGGATGCTGATGCCCATGCTCAGCGACCACATCGGCCGCCGCGCCACCGACCTTGGGCTGTTTGCGGCTTCGCTTGGGCTGTCGGCGGCGTTCTGGGCGGCGCGGGGCTGGTGGGTGGTGGTGTGCTACGCCGGGCTCACCTTCTGCTACTCGGCGCTGGCGGCGGTGCTGCCCGCCCTTTCCACCGACCTGTTCGGCCTGCCCCATGCCGGGGTGAACTACGGCTTTCTGGCGCTGGGGCAGAGCGTGGGCAGTCTTGCGTTCCCTTTTGCGGCCAACCTGCTGGCGCTGGAGAACGGGCGGCACCTGCTTGCCATGGCCGGTGCGGCGGCGGGTTTTGCGGCCATCTGGGCGCTGCATCCGGTGCAGAAAGACCCGCGCTGAAACGCGCAAAAAGAAAAGGCTGTAAAAAGTTTGCCGGTGCTTACGGCAGAATTGACAAAAACTTGACGACTGTTTTGTATAAAGCGGTGGAAATGACAGTTAGTGCCGAATGACCGTAAAACCCGGCTGTACTTTTTGCAGGAAATGACTTGCAAAATTCGTCCGTTTTCTCTATAATAAAATCATGCGTGGTAGTACCGGTGCAGGCGCTGAAAGAGAGCAGCGCACCCGGTTCGGATGCAAGCAGTATGGAGCAGCAGCTGTGCCGGCAGGGCGCGGCGGCGGTTTTGTGCTGCCAAAGCGACATTTGTCAAAAGGAGAGTATGATTATGACCTATTCGCAGCAAGTACAGAATATGTGCCCGATCACCAAAGGTCCTAAGCATGGTCCGGCTCCCATCCCCGAGGAGGGCGCATGGGTCAAGGCCTATGAGATCAAGGACATCAGCGGTTACACCCACGGTGTGGGCTGGTGTGCACCTCAGCAGGGCACCTGCAAGCTGTCCCTGAACATCAAGAACGGTGTCATCGAGGAGGCTCTGGTGGAGACCATCGGCTGCTCCGGCATGACCCATTCCGCTGCTATGGCTGCTGAGATTCTCATCGGCAAGACCATCCTGGAAGCGCTGAACACCGACCTGGTGTGCGATGCCATCAACACCGCTATGCGGGAGCTGTTCCTCCAGATTGTCTATGGCCGCAGCCAGTCTGCATTCTCCGAGGGCGGCCTGGTAGTTGGCGCGTCCCTGGAAGACCTGGGCAAGGGCCTGCGCAGCCAGGTTGGCACCATGTTCGCCACCCGCTCCAAGGGTCCCCGTTATCTGGAAATGGCTGAGGGCTATGTTACCCGCGTTGCTTTGGACGCTGAGAACCTGATTATCGGCTATGAGTTCGTGAACCTGGGCAAGATGATGGATTTCATGAAGAAGGGCGACGATGCCAACACTGCCTACAAGAAGGCTATGGGTCACTACGGCCGCTTCGACAATGCGCCCAAGTACATTGACCCCCGTCAGGAATAAGAGGAGGACACAACGATGGCTTTGTTTGAAAGTTACGAAAGAAGAATTGACAAGATCAATGGTGTCCTTGCACAGTATGGCCTGACCTCCGTTGAAGAGTGCCGTACCCTGTGCCAGTCCAAGGGCTTCGATCCCTATGAGATTGTCAAGGGCATTCAGCCCATCTGCTTTGAAAATGCTTGCTGGGCCTACACTGTGGGTGCTGCAATCGCGCTGAAGAAGGGCGTGAAGAACGCTGCTGAGGCTGCTGAGGCAATCGGCATTGGCCTGCAGGCTTTCTGCATTGACGGCTCCGTTGCCGAAGACCGTAAGGTCGGCCTGGGTCATGGCAACCTGGGCGCTATGCTGCTGCGGGACGAGACCAAGTGTTTCGCCTTCCTGGCTGGCCACGAGTCCTTCGCTGCTGCTGAGGGCGCAATCGGCATTGCCCGTTCCGCCAACAAGGCGCGGAAAGAGCCCCTGCGGGTTATCCTGAACGGCCTGGGTAAGGACGCTGCACAGATTATCTCCCGTATCAACGGCTTTACCTATGTGCAGACCCAGTTTGACTACTACACCGGCGAGCTGAAGATTGTCAAGGAGTACAAGTATTCCGATGGCGAGCGCGCCGCTGTCCGCTGCTTCGGTGCTGACGATGTCCGCGAGGGCGTTGCCATCATGCACCACGAGGGCGTGGATGTCTCCATCACCGGTAACTCCACCAACCCCACCCGCTTCCAGCATCCTGTGGCCGGCACTTACAAGAAGGAGTGCATCGAGCAGGGCAAGAAGTACTTCTCCGTTGCTTCCGGCGGCGGCACGGGTCGTACCCTGCACCCCGATAACATGGCAGCCGGCCCCGCTTCCTACGGCATGACCGATACCATGGGTCGTATGCACAGCGATGCTCAGTTCGCTGGCTCCTCCTCCGTCCCCGCTCACGTTGAGATGATGGGCTTCCTGGGCATGGGCAACAACCCCATGGTCGGCGCTACCGTTTCCGTGGCTGTGGCTGTGGAAGAGGCTCTGAAGGGCTAAGGGAAAATCCTGGTTTTCGTAAATAATTAGGAAGGAAGCACGTCCTTTCCGTGAAAACGGTTAGGATGTGCTTCCTGTTTTTGCATTTATAGGGGGGATTTTTGATGAAAGTCGGTACATCCTGCGTCGTGGGACAGAGCCTTTTACAATGCATCACGGCCTGCGTTGGCTTCCGGGTATTGGTTTAGAAGGAGGAGGCGGATAGCAATGTGGTATTTTCCGTGGTTGGCCATGGTGGGAGCCTCCTTTTGGATTTTTTGTTAGTATAGCATACCAAAAGAAGGATGGAAAGAGATAAATTTGTGAAATGTCTTGAATCTTGGGGCGGGATGTGATATTATAACCTTGCCAAACTAATCAAATAATGAAAAGCATCACAAAGGACGGGGGTACTATACCCTTTTGCATTCATGCCATGAATTTGATAAAAATGCAAATTCCTTCGGTATGAATGCAGTGATGCTTTATATTGATTAGTTTGGCGACTAACGGAGTTTGCGTTTTTTGTGCGCTGACTTCGGTTAGCGCACTTTTTATTTTTATGGAGAAAGAAGTGGTGGACTGTGGATTATGAGCACCTATTACAGCGGGCAAAGGAAACTATTGAAAGGCAAATCCAACCAAACAGAAAATTTGAGGTCAAGGAACTTTTTCCAGGGCACGAATGGAATGCGCTTCCCAAAGGAATGCGTTCTAGGTTTGGAGTTTATTTTTCGGATGCGGTAAACGAAGGCCGCATGAACATGGTTGAAAAATGCGAAAACGGGAAATCCAGGCACAATCAATACATTAGGCGGGGATAATTAAAACATTGCAAGGGAGGAACATCCATGAAATATGATGAAGAAAGACAGAGAATAAGGGAAAAGCTGAAAAATGAAAATAAAACAGCGTATCAGATTGATGAGGACAACGTAATGTTGTGTATTTTGAGTTGTATCGGAGGAGTCATTTTTATCTTTGTTGATGTGCTTAATGACTATCGGTCGGGTGGTATTATAGCATGTGCTGTATTCATGATTGCTATGGGCTTGTTTTTTATATATATTGAGTGTTCCAAGAAATCCGATTTGAATAAAGCTGTTGAAGCGGAAATATCGGAGCAAGAAAAAAAGGAACAAGAACACCAAAGACAGAATCAACTTGGGATAACTGGCCAATGGGAATTTCCGGCGGAAGAGTTTTACTGTCGGTGTGTGAAGAATAAAGCCCAAAATATAAATACTGAATATGGATTTAACAAGGCAAAAATGATTGCTGAACAGCTGATTCAGGAAGAATGTCCAGATGCAGACTTGGATTGCTTTACAGGCTATATGTCAAAGAATAAGCTACAAGAATTTTTTGATGCGGGGAAACCATTGGCCGAAAGAACAGCAAAGGAAGAGCTGGCACGAAAGAAGGGGGTCCATCCAGCGAATGCGGATACGGATGAAAAAATGTTCATTGAGCGTGCGGCTGCGGTTGCAAAACTATATGGTAACAAAAAAAGAATTCAGATGCTTACTGACCTGGTGAACGACTGCGATAAACGAATTGAAGCCATCAAAGCAGGTGAAGAAGCTATACAGAAACTTGGCATGGTTTACATGGGAATGCAGAAAAAAGAAAAAGACTGGTCAATTTTGGCTGGTGCTGCAAGTGGTATTGGCGGGCCTGTGGCCGGATTTGCTACTGCTGCAAACATTATGCAGGAGAACAACCAAATCAGAAAGTATAATGAGGATATGCGTCAGGCCTCCCAGGATGTCCTGAAAGGAACTATATCTATGGCAACCGACCGCTATAAGGTTGAAAAAACAAAAGAACAGGCTATGAAAAAACTGAGTGAAGCAAAAACAAAGGTGACGCTTTCAAAGCCGCTGAATAGGGAAATATGGAGAAATATATATGTGGATAGAGGTAAGGCCAGTGTAAGCAAAAGTAAATCTGGTGTTTTAAAATGCACACTTCCCATTTCATTGAGACAACCGTTTAACCTAGATGTTCCAAATGATTTGAACATGGTTGTAGATGGAACAGTCAGGGCAGACGTGATGATGGAGGAAATTTATGTGGGCTATGTGGAATTTCCGCTTCCAATCTACGGAATTCCATATAAGATGACAAATGAAGTCGTATTAGACGGAATGTGCGCTATGTCGATGGAATACGATGGAAGGTTTAGTCTGCGAATTGACGATGACCAAAACCTGTGGATAATGGAAGCGTAAGGACAAAGCAGGGAGGAAACAATACCTCCCTGCTCTTACTTTTCCAACAGCCCGATATACTTATACACTGTTGTCCTACTTACCCCGCAAACCCTAGCCAACTCACTGACATTCAACGCCCCCTTCCGATACGCCGGATAGTGTCGCAAAAACACACCAGGCAAATCCTCAACCGTAACCTGCGGCCTCCCGATCCGCTTCCCCTTGGCCCTCGCATTCGCCATACCAGACCGCACACGCATTCTTATCATGGATAATTCCAGCTGACTGAACTCCCCGCCATTTGTAGAAAAGCCTCACTCATAGGGTCCGGCTGCCCGCTGCGGCAGTCCAGGGTGATTGACCCCACAATCACAAGGCGCAAGTACTTTTCCCGCACGGTGTCGATGATTTCACAAAGCTGCTGGGTGCTTCTGGCAAGGCGGGAAACCTGTTTGGTGTAAGCCTTATAGATTTCCGGGCAAACACGCTTAAATACTATTTTCTGGTGATTCTACCGAACAGGAGCATTGCCACACCTGCGCAGCTTTCCATCAATTCTATAGAAGAAACGCAATTCAGTGACGAAGAAACGCAACTGCGCAATTGTAAAACGCAATCCACTTCCGGAAAAACGCAATCCTTCATAGCGGACCAGGATCGGGAACTAAGCGACTTCCAGGATATTCTCTTGAACGTATATGCAGAAGCATTACGTCTAAAAACAAAAGAGCGATTACTCATCTTGTTTAAGCGGTACCGCTACACGTATCATTTCAATAGGCGAAACATTGCGGATATGTTTTCCATTACCGAAAATGCTGCTTCCCGTTTTCTAAAAAACTGTGTTGACCTAGGAATTATCCACCGAGAAAAAGTGGATGACTACTGCTTTTCTATAAAACAATAGTCTTGCCTCCCCCCTACCGAAATCTGCACAGAAAATCTCCTGGAAATTTTGTGAAATTGCCACTATACAAATTACCGATTTTGTGATAAAATGCAAATAAGAATAAATCGCAAAAGGAGAAGCGACTATGACTATTACCAACGATATCCGTTATGTAGGCGTCAACGACCATCAGGTGGACCTGTTCGAGGGGCAGTATAAGGTGCCCGGCGGCATGGCCTACAACTCCTACGTCATCCTGGACGAGAAGATCGCCATTATGGACACGGTGGACAAGAACTTCACCCACGAGTGGCTGGACAACATTCAGTCCGCCCTGGGGGGCCGGAAGCCCGACTATCTGGTGGTGCAGCACATGGAGCCGGACCATGCGGCCAACGTAGGCAACTTCATGAAGCTCTACCCCGAGACCACCATTGTCTCCTCAGCCAAGGCCTTCAATATGATGGGGCCCTTCTTCGGCACCAGCTATGAGGATCGCCGGATCGTAGTGGGGGAGGGGGATACCCTGAGCCTGGGCAAGCACACCCTGGCCTTTGTGGCGGCCCCCATGGTCCACTGGCCCGAGGTCATTGTGACCTATGATGTATTGGACAAGGTCCTGTTCTCCGCCGACGGCTTCGGCAAGTTCGGCGCCCTGGATGTGGACGAGCCCTGGGACGATGAGGCCCGCCGGTACTATATCGGCATCGTGGGTAAGTACGGCGCTCAGGTCCAGGCATTGCTGAAAAAGGCGGCCACGCTGGACATCCAGACCATCTGCCCCCTCCACGGCCCCGTGTTGAAGGAAAACCTGGGCCACTATATCCGGCTGTATGACCTGTGGTCCAGCTACACCGTGGAGACCGAGGGCGTGGTCATCGCCTATACCAGCGTCTATGGCAACACCAAGGCCGCTGTGGAGAAGCTGGCGGACAAGCTCCGCGCCAACGGCTGCCCCAAGGTGATCGTCCACGATCTGGCCCGGTGCGACATGGCCCAGGCCGTGGCGGATGCCTTCCGCTACAGCAAGCTGGTTCTGGCCACCACCACCTATAACGCCGATGTGTTCCCCTTCATGAAGGAGTTCATCCACCACCTGACCGAGCGGAACTTCCGCAACCGCACCGTGGCCCTGATGGAGAACGGCTCCTGGGCGCCTCTGGCCGCCAAGGTCATGCGCAAGATGCTGGAGGAGTGCAAGAACCTGACCTTTACGGAGACCACCGTCCGCATCCTCTCCGCCCTGAATGAGACCTCTGCCAAGCAGGTGGATGCTCTGGCCAACGAGCTGAGCAAGGAGTATCTGGCCCAGCAGGATGCCACCGCCAACAAGAACGACCTGACGGCCCTGTTCAACATCGGCTACGGCTTGTACGTGGTCACCACCAACGACGGCACCCGGGACAATGGTCTCATCGTCAACACCGTCAGCCAGGTGACCAACACCCCCAACCGCATCGCCGTCACCATCAACAAGCAGAACTACTCCTTCCACACCATCCAGAAGACCGGCGTGCTGAACGTCAACTGCCTGGATGTGTCCGCGCCCTTCTCTCTGTTCCAGCGCTTCGGCTTCCAGAGTGGACGGACTGTGGATAAGTTTGCGGGAATGGAGGTCCTGCGCTCCGACAATGGCCTTGCCTTCCTGCCCCGGTATATCAACTCCTTCATGTCTTTGAAGGTGGAGAGCTACGTGGATATGGATACCCACGGAATGTTCATCTGCACCGTCACCGAGGCCAGAGTGATGTCCGACGCGGAGACCATGACCTACACCTACTACCAGAAGAACGTGAAGCCCAAGCCTGAAACCGAGGGCAAGCACGGCTTCGTGTGCAAGGTCTGCGGCTGGATCTACGAGGGCGACGAACTGCCCGACGACATCATCTGCCCCCTGTGCAAGCACGGCGCAGCGGATTTTGAGCCCATCGGTTAAGCAAAGAACAAGAAGCCCACAGCCCTTTCCCCAATGTGGAAGGGCTGTGGGTTTTTGACGCGATGCTTCCATTTGCTTACAGGAAAGCTTTGCATTCCGGACAAAACTGTGTTATGATAACAAAAAGGAGGGAACTCTATGAATGGTATTGCAACATTGGGAAACTGCGACGGTTTCAGCGTCTTTTCCTATGAAAACAGGCAGATTCGTTTCAAGGCTCCCTATTCATTGGAGCGGTATACTTCCGTAAAGGATTGGGACAATGGCTATCTTGTGGTTATGGCGAAATACCGTCACGACCCGCAGCCGGAGGAAGAATACATCGATTTGCTGCCAATATTAAGCGGCTTGTTTATTAACGCACAGGAATTCTTGAAGCCAATTAAGGGGGTTGCGATTGCCAATGGTTGATTTGAAACAGATTGCGGACGATGCGGAAGTCATTATCGATGGCTATGCGTTTTCAAGGTATCATGACGGTTATCGCGTCTTGAATTTGAATGCTCCGGACAAGGCAGCTGTATTCGCAGCGGATACATCGGTCCTGCAAACAACAATGGACGACATCGAACTGCATATTGTTGCCAAGTATTTGAAATCCAGTCTGAAATATATGGAGGCATGAAATGCCAAAGTATTATGAATTTAAGGTTGCCGGTTATTATCTATACTTTACATCGTTTTGCATTGTAGAATGTATGCATGTTCATGCCAGTGATCGGAAACTGACAGAAACCGGATCTGCAAAATTTTTTGTTAAGGGAAACGGCGACACTGTTATACAGAACAGGGGAGTTTTGACAGACCGTGAGCTGAATAAAATCCAGGAATTCATTAAAGAAAACTATGAAAAAATGTATGAAAAATGGGCAATGTATAGCGAAAACGGTTTCTACCGTGGATAAGAAATAAAAACCCCATTACACACCGTAAAACGCAGAAACCGCCACTCTGCCAAGTGACGGTTTCTAAAGTTTTTCTGTAAAACCTGAACGAGCAGACCGCTTATCGATGATGCTCTTTTCATATTGGTTATACCACGACCCACAAATCGTGAAGATGGGCCGTGGTTTTTGTTTCACCTTATTTATACTCCTGCAGCAGGAACATGGGCTTGATGGCGACCACCTCGTCGTATTCCTCCTGCTCCACCTGAACGTCGGCATTGAGCTTTTTCAGGTCCTCCTTGACAACGGCCAGGGCCTCCTTGGCGCTCTGGGCGCGGCCCTCCCGGAGGACGCGGATCATCCGGTCCAGCACGATGGGGTGGGCATAGCGGGCAGGGACGGGGAAGTCCCCGGGCAGGATGGCTTCCATGTCGGAAATGGAAGCGCCCCAGGCGGCGGTGACGGCCTTCTTGTTGTTCTTCGCCGTGGGGATGACCTGGGTGCCGGAGAACAGGAAGGCGGCTGCCAGACCCAGCAGGGTGAAGTACAGGCCGGTGGTGTCGCGGTTGACGAGCTCATAGATACCGTAGATGCCGCAGACAATGCCGCCTACGATGATGGACAGGGCCACCCAGCGGTAGGCGGGACGGGTGCGGTCCGAGCTGCGCTTGCGCTTGGCGGCAACGGAAAGGGCTGCGGTCTGCTCCGGGTAGCTTGCCAGGAAGGCCTTGGCACCCTCCAGCTCCTCCCGGGCCTTTTGGGCCTTGGGGGTCAGCTCCTTGAGAAATTTCGCCTCCATGGCCGCCTGCTTTTCCTTCAGGCGCTTCTCCGCCTCCAGGCTGTGGGTGGGCAGGTCCGGGCGGATCTTGGAGATATGGGCCAGCAGAAGGTCCACATCCTGTTCGTATTTGAAGTTGCACTGCTTCACCGTGCCGTCGTCCAGCTCCACCACCAGATAGGGAATGGCGCCGAAGACGCCCTTTCCGGAAAAACCGCCCTTGCTCATGGCGACCCGCTTGAAAATACGCTTCACGGATTTCAGCGCCGCATAGTAGACCCGGTCGAAGAAGAAGCTGTTCAGGTAAATGGCCTCATCGCCCACGCCGCAGGGGCCGAAGCGCTTGCAGAATTTTTTGTCAACGGAAAGCGTCGCCTTATCCAGGGCCGTGCTGCCCAGCTGTTTCGGAGTAAAAATCATGGAATACCTCACTTTGAAGAAAATGGAGCTAGGCTCCCCTGAAAGGGGAGCTGGCTCGGCGTCAGCCGAGACTGAGGGGTTCTGAATCATAGCAAGAAAATTGCCTGTTTTCGCCTGCGGCGAGGCTTGGCTTGAGGCCAAGCCGAGACCCCTCAGTCAGCTGCGCTGACAGCTCCCCTTTCAGGGGAGCCTTTCGATTTGCCCACCTTTAAAAAACGCAAAAGGTGGGGAAGTTTCCTCCCCCACCTTCTCTATGGACTTAAATTACTTGCCCAGGGTCTCGTACTGGGGCTTTACGTCGCGCTTCTTGATGGAGTACAGGAAGATACCCAGGAACAGAGCGGCGAAGAGGATGCCAACGGGGTAAGCCAGAGCGGTGTTGAAGCCGCCGGCGGGGTTCAGGAACTGACCCAGGCACTCGTTGCCCAGCATGAAGTAGGTAATGGATACGGCGGTCATGAAGGTAGCGGGAACGGCGGTGATCCAGTAGTTCTTCTTCTCATAGAACAGGAACATGGAAGCACACCACAGAACGATCATAGCCAGGGTCTGGTTGGTCCAGCTGAAGTAACGCCAGATGATGGTATAGTCGATCTTGCCCAGGGCGTTGCCGATGCCCAGGAAGGCACCGATGCCCAGAACGGGAACGCACAGCAGCAGACGGTTCTTCCAGACCTTCTGGTCGATGTGGAACCAGTCAGCCAGCACCAGACGGGCGGACCGGAAAGCGGTGTCGCCGGAGGTGATGGGGCAGGCGATAACGCCCAGCATAGCCAGAGCGATGCCAACGCCGCCCATGGTCTTCTTGCAGACGTCGTAAACAGCGGTGGAACCGCCGCCGCCCAGGGCCAGCAGCTCTTCGCCGGTGTACAGGGCGCAGCCGGCAGCAGCCCAGATCAGGGCAATGATGCCTTCGGAAACCATGGCGCCGTAGAACACGAAGTGGCCCTGCTTCTCACTCTTCAGGCAGCGAGCCATCAGGGGGCTCTGGGTGGCATGGAAGCCGGAAATAGCGCCGCAAGCCACGGTGATGAACATGAAGCTCCAGATGGGGGTGCCCTGCGGATGCATGTTATAGAAGTGGCTCCAGATCTCGGGGATCTCGTAGCCCTTGGTGAAGATACCCAGGCCTACGCCGACGGCCATGACGATCAGGCAGATGCCGAAGACGGGGTAGATCTTGCCGATCAGCTTGTCGATGGACAGGAAGGTGGCGATGAAGTAGTAGACCAGGATCAGGATCAGCCAGAACATCTTGCTGCTCAGAATGCCGGGGGCATTGGAGCACAGCAGCTGCAGCAGGCCAGCGGGGCCAACAGCAAACACGGTGCCGACCATGACCAGCAGAACCACGGAGAACACACGCATTACGTTCTTCATGGTCTTGCCCAGGTAGATGCCGGAGATCTCGGAAATGGAGACGCCGTCATTCCGCTCGGACAGCATACCGGAGAAATAGTCGTGGACGCCGCCGGCAAAGATGGTGCCGAAGGTGATCCACAGGAACACGATGGGCCCCCACAGGGCACCGCTCAGTGCGCCGAAGATGGGGCCGAGGCCCGCGATGTTAAGCAGCTGGATCATGAACAGCTTCCACTGGGGCAGGACCACGTAGTCCACGCCGTCGTTGATGCGCACGGCGGGGGTTTCACGGTCGTCCGGGCCGAAGGTGTTTTCTACGACTTTGCCGTAGAAGAAGTAACCCGCGATCAGGATTGCCAGGCAGAGCAAAAAGCTAATCATTTGGACTCCTCCTTGAAACATATAAAATTTTTCGAATAGGAGCATAATGCCCCACTTCTACGGCGACATTATCGCCGACTTCTGCTGCAAAATCAATGGACAAACTCCACAAAAAAGCTCTGCAAAATTTTGCAGAGTTCACAATACGGACACAATTTGTCCACAAATCTTAAAAAATTGTAAGAAATCGCAGGCTTTGCAAGAGGAAAAGTTTAAGAAAACAGGTCTAAAAATATGCAAAAAGATAAAGCGGAAAAATTTTACTTGACAAAACGAAAACTGCAAATGCGAAAAACAGCGAAAATAACCGATTATTTTCCGGGAAATAGGGACTGTATGCGAAAAAACAATCGCCGCCCCAAAAAGACGGCGGCGATTTTGAAAAAGAAAAATACAAAAAGGATTTCCTGCTTTGGCCGGAATGGCGCGCGATCGCGTCGGCGGCGGTTCAAGGGATAAGCCAGCTGTAATCCTGCCGGCAATCGAGAATATAGTCGATGAAAACCGTATCATCCTGAATCTGATAAAGGATAAGATGCCATTTTGCCACGAACATCTTGTGGTATCGATTCGTCGGGATATATGCCTCCTGAAAGAAGGGAAAACGCTGAGGCATGTGTTCCAGGGAGCGCATGGCCTCCATGAGCTCTGCCTTCTTTGCTGCGGCTGCATCCCGATTTACCTGGGCCAGAAAACGCAGGTGCGATGCAAGCATTCTCTTGGCTCTGTCGGAGACAATAACTTCATATTTTTGATTGCTTGACATGGGCTTATACCTGCGCGATCACATCGTCCAGGTAGGCGTCCAGCGCATCCAAAGTGCAGCCGGACCTGCCTGCCAGACGGTCTTCCTCGACGGTCAACAGTTCTTCTCTCAGCTTCAGCATTTTCTCCCGCCGGTTGAAGGTTTCTATGTCCATAACGACCAAATCTCCCTCGCCGTTTTTGGTGAGAAAGACGGGCTCTGCTGTTTTTCGACACATATCGGCAATTTCATTGTAGTTCTGGCGGATCGCTGCTGACGGACGGATATTCATTTTTTACGCCTCCTTGCATGCAATAAGATAGTATTATTCTGACTGTATTATACCCATAAACTGCAATGAAGTCAATAGGGCGTGGAGGCGAGTGGGGAGACGAAATCATTAAGAAAACCATAAGATTTTCCCCTTTCCCGAAAAAGAAAGTCTTGTTCACAGTTTGTCTATTGTTGCTTTTCCGGGAATATGGTATACTGTAGACGGAAAATTACCCAGAAGGAGGGAACTTCTATGAAATGTCTGAGAGGATTCCGCGTGCTGCTTGGGGCGGCGCTGGCGCTGAGCCTGGTGCTTCCGGCGGCTGCCGAGGCAGGTACGAATACGGATTTTGTAAAGAAGGTCAACGGGCTTCCCACGCTGGAAACCGTCAAGACCCTGTCTGCTGCGGAGCAGCAGGCGCTCTATGCCCACATCGGTGGGCTGTGGGAGGAGGGCTTTTATGCCCTGCCCGAGGCGGACCAGAAGGAGCTGGAGGCAACGCCCCAGTACACCGCCCTGGCGGCGATCACCGAATATCTGAACAATGCCCAGATCAGCCAGCCCGTCTGGCTGGACAGCGGAGCGCTGAGCATCAGCGGCGAGGACCTGAAGGACGGCGAGGACTACTATTATGATGTGGACGCCAAGGAACTGGTTATCACCGGAACCAAGCCTGTCACCGTTGCCATGGCGAAGGACGTGAAGACGTCTGCCGATACCCTGCGCACCAAGGGCGAGGCCCGGGTGACGCTGGTGAACGTGGCCATTGCGGCCCCGGAGGGCAAGAATGCCCTGGAGGCGGACGGCGGCCTGGAACTGACCCTGGTGGGCAGCAATGCCCTGACAGCAGTGGACCAGGCGGCCATCTACGGTCATGAGGGTGTCATTCTATCCGGTACTGGCAGCCTGACGCTTCAAGGCGGCACCGAGTCCAACGGCATTGGGACGAACAGACTGACGGTTACCGGCGGCACGGTAACCGTCATCGGCGGCGACGGCGCCCCCGGTACAAAAGAGACGGCAGGCGGCAGCGGCAGCGATGCCGTGGGAGCCAATGTAATTACGGTCACCGGCGGCAGCCTGAAGCTCACTGGCGGCAAGGCAGGAACGGACGATGGCGGCGGCACCGGAGCGGACGGAGCAGCCACCATTGGCACCGCCATCACCGACGGAGAGAAGCCCCTGTACCAGACAGTCATCCAGCTGACGGATAAGGATAACAAGCCGGTGGCAGACACCGCCGTCGCAGCCCTGGCCCTGTCCCCGGACCAGACCTACGGCTTGCAGGGCGTTGTGACGGATGAAACGGGCAGCATCTATCTGTACCTGCCCCAGGAGACGAAGACCAACGCCGTCTCCGACGGCACCGAGACCTATACGGGAGCGCCCATCGTCTCCGGCGAGAGCGGCATTATGACCCTTTCCCAAAACGGCGGCGACAACAAGCCCTCTGAGCCTGAAACCACAACGACTGCGGCCCCCACCACGGAAACCACTGCCCCCACTACCACCACAACGGCCCCGCCCACTACGCAGACCACGGCGCCCACCACGGAAACGACCGCACCGACGCAGGCCCCCAAGGCGACCCAGGCGGCCCCCAAGCTGGAGCAGGAGTACAAGACCGGGGACTCCGTGATCCTGAAGGTGCCCACCGGCGGCGTGGGCACGGTGAAGTATGCCTACGGCTTCACGGACCGGAAGCCGGAAAGCGACTGGGTGGAGAGCCGGATCTTCCTGAACCTGCAGCCGGGAAAGACCTATTATTTCTACGCCTACTTTACAGGCGACGACAAGACGGAGCCTTCCCCCGTCAGCGAGGCCCTGACGGTCTCCCTGCAAGGGGGCTTCCCCACCGGCGCGATCCAGGTCCAGGGCGGGGAGAAGACCTATGACGGCAAGGCCCTGAGCCTGTCCGTGACCGTCCCTGCCGGGGCTGCCATCCGCTACCGGGAGGGCACTTCCGGGGAGTATACCCAGATTTCCCTGCCAAACTATACCAATGCCGGTACTTACACCGTGGGCTACCAGGTGACCCAGGAGGGCTACGACACGGTAACCGGCACGGCCACCATCAAGATCAATCCCGCCGCGCCTACCATCACCCTGGCGGACCAGAGCGTCAAGCATGACGGCAACACCCATCCCATGAGCGGCGCCAAGGTGACGGGGGTCAACGGCGAGAGCTTCAAGGGCAGCGTGACCTATACCTACTATACCGACGGCCAGTGCACCCAGGGGGAGACCAAGACGCCCCCCTCTGCCGTGGGCACCTACTATGTCCGGGCCTCCATTGCCGCCGGCGGGAACTACACCGCCGCCGTCAGCAATACGGCCAAGCTGACCATTGAAAAGAGGGCCTCCACAGGAACCACCAAGCCTGCCGGAAACAATACCGGCACCTCTGCCACCGGCTACACCATTACGGCCTCTGCCGGGGCAGGCGGCAGCATTACCCAGTCCGGCAAGGTCAGCGTCCAGTCCGGCAAGAGCGTCAGCTTCACCGTTGTGGCCAATAAGGATTACGAGGTGGAGGACGTGAAGGTGGATGGCAAGAGCATCGGCTCCGTGGGCGTGTATACCTTTACGAATGTGAAGGCCAACCACACCATTGAGGCCACCTTCCGCCGCACCGTGGCGGAGACCACCGCCCCCACCACCGAGCCCACCACGGCCCCCACGGAGACCACGGCTCCCACCACGGAGGCAACCGTCCCGGAGACCACCCAGCCGGAAGCACAGCCTGCGAAGAAGCACGGCATCCCCATCATTGTGCCCATTCTGCTGGTTGTCCTGGCAGGCTGCGCCATCGGCGGTGCGGTGTACATCTACAAGCGATACGATCGGGAGTAAACAATCAGGCCGCTGCGGCAATGCATGAACCGCAGCGGCCTTCCTTTATACGCTTATACGCACTTACAGCTTCTTAACCATCAGCGCCCGGATGGCGTTGAGGACGGCCAGGACCATGACGCCCACGTCGGCGAAGATGGCGGCCCACATGTTGGCCTTGCCGATGGCGACCAGCAGCAGGCAGGCCAGCTTGATGCCAATGGCAAAGACAATGTTCTCGTGGACGATCCGCAGGCACTTCCGGGAGATCTTCACGGCCTTGGAGATCTTCATGGGGTCGTCGTCCATGAGCACCACATCGGCGGCCTCAATGGCGGCGTCGGAGCCCATGGCACCCATGGCAATGCCGATGTCCGCCCGGGAGAGCACAGGGGCATCGTTAATGCCGTCGCCTACGAAGGCCAGCTTGCCCTTGTGCTGTCCGGCCAGGAGCTCCTCTACCTTGGAGACCTTGTCTCCGGGGAGCAGCTCACTGTAGACGGTGTCGATGCCCAGCTCCCTGGCGGTGGCCTGGGCTACGGCGTCGATGTCGCCGGTGAGCATGACGGTTCTGGTGATCCCGGCGGCGCGCAGGGCCTCCATGGCGGGCTTGGCGGTGGGCTTCAGCAGATCGGAGATGACGATGTGGCCGGCATAGCTGCCGTCAATGGCCACATGGACGATGGTGCCGGTGCTGTGGCAGTCCTGATAGGCAATGCCCAGGCGCTTCATGAGCTTCCGGTTGCCGGCGGCCACGCTGTGGCCCTCCACCTGGGCGGTGACGCCCTCGCCGCCGATCTCCTGAATATCCGTCACCCGGTCCCGGTCCAGGGGCTTGCCGTAGGCAGATTGCAGGCTCTTGGAGATGGGGTGAGAGGAGGCGCTTTCCGCCAGAGCGGTGTATTCCAGCAGCTTCTCTTCCTCATAGGGGCTGTGGTGAATGCCCGTGACCTCGAAAACGCCCCGGGTCAGGGTGCCGGTCTTGTCGAAGACGACGGTGGTCACATTGGACAGTGTCTCCAGATAGTTGGAGCCCTTGACCAGCACGCCCTCCCGGCTGGCCCCGCCGATCCCGGCGAAGAAGCTCAGGGGGATGGAGATCACCAGGGCACAGGGACAGGAGGTGACCAGGAAGGTCAGTGCCCGGTAGACCCACTGGCCCCAGTTGGCATTGGTACCCATGGCCATACAGACGATGGGGGGCAGCAGGGCCAGGGCAATGGCGCTGTAGACCACGGCGGGGGTATACACCCGGGCAAACTTGGCAATGAAGTCCTCGGATTTGGACTTCCGGGAGGAGGCGTTCTCCACCAGGTCCAGAATTTTCGATACGGTGGATTCGCCGAATTCCTTGGTGGTTTGAATTTTCAGCAGGCCGGACAGGTTGATGCAGCCGGAGATGACCTCCTGGCCCACGGTCACATCCCTGGGCACGCTTTCGCCGGTCAGGGCGGCGGTGTTCAGGGTGGAGCTGCCCTCGGTGACGATGCCGTCGATGGGCACCTTCTCGCCGGGCTGGACCACGATGATGGAGCCGATCTCCACCTCGTCCGGGTCTGCCTTTTCCAGGGCACCCTCCCGCTCCACGTTGGCATAGTCCGGGCGGATGTCCATGAGCTCGCTGATGTTCCGGCGGCTCTTGCCCACGGCGTAGCTCTGGAACAGCTCGCCGATCTGATAGAAGAGCATGACGGCAATGGCCTCGATATAGTCGCCGTTTTCGTAAATGGCCAGGGCCAGAGCGCCGACGGTGGCAATGGCCATGAGCAGGCATTCATCAAACATCTGCCTGTTGCGAATGCCCTTCCAGGCCTTTTTCAGAATATCGCCGCCGATGATCCAGTAGTCCACCAGATAAATGGCCAGCCGCACCCAGCGCCCGAAAGCGCCGAAGAGCCGGTCAAAAACGGCAGCCCCCAGCAGCTGCATCACGATCAGCAGTGCAGCAGAGGCCAGGATCTGAGAAAGCGCTCTTTTTTGCTTCTTTGTCATATGCGATTTCCTTTCATAGTTTAGGCTCCCCTGCAAGGGGAGCTGGCTCGGCGTTAGCCGAGACTGAGGGGTTCCGGCTTGGCCTCAGGGGCAAGCCTCGCCGCAGGCGAAATGCCGGAGCAG
>ERZ772861.1459-NODE-1459-length-19377-cov-3.077425_pt1 | contig 19377 bp, 10 predicted proteins | sample MGYA00512135_ERZ772861 | MGnify/ENA primary metagenome ERZ772861 (study PRJEB29015, sample SAMEA2737700) | human gut metagenome | biome: human gut; feature: human-associated habitat; material: faeces | place: China | collected 2012 ...
TACGGAAGTTCCATTCATGCGTATTTTCTTGCTCGGCGCGGCACGATTTGAGGAGTTCCAGGGCATGAAGAAATAAAGCATCCTCACCGGGCTGAGCCAGATTGTTGTAGGCCCGAGCCAATTCACTTGTTAAACGAAGCGTTCTCTTCGTTGCCGGCAGCGCTTCGACTGCATTAATGATGGTTTGGTATTCATTCTCCTGATTCCAAATCCTGATCTTTGGGATGAGCGCTTCTTCTTCTGCCGTATAGTCCTCAGTCTCTTCATCCGCCGGCGCACTGTCTCCCATATGCACTGCAGTTTGCCGGATGCGGAAGCACACCTCCCCGGCTTCGTCGGGTGTGCCGTCCTCACCTCTGATGAGCAGTCCGATCTCCTCGTTTTGCCGCACATTAATGCAGACCACGTCAGACGCAGATATGTCATGGTCCTTGAGCAGCTGCGGAAGAGCACGGATTACATCGCCGAGCCATCCAACAGAGACGTGTGAAAGCGCCGGAACATTCATTAAGAACCGAAAGACCAGCGGGAACCCAGCCGCCGAAGAGGTGCCCGTGCAAAAAGGTACTTCAGGAGGATCCGCAGGCTGCCAGTCACTGAAGTTAAAGAGCGCAAAAACCGCCTCCAAACCATCGGGCTTAGCGAGAATGCAGTTGTTGAAGCGGGTATAGACGAGAAGCTCATCAGAGGGCATCTGGTTTCGCTGCAGCGCTTCATCCGCATCCGGATCAATCAGGTGATTGGAGAGCTGAAGAATGTCGCTCCCCGACTCAATCTCACGGCGTGCTGTGAGGAACTCCGGATCACCGGGCACCAGTGCGAGACCGGTCTCGATCGCTTTGAGCGCACCTTCCGCATCGCCGAAATGCGCACGCAGTTTTGCTGCTTCCAGCCATCCCCATGGATATGTCGGCTCTTCTCGCAGAGCACGCTCCGCACATTGATGCGCCTCTTCAATTTTCCCCAGATGAAGCCATACTGCACAAAGACGATAAAAGAAGACTCCGCAGCCGGCAGCCGAAGCTTCAGCTCGCCGAAGAATGCTGAGAGCGCGGATGCAGTCTTCATATTGGTGCAGATTAAGGCAGGCATGCGCGCGCATCAATGCACACTCGAGATCTTGATCAGCCGCTTCGCGCGTGAAGCGCCCTTCCCTGATGCCTCGATCTATAACGGCATCGATTTCAGCCAGAATTCGCCCAGGCCGAATTTCATTGCCCGAGTTGAAGGCAGCCAGTTTGGCTCGATCTTCATCTGACAAAATAATTCCGCGCGGCGTCATCACAATTCTCCTCTCATGCGTGCTGCGAACCGCCTCACGCGTGAGCCTCATCCTCATGGGCGAGCAATTCATTGGGCTGGAACCGAATCTTCCAGGTGTCACGTCCCTTTAAAAAGATACCTGGACTTCTCTCGAGCGGCAATTTTTGTCCGGCGGTATAGCTCACCGTTTCACCATCCTGAAAGTCCACTTCGTTTTCAGACACATAATCCGCTGTGTCGGCAAGGAAGAAAAAGAGCTCCATGGGGTCAATATCCGCTGCCGGAACTTCCATTTCCATTCGGCCCAGGGCTTCAAGACCTTCCGTCCAAGCTGCAAAGCCGCCCGATTCAAGGCGCACGACAGAGACCCACACGAGGCAAAGCGTTGGAAATGCGCCGTCTTTCATACATTGGGCAAAATCACGGTATGTTTCGGGCTGATGCACCACTCCATTGATATAGATGCCGACGGAGGAAGCCTCTCCTGAGAGCGACGCACAAACCTTCGCAAATGCCCTGCCGGCCCTTTTCCCGGGCAGAGGCGCAGTCACAATCAAGTGCGCACGATGGTGCGCCACTAAACTTTTATCTCCTCGCCAAAGGAAATTGTCTTCTGCCGCACCGAGCGCCTCATTATCAGGAATCGGAGCAGGAATCAAGCGTATAAAAACCGGCACGTCGTCAACGATGAAGCATGATGTCGACGAAGAAGCACCGTCTTCGAGCTCAATCGAATCGTCCCACTCTCGGCGGAAGCGCTTCACGAAAGCTGACGCACACCATGCCGCATCCTTAAGAAGGACAAAAGAGAGGAAAATGCTGCGGGGCGAAGATCTCGCGGCACCATTGCTGATCGAATCACACATAGGCACACCATGGCGGTTAGTGGAGAGGCTTACGCTGCTTTCTGTCATTTTCTCATGCCGCGCCGCAATCTCTTTATGAAGAGACTTCAATGTCGACAGTCTGCCCCCAAAGCGCAGCCCAAATGATTTCCTGCGGTCTCAAATCGATTGATAATGGTTTTCTTTACATTTGACTATCGCGGTCTGCGCCATTGTCATGATTATTTTCCTCATCAAGCTTATCGCTGCACCGCTTCTGCTTGCGCTGGCCACATTGGCTGCTCGGCGCTGGGGAACGGTTTTGGGCGGGATTCTCATTGGACTGCCGCTGATCTCCGGACCTATTTCTGTTTTTCTGGCCATCGAAAACGGTGCCGGATTTGCCGTTGAAACAGCCAGAGGCGCATTGGCTGGAACCGTTGCACTTGCTGTCTTCACCTGTGTCTATGCGGCGGTCTGCCCTAAAGGATGGCTTAAAGCTTCTTTTTTAAGCGTGGCGCTCTATGTTTTAGCCTCTTGGATCGCAGCCGAGCTTCCGATCTCTGCTGTGACGCTGGCAGTCTCCGCTGCGGCCGCCATCATCCTTTCGCTTTGGATCATGCCCGTTCCTCACGGTGCAGCCGTGAAACACCGTCCGCCGAAACATGATCTCCTGATGCGCATGGGCATGATGATGGTGCTGATGATTGCCATCACCTTCCTGGCGCCCTATATCGGCCCTACCGCCTCAGGCATCGCATCAACTTTTCCGTACATGGCGCTCACCATGGCGGTTTTCTCCCAAATCCAAGGCGGCCCGGATAATGCCCGCCGAGCCATGCACGGGCTGATGCTCGGCATGTACAGCGGTCTGGTCTTCAATCTCGTCGTATGGGCACTGGCGGCTGAGGATCGACTGCTTATCGCTTATGCGGCCGCAACAGCCGCTGCGCTCGCTGCTCAGGGCGTTGTTCTGGCCCTGACGCTTAAAAAAACAGCATGACGCCTCTCTGATCCAGTGTCTTTTAAGGCATTTATAGTTTGAAAACATCTTGTCATTCAGACTGTGCGGGGGCCGTTGAGCAGAAAACACGATCAAAGAGGCTTTGAATCATTTTCTTGATGCCTTCCTGACTCTTTCAGAGCCCATAAGATATGACTCAGCCGCAGCCATATGTTTATCTTTAATCGATTCTAAATAGCGACTTATTTTGCTTATCGCGCAAACTTACTTTGTTCGGAACGATATATATCGTTTTCAATGCAATATATTGATAAACAAGATTAAGTAGTCATAAAATTCTTTATATTTCAAATACACAGCTCCTCATCCTCACCATAAAATACGGTCATTGTGCCGCGTTAATCATGCCTATTAAACGCTGACACAGTTTCCCGCTTTCGACGCAGGGAATACATTTCCAAAAAAAAGGAGTTTTGGATGAAAAAATGGATTCTTGGAGCTGCAGCCGCCGCGCTGCTTCCCATTTTTGCTCAAGCAGATCAGCCGCGAGATGAATTTTTCTGGCTTTCTGAAATCAATAAAGCGAGCTGCATCATCAATACCGAAGAAGGCCTGCTTGAGAAGACGATGGGTGAGCGCATTGCCAAAGGAATCTCTGCCGTCATCACCAACGGCAATAAAGAAAACGGTCCTCGGCCCAAGCAGGTCATCAAGTATGAGCCTTACCTCATTAAGGAAGTCGGCATGGATGCAACCATGCTGCATATCGGCCGCTCCAGTCAGGACATGCATGCCACCTACCGAACGGCCATCATTCGTGACAATACGCTCAAGCTTTCAGAGACGCTCACCAACGCAATGGAAGTTTTGAATACGCTCGCCAAAAACAATCAGGCAACGATCGTTCCGAACTACACCAACGGCGTAGCGGCTCAGCCCAATTCTTATGCGCACTACCTCATGGGCTATCAAGCAGCCTTCTCGCGCGATCTGGAAAAAATCCGCAACTTTTATCAGCGCCTCAATTACTGTGCGATGGGCACCACCGTTCTGAACGGGACGAGCTGGCCGCTGGATCGTCAGCGCATGGCCGATTATCTGGGTTTCGCCGGGCCTGTGCCCAATGCCTACGATGCCGGTCAGATGAAGTCCGTGGATGAACCCGTCGAACTGGCAGCCATTGCAACGAGCATTGCACTGAACGTGGGCACTTTCATTCAGGATGTTTCCGTTCAGTATGCGCAGCCCCGTCCCTGGATCCTGCTGCAGGAAGGCGGAGACAACACCTATGTTTCCTCTGCGATGCCGCAAAAGCGCAATCCCGGCTTGATGATCAACACGAGAGCTGCCGCGAGCGATGTGATCGGTCAGGCGCAGACAGTCATCCTCAAGGCCCACAACATCCCGCCCGGAATGAGTGACCCCAAGAGCGTTTCGGCCAATGCCAAACTCGCCAACGATACCTCCGCGCTTTTGAAGCAGTTCACGCGCGTTATCAAGGCGCTGCGCGTGAATCCCGAGCGTGCGCTTGAAGAGCTCAACAGCGACTGGACAGCTTCTCAGGAAGTTGCGGACGTTTTAATGCGCGAATATAAGCTCCCATTCCGCGTGGGTCATCATGTAGCGAGCCATATCGTCACCTATGCCCGAAACAACAACCTGTCGCCCACCAACTTCCCGTATGAACAGGTCAAGAAGATCTATGCAGAGGTCATCAAGAGTGAATATCCGCAAGGGAATCCAGTCTGCCCAATGAGCGAACAAGAGTTCCGCGACACCCTCAATCCCACCGCGATTGTTGCCAACCGCAAGACTGAAGGCGGTCCTCAGCCCGCAGAGCTGACTAAAGCACTGTCAGCCGCAGATGCCGCGATTGCCGAGCAGCGCGAGTGGACGAAGCAAAACCGCCGGCACATTGATCAGAGTCTCGCTAAGCTCGATGCTGACTTCCAGAAACTCATCGAGCAGAAATAATCGGCATCCTGAATGCGGCAGGGAGCCGCATTCAGCCTGACGTTTTGCACCTCCCGGCGAAATGGCGCACCCAATGACGCGCGCAGCCTTCGCCGGGAGTTTGTGTATAGGCGCGTGACCCGCTTTAGCCTCTGCGTCCGGTGAGATACTCGTAAAGCCCCTCTTCCACGGGCGTTTCCAAACGCCAGTGCATCTCAAACGCCGATTGGCCATTGGCAAGGCGAACGGGCTGCGGCGCTGCGGCAGCGTGCATTGCGCCAAGAAAATAAAAAGCCTTGGCTTCATCGTCGTCCTTGCTGCGGCGTACAAATAAGAGTATTCGAATCGCAGCGTACTGACCTTTTTGCGTCATGCGCTGAGCATCCTGCGAATCAATCTGTCGATTGACCTTAGAGAGCGAGATCAGTTCTGCCGGCGAAATAAAACGGTCGGCATAAGCAATCGCGCCGGCCTGCTTCTCGTAATTGATGAATATGGGGAAGGTCTGCGTTTTCTCATCGTAGAAATAGCCGCCGATATTGATGGACGTGATATTGCGGTCCCAATCGAGCAGCCGACAGACATCCTCATAGGTGTAGGTCGACCCGAGCAGCAAAAACGTGTCCTCCCAACGATGACTTTCGCATGCGCGGCAGCGATTGAGCACAAAATGGGTGAGCGACTCCAAATGCCGGCGAAATGACGGTTCATCCGCAAGACAGCAAAAGAACTGCGGATCTGCCCGCCAGCGGCGCACCCTCTTTCCGTCTTCGACATCATCAAGCGCTTCAATCACTTCACAGCCGGCATTTCGCTTGATGTCATTGAGCGTACGCTCAAACTTCGCGGTCATTACGCATTCCACATTCCGCAGATGCGCCGGCGAGGCTTTGAAGTTGTAGGGTTCCGCACTGAGTTTTTCGATCAGCGCCGCACGCAGATCGCTGCGACCTTCAAGCGCAGCCTGCAGCACCAAAGCTTCCGACGGCCTGAGCGCTGACCCCAAACGATTCGAGCACCATCTCAAACGCTTGACCGCGGCATCTGACAAACGTTCTGAATAGTCGGGTTCATACTGCACCAAAAAATCGTAGTAGGACGACCTTTTCCGCAGCAGGAACTTGGAAGCATCGATGGACGCATGTTCCTCAAAATCAGCGAGCTCGGGTATCCGCCCAAGCTTATATTTCAGAAGTTTGTAGGCATCCAGAAGCAGTGGATCGGAATTCAGGGACGCGCTGTCAATTGCCCGATAAATTCGGCTGCGGGCCACTTCGTCAAAATGGATGGAGGAAGCCCCCGGAATGCGCTCAGCCCCCGTCGTCACGAAGCGGCGAAGCTTTTCTTTCGAATACGAGCGATCATCCGAAAGCGCTGTCGCGATGAGATAATTTTTCTCATAGTTTCCGATAAAGTCGAGCACAATCACATATTCCTTGTCGGCGGCACGGCGCAGCCCGCGGCCGAGCTGCTGCACAAACACAATTGCACTTTCCGTGCGGCGCAGCATCAGAATTTGATTGACCTCAGGAATATCCACTCCCTCGTTAAAAATATCAACCGTAGCAATATATTCGAGCCGATTGGGACCCATGCCGTGCGTGAGCTGCTCAATCGCTGCTTCGCGCTCATCCTGAGCGGTTTGACCGCCAAGCGCAATCGCCGGATGCCCTGCACTCGTGAAAGCGGCCGCAGCGGCGCGAGCTTCTTCGAGACTGCCCGCAAAAATTAAGCCTTTCACGCGGTCACCGCAGGAGCCAAAATACTCCGCCTGATCGATAACGTGCTGGATGCGCTCAGGCCAATTCGGATTCGTAAAATCCGGAAGCTGACCTGCTTCTTCGCCCGTCTCGTCTTCCGTTCCGGCAGAGAGCCCAAAGTAATGAAAGGGCGTTAAGAGATTCTCTTCAAGGGCTTCGGAGAGACGAATCTCATGCGCAATGACATGGTCAAAGAGTTTGAAAATATCAAAGCCGTCCGTTCGCTCCGGACTGCCCGTCATCCCGAGCCAGAAGGCTGGTCTGAACCAATTCATGATGCGCTGATAGCTGGGCGCGCCTGCTCGGTGCACTTCATCAATGATGATGAAGGCAAAGGCATCTTTAGGAAACGTCTGCAGCACCGCGGTCTTGGCAAGCGTCTGCATCGTGGCAAAAACAAAGTCGCACTCCGACGCTTTTTCATTTCCGGAAAGCAGCCCGAAGGAACCTGCGGCATCTCCCAAAACAATACGGAAACTCTTCAAAGCCTGCCGCGCAATTTGCTCTCGGTGAACAATGAAGAGCATGCGGAAGCGCTGGGAATGTCGGCTTTCTCGGTCTCTAGGAGCGTGGGCTGAAGGGGTACGCTGAAATTGAGCGATTGCATCGCGCACCGCGAAGGCGGCAGCAAAGGTTTTGCCCGTACCGGTAGCAGAAATCAGCAGTGCGCGCTCAGCCCCATTGCTTCTGAGGGCTTTAAGCCGAGCGAGAAAAGCCTGCTGCATGGAATTGGGCTCCGCGCAGCCCGGCTTAATCGTTGGCTGAGCATTGACCGCAGCCTTGCGGGCTTCGAGCTGAGCAGCGCCGAGCTGACGATATTCCCGCTCATACGCTTCCATTTCCAGCGCAGCATCGCGGGATGCGGCATCGGACCAAAGAGAATCAAATTCGGCGAGGATCGACTGAGCGAGCTCACCTCTTTCGCAGGCAACGATGCGCGTATTCCATTCGCGGTTGGTCGTGAGCGCCGAGAGCGTCAAATTGGAACTGCCGATGATGATCCGCAGAAGATTATTGGAGCTGTGAAAGATATAGCCTTTGGTGTGAAACCCTGCCGCCCCCTGCGTGCGAAAAATTCGGACCTCTAAATTGGGCAGTGCCAGGAGCTGCCGCAATGCGCCGGGTTCAGTGAAATAGAGATAATCGGTCGTGAGAATGCGCCCATGCACACCCTTGGCCGCAAGACGCTGCAGCGTCAGAAGGAGCGGCGCAATGCCGGACTTCGTGATAAAGGCAACGCTGATAGAAAAGGACCGGGCATGGCTAAGCTCATCGTCAATCGCCGTCAGTATTTTTAAATGACGAATCGGATCATTGGCGAGAAGGGTTGTCCGCAGTCCAGCTTCCGAAGGGATAGCCGCATCGGCAAATGAAGTAGCCAGACTCTTTTGGAGATTTTCCGAAGAATTCTCAAGGCATAAGCCGTCTTTATCCCTATGAGCAGCTGAAGGGAAAGCTTCGAAGTTCATGGCAGCATACGACCAAATGGGATGAATCCGAAGCAGCATAGCAGCCGAGCGACGACCCTGCGGTGCGCCGATGCCTTTTCCCTTTAGGAATCAATGACGACAACCGTTGTTTCTTCTCCACATCCTCCCAAAAAAGAGCGGCCGGTCAGGCGATCTGCGCGGACATCCCGCTCAAAGCGCCCTTCATCAATAGCAAAAGCCGCCGAAGCACCTGTGTCAGGCGCTGCGGCGGCTTTGCTTGTCGGGCTCGATTCAGATAAACGTATTAATCCACGACGCCCGCCTGAAGATGCTGCAGATCACGAACCTTTTCGGAGAGTTCGCTGCGGCGGATACCTTCGGCAGCGGCCAGACCGCCGGCCATTGTTGTGTAATACGTCGTCTGTTCGGCGAGGCAGACCTGCCGAATGGCACGGGCGTCATCGAGTTCGTGCTCATGCTCAGCCACCGACATCACGACAAGGTTGATCTCCTTATTCTTGATGAGGTCAATGACGTTGGGGCGGCCTTCATGCACACGGCTCACGCTGCGGCAGGGAATGCCGGCCGCTTGAATGACTCTGGCCGTACCTGCTGTGGCAATCAGTTTGAAGCCGGCGTGATGAAGTTCGTGGGCTGCGATCGTCACCTTAGGCTTATCGCTGTCGCGCACAGAGAGGAAGCACAGCCCCGAAGACGGCAGCTTAGAGGCCGCGGCAAGCTGACTCTTACGAAGCGCTTCGCCGAAGTCGCTGCCGATGCCCATCACTTCGCCCGTGGAGCGCATTTCCGGCCCGAGAACCGGGTCGACCCCCATGAACTTCGCAAACGGGAAGACCGCTTCCTTGACGGAGAAGTACTTCGGCGCCTTCTCGAGCTCTTCAACCGTCAGTCCCTGATCGGCGATCTTGTCGCCCACCATGCAGCGCACGGCGATCTTGGCGAGCTGATGGCCCGTCGCTTTGGAAACAAACGGCACGGTACGCGAAGCGCGGGGATTCACTTCCAGCACGTACACCACAGGTTCTTCGGTGTGGGCATTCTTAACGGCAAACTGCACGTTCATGAGGCCGACCACTTTGAGCGCCTTGGCGAGTTCGCGGGTTTCGCGGCGAATTTCCGCAACGAGCGACGGCGCCAGACTGTAGGGCGGCAGCGAGCAGGCCGAATCGCCGGAGTGCACGCCGGCTTGTTCAATATGCTCCATGACGCCGGCAACAGCTACGACGTCTCCGTCGCAGACCGCATCAACGTCCATTTCAACCGCGTCGTCGAGGAACCGGTCGAGGAGCACCGGTTCTTCGGGGCTTACCTTCACAGCCTCGCGCATGTATTTGACGAGGCGCTCGGGCGTATGCACGATTTCCATCGCACGGCCGCCGAGAACGTAGCTCGGACGAACGACAATCGGGTAACCGATTTCTTCGGCCTTGGCAAGCGCTTCTTCTTCCGTATGCGCAATACGGTTGGGCGGCTGAAGCAGACCGAGCTGATTGATGAGCTTCTGGAAGCGTTCGCGGTCTTCCGCGCAGTCGATCGCGTCGGGCGTCGTGCCGATGATAGGCACGCCGTGGGCTTCGAGTGCACGGCAGATTTTGAGCGGCGTCTGACCGCCGTACTGCACAATCACGCCTTGAGGCTTCTCAATTTCACAAATGGCGAGCACGTCTTCGAGCGTCACCGGTTCGAAATAGAGACGATCGGAGGTGTCGTAGTCGGTGGAGACCGTTTCCGGATTGCAGTTCACCATGATCGACTCCCACCCGTCCTCGTGAAGCGCCATGGAGGCATGCACGCAGCAGTAGTCGAATTCAATGCCCTGACCAATGCGGTTGGGACCGCCGCCCAGCACGATCACCTTTTTCTTGTCGGTAGGATCAGCTTCGCTGATGCGGCTTCGTTCATAGGTTGAATAGAGGTACGCCGTGGTGGTGGCAAATTCCGCTGCGCAGGTATCCACCCGCTTATAAACGGGTTCAACGCCGAGCACTCGGCGAGCTTCACGCACTTCATTTTCGTGGCAGTCTGCCAGCAGCTTGGCGATGCGCTTGTCGGAGAACCCGCGGCTCTTCAATGCCCAGAAGTCGTCGACATCGAGTTCATTGAGATTGTGGCCGGCAATAGACGCTTCCACTTTCACCAGCTCGTCAATTTGGCGCAGGAACCAGGGATCAATCTTTGAAAGCTCGAAGATTTCTTCCACCGTCATGCCGATGCGGAAGCCGTCGGCCACATAGAAAATGCGTTCCGGTCCGGGTTCGGCAATTTCGCACAGAATCTTCGAACGGTCGGTAGTAATGGGATCGAGACCGCACTTGCCGGTTTCGAGACCGCGGAGCGCCTTCTGCAGAGATTCTTCGAACGTACGGCCGATGGCCATGACTTCGCCCACCGACTTCATCTGCGTGGTGAGGCGATCGTCGGCAGCGGGGAATTTTTCGAAAGCAAAGCGCGGCACCTTGGTGACCACGTAGTCAATGGCAGGCTCAAACGACGCCGGGGTCTTTCCGCCCGTCATTTCGTTCTTCAGTTCGTCAAGCGTATAACCCACGGCGAGCTTGGCTGCGATCTTCGCAATCGGGAAGCCCGTAGCCTTTGAGGCCAGCGCAGACGAACGCGAAACACGAGGATTCATTTCGATGACGATCATGCGGCCGTTTTGCGGATTAACCGCAAACTGGACGTTCGAACCGCCCGTATCCACGCCGATCGCACGAAGCACCGCCATCGAGGCATCGCGCATCGCCTGATATTCCTTGTCGGTGAGCGTCTGTGCGGGGGCGACCGTAATGGAGTCGCCGGTATGGACGCCCATCGGATCCAGATTTTCGATCGAGCAGACGATGATGCAGTTGTCCGCCTTGTCGCGGACCACCTCCATCTCGTACTCCTTCCAGCCGAGAAGCGACTCTTCAATGAGCACTTCCGAGGTAGGCGACAATTCAAGACCGCGCGAAACGATCTCCAGGAACTCGTCCATGTTGTAGGCAATGCCGCCGCCCGTACCGCCCAACGTAAAGCTCGGACGGATCACCGCCGGGAAACCGACGGTCTTCTGAATAGCAAATGCTTCTTCGAGCGTATGAGCAGCACCCGAGCGCGCGCTTTCAAGACCGATTTCGGTCATCAGCTTCTTGAAGCGTTCGCGGTCTTCGGCTTTGTCGATGGCTTCCGGAGTGGCGCCGATCAGTTCAACGCCCCAGCGGCGGAGGACGCCGTGGTGAACGAGATCCATTGCGCAGTTGAGCGCCGTCTGGCCGCCCATCGTCGGCAGGATCGCATCCGGACGTTCTTTTTCGATGATGCGCGCCACCGTTTCCCAAGTGATCGGTTCGATGTAGGTAGCATCCGCCGTCTTCGGATCGGTCATGATGGTTGCGGGGTTGGAGTTCACGAGAATAACGCGATACCCCTCTTCGCGCAGCACGCGGCAGGCCTGCACGCCCGAATAGTCGAATTCACATGCCTGACCGATGATGATCGGACCGGCACCGATGATAAGAATAGATTGAATGTCTGTACGCTTCGCCATGATTCGCTTCTAGTTCGTTTGTTCTGTGCTTTGTCGACTTCGCTGGGCCCATCAGCCGGCACGGCGGCCGGCGAGGCTCTTCGCAAACTTTTCGAAGAGCACGTCAATATCGTGCGGACCGGGACTCGCTTCCGGATGCCCCTGGAAGCAGAATGCGGGCTGCCCGATCAGCTCAAAGCCCTGCAGACTGCCGTCAAAGAGAGAGTGGTGCGTGGCACGGGCATTGGCCGGCAGCGTATCGGCATCCACCGCAAAACCGTGATTCTGGCTCGTGATGTAAACGCGCTTCGTTTCAACGTTTTCCACCGGGTGATTGGCGCCGTGATGGCCGAACTTCATCTTGAGGGTCTTCGCACCGACGGCGAGCCCCATGATTTGATGACCGAGGCAGATGCCGAAAAGCGGCAGCTTGGCCGCGATGGCCTTCTGCGCCACCTCAATGGCGTATGTGCAGGGCGCAGGATCGCCGGGGCCGTTCGAAAGGAAGATGCCGTCGGGCTGATGCTTCATCGCTTCTTCAAAGGGCGTCTGAGCCGGCACGACCGTCACACGGATGCCGCGATCCGCAAGGAGGCGCAGGATATTGGTCTTGATGCCGAAGTCATAGGCAACGACGTGATACGGGAAAACCGCTGCGCGGCGGAACCCGGCAGGCTCGCCCTCGCGCGAAGGCTCCCAGCTGCCGTCCGTCCAGTCATAGACATGATCGGTCGTAACGGTCTTTGCCAGATCCTGGCCGGCCATTGAGCCCCAGCTGCGGGCAGCTTCAAGCGCCTGCTGCAGATCCTCATCGGTGAGCTCATCACCCACCTGCTTGGCGATGATTGCGCCGGCCTGAGCACCGGTCGTACGCAGATGAATGGTCAGCGCACGCGTATCAATGCCGCAGATCGCCTTCACGCCGGCATCCTTCAAAGCTTCCGGGAGACTTTGACGAGCGCGCCAATTGCTTGGCACATCAGCAGCCGCTTTGACAATCAAACCAGCTGCGTGAATGGCATTGCTTTCCATGTCCTCAGGATTAACGCCGACATTGCCGATGTGCGCGCAGGTAAGCGTCACGAGCTGCCCCGTGTAGGAGGGATCCGTGAGGATTTCCTGATAACCCGTCATCGAGGTGTTGAAGACAACTTCGCCAACCGTAAGACCTGCCGCACCGGTACTTTCACCCTGAAAGACCGTGCCGTCGGCCAGTACGAGCGCCGCTTGAGGTCGAGTTTTCGCAATAAGTGCCACGATGGATACCCTTCCGTTTTGTGTTCTGTTTCTTGATGCTGCGGCTGAGCGAGAACGGTAAATCAAAGCTTGGGGAGAGGTGCATTCGAAGGCTGGTTCGAGGACCGCAATAAGTTCAGTCCTCAAGGCCGCTTTCGAATGCTCCTCCCGGTCTGTATCCGCCATCCATTTTTTCGGAAAGGGATAAACAGAGTCTGAAAGAAACCGGCATGCACCGAAAAATGCCTTTTAGGCACCAATGATGCGTGGCTGCAAGCACACTCCGACCGCAGTACGGCGGAAAGTCTATCCATGACCTGTTTGCGCTCGCCTCTGCTCATCTAGGTAAATTACCTTCCCCAACCCCGACCTTATCAACCACTCTCAATGTGTCGATCATTTGTCGACCAATTGGTTGAAATTCAAGTGATTTGGTTGTTCGATCCGCTTCTTTTTCAACGTTGGTCGGCCAGAAAACAGGAGCTGCAGCAGGTTTGAAAACACCGTCTGAAATGTCTTTCAGCACCTACTATTTTGCCTTTGAATACAGATTCGAATCCAAAAAAGAAGGCCGGCGCACCCTTTTGCGATGCTCCGGCCTTTTTAGCCTTGATCGTTTTGTTTTATTCGTATGGAGGATTTCAGCGTTTAAGCGGATTCAATCCCACGCCGTCCTGACCGCGCTCAGGCGCCTGCTGCATGCCGCCACCCAATTTCATCATCTTCTCAAGGTCCGTTTCGGGCTTCTCACCCACGTCATCCTTGGGAATTGCCTTGAGGCCGCCTGCCGCGAGCGTCATCTCGATTTGCTGCGTCAGCGCGTCATGGACTTCATTGCCTGCCGGGATCTGCTTTCTCAAACGATCGAAAAGCACTGCCGCATGAGCATAGTCGCCGCGTTCAAAGGCCGCTGCCGCGCCGATCATCAAACCTTTCTGGTGCCAAGGATCGACTGCGAGCGCCTTCTCTGCAATCTCACCGGCCTTCAAAAGGTCAGACGGATTAAGTGCAATGGTCAAGTCGGCGAGCTCAGCCCAGGCGTTGGCGTTTTTCGGCGCAAGCCGCACCACGTTTTCAAAGGCGATCGCCGCCTGACTTAAGTTTCCAGTCGCGTTGTACTGCTCAGCCAGAAGCTCCCACGCTTCAAGATTGTCCTTGTTGCTCTGAACAGCTTTTTCAAGCGAAGCCATCGTGCCCTGCATGTCGCGCTCAGACTTCGCTGCTTGCGCAGCCAAGCGAACCTGTTCGACAGCACGCTCATCAAGCGCGGAAAAGTCGCCGTACCAAAGATAAGCACCCACCGCTGTCGCAGGAATCATCACAGCAACCGCCGCTGTCGTAATAAGCGACGAACGGGCATTGTACGCACCTGAGACGGATCGGCGGAATCCTTCGTTTCCTCAGTCTCCTCGAGTACGCGGAGCGCAAGCTCTTCCTCTCGCTCTGCAAATGCAGCCTGCGTCAGACGGCCGGCAGCTTGCTGTTCAACAAGATGGGCATACTCTTCGCGAAGTCCCGCAAGATTATCAGCCGTGCGCGCTTCTTCAGCACGACCGCCCTTGGAGTGACCGAGCAGCGCCCAAGCAAAGGCACCCACAACGCCCGCCGTCAGGACGAGCGCAAAAATGCAGAAGATCACTTCGTATTTCATTCTGATGCTCCGCGAGTTTGAACGCCATGCTTGAGCGAACTTTGCCGGGCAGCAAAGCCGCCGTCGACATATTCGACTTCACCTCTGAGGAAAGCCTTGGCGCAGGCGAGCGACTCTGCAGATGCCGCAAGCCTGCGGGCTTTCGCATCTTCTCGGCGGATGCGCACTATGCGCACCATGCCCCAGAAGGCCAGAAACACGAATGCAATCGGCCCCAGCCACAAAAGCCAGGTCTTGGCCTTAAAAGGCGGCTTAAAGAGAACATAGTCGCCGTAGCGCTCGACCATGAAAGCCACCACTTCGTCATCTGTACGGCCGGCTTTAACCTGCTCGGCCACCTCTCGGCGCAGATCTACTGCCAGCTGAGCATTCGATTCCGCAATAGTTTCATTAGCACAAACCAGGCACCGAAGCTGAGACGCAATGTTGTGCACCCGAGGATTGGCTGCCGGATCAAACTCAGAGGGCTTGGCTTCAGCCGTTTTCAGGTTAGCAAAGGCATCGGCCGAATTTTCAACGGTTCCCAGTGAGGGCGCTGAGTCCAGAAAGGCAGCTGCCGCTTTGGATTTTTCGGTAGCCGTGACGGATCCCATGAGCGGCTCAGCCGCATAGCTTGATGCCGGCGCAGCAAGCATCGCCAAAACGCAGCATGCCGCAGCGGTGCCGGCTGCTGAAACTGCAGCGAGTTTGCCCATTTCACGCAGCTGAGGCGCTCTGGTCGAACGCGTTGCCATTGCGAGGAGTCCGCCCAGCGCCATGAAGAGCGTACCGATCCAGATGAGTGTCACAAAAGGCTTCACATAAGCGCGCACCACCCAGCCTTCCCCGTCAGGGGTAGGCGAAGCAAGCGACACGTAGATGTCTTCGGTAATTCGATGAAGAATGGCCGCCTCCGTCATCGTCATATTCTGCACGGCGTCGTAGTTGCGTTTTTCCGGGAAAAGCTGCTCGAATTCTTTGCCCTGATCATTGACGATCGTCAGTACGCCTCTAGCAGCCGTGTAATTGGGACCGCGGTATTCGCTCCATCCGTCATAGCGAAGCGTAACGTCGCGCACCTGCACGGTCTGACCTGGCTGCATAGCCGCCCCTCGCTCCACCTGATAAATGCCGTTGGCAGCCGCGCCGAAAATGAGCAGCGCAAGCCCCAGATGGGCAATATGCATGCCCCACCAGGGAAGCGTCTGTCCGAACACACTGCGTTTTTGCGCACGGGCCGTACGGGCGTAGCGCACCCAGTCGGCAGCGGCGCCGAAGACAATCCAATAGGTAAGGAATGCGGCAAGCGCCATCACGGTCGACCAGGCTCCCAGAAGAACCGGCGTGAGGAGTCCCAAAACAAGCGCCACAGCGAGCGGCAGTCCCAGCAAACGACCCATGCGGTCAATGCTTTGCGACTTCCAAGCACAAACAGCACCCACCGGCACAAGGAATGCAAGCGGCACCATCGCGCTGCCGAAGACGCTCTCAAAGTACGGCCCGCCCACGGTGATGCGGCCGCCTCCGACCGCATCCAGGAAAAGCGGATAAAGCGTGCCTAAGAGCACGATCGCCATACCAGCGACGAGGAGCAGATTGTTTCCCATGAGGAGCGATTCGCGCGACAGTCCCGAGAAGGACGCCGCCGATGCGACCGAGCCGGCCCGCCAGGCAAAAAGCAGGAAGGACACGCCGATCACAATCACGAGGAAGATGAGAATGAACATGCCTCGGGCTGGGTCCGACGCAAAAGCATGAACACTCGTCAGAACGCCCGAACGCACGAGGAACGTGCCCAAAAGAGAAAGTGAAAAAGTCAGGATGGCGAGGAAAACCGTCCAAATCTTGAAGGCTCCCCGCTTCTCGGTCACCGCGAGACTGTGCATCAATGCCGTGCCTGTCAGCCACGGCATCAGTGAAGCATTTTCCACCGGATCCCAGGCCCACCAGCCGCCCCAGCCAAGCTCGTAGTAGCTCCAGTAAGAGCCGAGGCTGATGCCAAGCGTCAGGAGCACCCATGAAGCCGTCGTCCACGGACGCATCCACCGCGCCCAAGCGACGTCCAGACGGCCGCCCAACAGTGCCGCAACGGCAAAAGCAAAAGGAACGGCAAAGCCCACATAACCTAAGTAAAGTAGCGGCGGATGGAAGATCATCCCCGGGTCCTGCAGCAGCGGATTAAGGTCCGCACCGGCCTCGGCCGGCGGAAAGAGCCGCAGGAACGGATTCGAAGTAGTGAGGATAAAAAGGTACAGCCCGAAGGTGATGATGAAGAGCGTGCCGAGAATGCGCGCAAGCACGCGTTCAGGCAGATGACGGGCTGAAAGCGCAACAGCAAAAATCCACCACGCGAGCGTCGTCACCCAAAAGAGGATCGAGCCTTCGTGCGAACCCCACACAGCCGCGAGCTTGTAGTACCACGGGAGCGCAATATTGGAGTTGCGGGCGACATTCAGAATAGAAAAATCGCTTTCGACAAAGCCCCAGGCCAGAGCGCCGATCGCAATGGTTGCCAGAACGGCAAGAACGGCAGCGGCAGCCATGCCGACACGCATCCAGCTTCTGCTGGCCAATTCGGCGCCGGCGAGGGTCAGCACACCGCCGACGGCACTCACCATGAGCGCCAATATAAGGGCATACTGCCCAATTTCTGCTGTCACAGGATGGTCTCCTTCTTGAGGCCGATTGAGGTGCTCTCACGAGCCTGCGGACCTTCTTTTGCTTTCGGGGTCCTTGCCGCTGCGTCCGGGCATTTGTCTTTGCGCAGCATGTACGAAAAACGCCGCCCGCTGACCACTCTCACCCGAAAACACCCAGGGAGAACGGCACGAGCGGCGTTTTCGCCGCAGAACGCGATCCAGCCAAAGGCCGGCCGCGATCTCCTGAATCAGGATTACTTGGCGTCCTTCACTTCAGCGCGCAGAACCTGTTCATGAATAAAGGCCTGAACCTTGCGCTGCAGAAGGATATGACGGAGCTCTTCCTTGCGGGCTTCATACTTCGGGTAGAGTTCAGCCGGACGAACATCCTCAACCTTCACCACATGGAAACCAGCCGGCGACTGCACCGGAACCATATCCATTTCACCCTTCTTGAGGCCCATGATGGCGCTCGAGAGCTGGCCGGTAAAGACCGAAGCAGAGGTCCAATCGAGAATGCCGCCGCGGTCCTTGCTTTCTTCGTCCAGAGACTTTTCAGCAGCGATCTTCGCAAAGGATGCACCCTTATTGATCTGATCGATGATCTGCTTGGCTTCGTCCTGCGTCTTCACGAGAATGTGACGGACGCGGTATTCGGTCTTGCCCCAGCGATCGCTTTCCTTCTGATATTCGTCCTTGAGTTCCTTTTCGGTAACCGGATTCTTCTTGACGTACTCATTGACGGCATGCTTCATCAGAACCATGTCGGTCATGCGTTCGATGTCATCCTTGACGGCCTGCTGCTTGTCGAGGCCTTCCTTCTTCGCGTACTGGCTCATCACCTTGTACTCGATGACCATCTGGCGCACCTGATCCTCAATCTGAGGATTCGCAATGGCGGCATGAGGATTGGGATTATTCGAGATGGCTTCCGTTGCAACGGCCTCCTGCTGTCCCTTGGTCACGAGGTCGCCATTGACCGTGAAGTCCTTGAATTCAGCCATGGCGGCGCCGGAGGCGACGACGAGAGCAAGCGCGGCGGCAATGGTGGTCTTCATCATTTTTTATGAATCCTCTTTTGTTGGGTCTATTCATGCCTGGACGGAGCTTCAAAAACGGAAGCTGCCGTCGGTCTACGGCAATTGGATGAAGGCATTCTGCGCGGGAAAAATTTCCCGAACCTTACAGGAATGACCGTCAAGGCTATGAAATGCGCCGATTTCGGGTTCTCCCGTATATGAAAACAGCAGATGAGACGACTTTTTCTCATAAAGGCATCCCCGAACACCTGCCGATACCCGCTCTCCAAAGCGATCTGCCGCAGCCCTTCATACCGTCAATAACTCTGCGGCAGAAGTCTCAAGCCGTCAGGCAATACCGCAATGAACCGTCAGATCTTTCTTCAGATCGGTCTCGCCGTGCATAGACTGCATTTCATCAGCACGGCGACCGCTCGATATTCGAACGTTCGACCCATATCAAAAAAGAGAGAGGAACCAACACTATGAAACGCCGCGACATCGCACTGGCAGCCGCACTGCTGCCTTTTGCCTCCATTTTTGCGGGCAGCACCGCTTTTGCCGCTGATGCCGGGAATCTCAAGAAACTCCGCGTCGGCGTCACTGCCGGTCCGGCAGCCGAAATTCTCGAACAAGTCGTGCCGCTGGCTATAGCCAAAGGCCTCGACATTCAGATCTTTGAATTCCAAGACTACATTCAGCCAAATGCAGCCCTCGATTCGGGTGACCTTGACGCCAATATCTTTCAGACCATTCCGTTCATGGAGCAGACCATCAAAGACCGCGGCTACCACCTGAGCGTCGCCGGCAAAGGGTTCACGCTGCCGATGGCCTTCTATTCGAAGAAAGTGAAGAGTTTTGCGGAAGCGCCTAAAGGCGCCACGGTCGGCATCCCGAACGATCCGGCCATGGGCGGCCGCGCGCTTTTCCTGCTGGAAAAGGGCGGTGTCATTAAGCTGCGCAAGGGTGTGGGCTACACGCCTTCAGTGCTCGATATTGTTGAAAATCCCAAAGATCTCAAGTTCGTTGAACTCGAAGCCGCTCAGCTGCCGCATTCGCTCAATGACCTGACGATTTCGGCCGTTAACGGCAACTATGCCTATGTTGCCAACCTCAATCCCACGCGTGAC
>ERZ772861.1464-NODE-1464-length-19331-cov-3.363457_pt1 | contig 19331 bp, 22 predicted proteins | sample MGYA00512135_ERZ772861 | MGnify/ENA primary metagenome ERZ772861 (study PRJEB29015, sample SAMEA2737700) | human gut metagenome | biome: human gut; feature: human-associated habitat; material: faeces | place: China | collected 2012 ...
ATTATCATCATTTTTAAAAAGTTTAATAAGTTGTTCTATTACCGTAAGTTGCTCAGAAGAAAGATTTGAAACATCAATCGTGTGTGTATGTTTAATACCGAGTAAATAATCTGTTGTCACATGAAATATTCTTGACAGCTTAATAAGAATTTCGGGAGATGGTGAACGCTCTTGCAATTCATAATAGGAAATTACAGATTTAGTAACGCCGATTTTATCCGCAAGTTCTTTTTGTGTCATTTTATGCTTAAGTCGTAATTCTTTTAAATTGCTATCAAAATCAACCATATTTATTTATAGTAAAAGTGTAATTCGGTTTATAACCATAATTCGCTGATGTTGAGCCTGAATATTGTGCAAGCACTTCCTGTTCATTTGCAAAAACACAGTTTGGCATAATTGATGTAAAGATTACAATGGATAAAATCAAAGAAATTATTTTTTTCATAAATTTCTTATCCTTTCTAAAAGCTTAAGTTAATATATCTCATCTACTATCATATACTTCATTTGCTTATAAGTTATCTCATTTATATCTATTCCATAAAAGTTACATCCGGAAAATGTTGAAAATTTAGGTTCATGTAAATACAATGTACTATAATCGGATTTATATTTGTCATTAAATTTATTTCTAATATCGCTTATATACTCATCAAAATTCGAGTTTGTATTTCCGGAATTATAATAAGTAATCTTTGCGGAATTATTCAACAAATACTGTTGAATATCATCGATTTTAATAAAAACAGCGCCAATTCTTCCGGTTCTGATTATTTCACCGACATTATTTTTCGTCCAAACAACATTTTTGTATTTATCCTTTTCTTCGTTATAAATACCATAAACAGCCGTATCGTTAATATTGACCATATCAATATTTTCATCTACATTGTTTTGCAACTCTTCTGTTATCCATTCTGAAACCTCTTTCATTTGGTAAGCATCATAATATCTAAAATTCATAAATTTTATATTAAATATGCGACCGTCATCCTTTGATTCATATACCAAATATGAATCGTGCCAAACAACAGCCCAATAATCTATATCATAATGAAAGTTTCCCGGACAATAATCGTAAACTTTGTAGTCACTCATTTTGGTGTCATATTTATTAGCTAAATATATCCTCGGGAAAATCGAGACAAACAGCATTGTTATAAAAATATATAATATTAAAGCGATTAAAAATACTATTCCAATTTTCTTTGCTTTTTTCATATTATAACCCCCTATAATACTACTATATCATAAAATAAATTAACATAAAAGTAGAAAATTAATATTAAAAATGAACAAGTCTTGAATTTTTTTTATTGACAACAACTCGCTAATAAAATATCATTTAGTTATGATTAAGATTATGTTTGTATGCCACGGCAACATTTGTCGTTCGCCGATGGCTGAATTTGTGTTAAAAGATATGGCTAAGCGCAGAGGTTTGGAAAAGGATTTTGTAATTGCCTCCTCTGCTACCAGTACGGAAGAAATATGGAACGGTGTGGGCAATCCTGTTTATCCGCCTGCAAAAGGTGTTCTTGAAGGTCACGGCATTGACCCGAGCGGTAAAAGAGCCGTTCAGCTTAAAGCGAGTGATTACGATAAATACGATTTGTTCATCGGTATGGACAGTGCCAACATTCGCAATATGACTCGTATTCTCGGTGTAGATAAGCGGGGCAAAATCCATAAGCTGATGGAATACACCGGCCGTAACTCTGATGTTTCCGATCCTTGGTATACCCGTGATTTTGACAGGTGCTACAAGGACATCTATGCTGGTTGCGAAGCATTGCTAAACAGCTTACTATAATTATTGATTGAAACTACGAAAGGATGAAATATATGAAAATTAAACCATTCAAGATTACAAGCGCAGGAAATACATTAAGAGGAATAATGCTTAACTGTGATGCAAAAACCCCTAAAAAGACGGTCATTTTATGCCATGGCTTTGCAAGCAATATGCTGATTACCTCGCCTTATGCAAAGGCATTTATAGATTCTGGATATGCCGTAATTATGTTTGATTTTTGTATGTCCGGCAGTGGAATTTCCAGTGGCAAAAGTGTAAATATGAGCGTACAGACTCAAAAGAAAAATCTTTTTGATGTGCTTGAATATGCGAAGACTCTTGATTTTGTTGACAACAATCACATAACCCTTTGCGGTTGCAGTCAGGGTGGACTTGTGTGCTCGTTAGTAGCTGCCGAAAAAGAGGACGAAATCGAGAGGCTGATTATGTATTATCCCGCCCTTTGTATTCCCGATGATTCAAGACGCGGATGTGTAATAGGAACAAAGATCAATCCAAACAATGTGCCTGACAGCTTTCACGGTGTTTTTGTCAAGCTCGGCAAAAAATATGTTGAGGATGCAAAAACTCTTGACCCTTATGAGCAGATTTGCACCTTCAAAAAGCCTGTTTTGATTATTCACGGAATTGAGGACAAGCTCGTTAAGATTGAATATTCAAGAAAAGCGAATGAGAGATATGAGAATTGCGAACTGATTGAGGTTCACGGCGACCACGGATTTATCCTAAAGGGCTTCAAAGCTGGCAAGAAAGCAACTGCAAAATATTTGAAGGATTTGGATTTGTAATGTGCTATGAAAATTCTAATTGATGCAGACAATCGAGATAGCAAAAGAGAATAAAATTGAGGTTAGCTTATGATAAAGAGCAACAGACAAAAAGGGAAGAAAAGCGAAAAAAAGATATTGCAAGGACAAAAGAAAAACACAATTTACAAAAAACAGAATTAAAGATTAATGATTTACTAAATGATATTGATAATCATCCACAAAAAAATATTATTGAGGAAACAAAATTTCAAATATCAAAGTTAAAAATTGAAAAAGAATCTTTGAGCTTTTTTGAAATCGGTAAAAAGAAAACGCTTCAAAAACAAATTGATGATTTTACATATTATTTAAAAGAGTATACAGAGGATATGGAGAAAGATGTTGCAAATCTTGAAAAAGAAATTAATATTGTTAAATCAAGAATTGAAGAAATTGATTTAGAATTATCCATTTGACATAATGTGAAAAAAGTGGTAAAATATCGTTAACTTAATAAGTCAGGGGTGCTGATTGTTTTTCAATCTTGGCTGAGATTATACCCTTCTAACCTGTTCGGTAATGCGAGCGTAGGAAGACGATATAAATTTAGGATTTCAGCACCGATTTTTTCGGTGCTTTTTTTCTTGACTTATCAAGAATATTATGAAAGGAAGTATTTTATTATGAAAGCAAGTGTTGCTATTCAGGTTTTGCCAAGCGTAAAGGATGAGGACGAGCTTATCCGCATTGTTGACGAGGTTATTGCATACATCAAGTCAACAGGGCTCAATTATTATGTAGGTCCGTTCGAAACTACCATTGAGGGCGAAAGCTATGATGAGCTTATGGAAATTGTTGCAAACTGCCAAAAGGTTGCAATCAAGGCAGGTTGTCCAAGCGTGAGCGCATATGTCAAGGTGGTTTACAATCCTGAGGGCGAGGTATTGACCATTGACAAAAAAGTTACAAAACATCACCAATAAACTTGCACCGCTCGGTGCGATAATTGTCATATTGCTGTTGTGGTTTTTGGCTTGTGATATGGAACTTGTGCCTGCATATATGTTGCCGTCACCGATTGATGTTGTCAAAGCGTTTGTTGACAATTTTTCAATTATGATGAAACAGGCGGCTATCACTTTGCAGGAAACTTTTTACGGCTTGCTCATCGGCATTGCAATAGCCTTTGTTATTGCAAGCCTTATGGACAGATTTACCATAATCAACAAGGCTCTTTATCCTGTTTTGGTTGTTACTCAAACAATTCCGACCATTGCAATTGCACCTCTTTTGGTGCTCTGGATGGGCTTTGGTATGGCTCCGAAAATCACACTTGTTGTTCTCACAACATTTTTCCCTATTGCAATCGGACTTCTCAACGGATTTGAAAGCGTTGATGCTGATGCTATAAATCTTATGCGTTCTATGGGAGCAACACGACTTCAAATTTTTAGGATAGTCAAATTGCCGAATGCTACCGCTTCGTTCTTTTCGGGGCTTCGCATTTCTGCCGCCTATGCGGTTGTCGGTGCCGTTGTTTCGGAATGGCTCGGCGGATTTGAGGGACTCGGCGTTTATATGACAAGAGTAAAAAAGGCTTATGCCTTTGATAAAATGTTTGCCGTTATCGTGTTTATTTCGGCAATCAGCTTGGTGCTTATGGGCATTGTTATTTTGCTTGAAAGAATTTCTATGCCGTGGGTACATAGAACAGAAAATTTGGGAGACAAAAAATGAAAAAGTTTAAGAAAATAATCGCATTGTTGCTTGCACTTTCTCTTGTTTGTGCATTTGCCGCTTGCTCAAAGGCAAATTCGGATGATGCGTCAGACGACACAACAAAAGAATTAAAGGATGTTACACTCTGCCTTGATTGGACACCTAACACAAACCACACAGGTTTTTATGTTGCATTGCAAAAAGGTTATTACAAAGATGCAGGCCTTAATGTATCAATCGTTCAGCCACCTGAAAACGGTGCAACAGAGGCTTGTTCCGCAGGTCAGGCACAGTTTGCTATTGATGCACAGGATACAATCGCTTCTGCTTTCACATCTGCAACTCCAATGCAGGTTACAGCTGTTGCCGCTCTTCTTCAGCACAACACTTCTTGCGTTATGTCTAAAAAGGGCGCAGGTATCGACAGTCCAAAGGGTCTTGAAGGCAAAACATATCTCACTTGGGATTCACCTATCGAACTCGCAATGTTGGAAAATGTTGTTAAGGCAGACGGCGGTGATTGGAGCAAGGTTAAGAGAATTCCAAACACTGTAACAGACGAAGCACAGGATGTAAAGCAAAATCCGGATCACGCAATTTGGGTGTTTGACGGATGGGGCGGAGTTAACGCTCAGGTAAACAATGTAGAAGTTGACAAGTTCTTCTTTAAGGATTTGAACCCTACATTTGACTATTACACTCCTATTCTTATTGCAAACAACGATCTTATCAAGAACGACCCTGAAACAGTTAAGGCATTCCTTTCTGCAACCAAAAAGGGATATGAATATGCTATCGAAAATCCTGACGAAGCAGCTCAAATCCTTATTGACGGTGACGACACAGGCTCACTCAAGGGCAGTGAAGAACTTGTAAAGGCAAGCCAAAAGTATATGGTAGACCAGTATATTGCTGACGCTCCGAAGTGGGGTTATATCGACCCTGCAAGATGGAACGCATTTTATAACTGGCTCGGCGAAGAAAAGATTGTAGAAGAAAAAATTCCTGAAAACACAGGTTTCACAAACGATTATTTGGCATAATTTATGGAAATTTTAAAGGCTGAAAATATTTATAAAAGCTTCGGCGATAATAAGGTCTTAAAAGGTGCTTCGCTTACACTCAACAAGGGCGAGATTGTCAGCCTTTTGGGTGTCAGCGGCGGCGGAAAAACAACGCTGTTTAATGTCCTGTCGGGTATTCATATGCCCGACAGCGGCAAGGTTTGGTTAAACGGCGAGGACATTACGGGCAAGCCGGGCAATGTCAGCTATATGCTTCAAAAAGATTTGCTTTTGCCTTACAGAAAGGTGATAGACAACGTTTCGCTTCCTCTTGTTATTAAGGGTGTCGGCAAAAAAGAGGCGAGAGCACAGGCAGAGCCTTATTTCAAAACCTTTGGTCTTGACGGCACGCAGTACCGGTATCCGTCACAGCTTTCGGGCGGTATGCGTCAGAGAGCGGCTTTGCTTCGCACTTATTTGTCATCAAACGGCGTTGCACTTCTTGATGAGCCGTTCAGTGCACTTGATACCATTACAAAATCCGTTATTCACAAGTGGTATCTTGATGTTATGCAAAACATTGATTTGTCAACGGTGTTCATTACTCACGATATTGACGAGGCAATTTTGCTGTCGGACAGAATTTATATTCTTGCCGACGGTGTGTGTGCAAATGAGATTAAAATCGATGCACCAAAGCCGAGAACAACCGAGTTCAATCTAACAGATGAGTTTTTGAATTACAAAAGGCAAATTGTGCAAATATTACATTTATTGTAATCTGCACAAAAATCGACTTAAATTTTCTACATATAATGTAAAAATTTAGTATTTACTTTTATATTTAATAGTATTAAAATTAAAAAAGAGGGCAAGGAAGTCTTTTCATTTATTGGGAGTTTTCTTGCGCTTTTTTTTATTAAATTCTATTTTTGGGGGAAATTTTATGAAGAATTTAGGTTACTATAACGGTAAATATGACGAAATCGAGAATATGCAAATTCCGATGCTTGACAGAGTTTGCTGGTTTGGTGACGGTGTTTACGATGCTACTTATGCTCACAACCATGTTGTTTTTGACATGGATGCTCACCTTACAAGATTTTACAATTCCGCAAAACTTCTTGGTATGAACATTCCTATTGAGCGTGATGAACTCGACAAACTTCTTCGTGAACTTGTTTTGAAGGTTGATGACGGCGACCAGTTTGTTTATATGCAGGTTACAAGAGGCAACGGACTCAGAGGTCATATTTATCCTGAGGATATGCAGGGTAATTTGTGGATTACTCTCACCCCGGCTCATGTTGCAGATACATACAAGCCTATTGATGTTATCACTTATGAGGACAAGAGATTTTATTATTGCAATTGCAAAACCTTGAACCTTATTCCGTCTTGCCTTGCAGCAACAGCAGCAGACAGAGCGGGTTGTCAAGAGGCTATTTTCCACAGAGGCGATTTAGTAACCGAATGTGCACACTCAAATGTTTCTATTTTTAAGGACGGCAAGGTTATCACTCATCAACTTGACGATAAGGTACTTCCGGGTACTGCAAGAATTCGTCTTCTTGCTTTTGCAAAAAAACTCGGCTATGGCGTTGAAGAAAGAGATTACACCCTTGATGAACTTATGAATGCCGATGAAATTATTGTTCATTCAACAGGTTCATTCTGTATTCCTGTAAAGACAGTTGACGGCAAGCCGGTAGGCGGTAAAGCACCTGAAATGCTCAAGACAATTCAGGACGCTTTGGTTAAAGATTTTGAGGAGCAGTGCAAAGCATAATGAACAGAACAGAACTTACAAAACTTAATGTCGGCTACAATCTTGATTGGCTGATGAATCTTGACCCGAGAGGCTACGGTGTGTGCCGTATTCTTTATGACGGTGCAATCAAATACACAGGCAAGCCTTTGTCACTCAACGGAGCGGAGGGACTTGTAGCGAATATCAAAAAGGGCGAAAAAGTGTTTATCCTTACGGGTTTTGTTCTTCTTCCGTGGAACGAGGCTGAAACGGACGGCATTATTTCTTCAACCGTATTTGCTCGATTTGTTATGCGTGCCTTTGGTGCAAAGCCTGTTATGATTGTTCCCGATCAATGCGAAAAATCAATCAAGGCTATGAGCAAGGTACTTGGTTTTGATGTTACTTATGATATAGACAATATTCCCGACAACACAGTTTGCATTGTCACCTTTACAAAGGACAAGGCAAAAGAGGATGAACAAACAGCAGAGATTCTTTCTCACGGTTTGCCGTGTGCGATTATATCCAACGAAGCACCGGGCAGAAACAAAAACGGCTACTATCACAATGCAGTCGGCGTAAACACAACTGATGTTGAGGCAAAGTATGATGTTCTTTTCAGAGAATGTCAAAGCAGGGGAGTGTACAACCTTTCAATCGGTGACCTCGGCAATGAGCTTGGTATGGGCACTATTGAGGAGCATATAAGAAAGTATATTCCGTATGCCGAAAAAGGCGGTTGCAAAGCAGGTACGGGATTTGGAATTTTGGCGGATACAGCCGCCGATAATATTATTACGGCAACTGTCAGCGATTGGGGAATGAACGCACTTATGGCGTGCACGGCATTCCTTTTGGGCGATGTTAATCTTCTTCATACGGAAGAGGAGGAGTCAGCCGTTATGGACGCTGCAGCAGGTGCAGGTATGCTTGATATGTACGGCGAAGCAAGGCCGTATATTGACGGTATCGGCAAAAATATTGTTTTGCCTATGCTTTCGCTTATGCGCGGACTTGTTGATTATCCTCATACTGTTGAGGATAAAACAACCGCTTGGTTTGAAACTACACTTAAAAAAGGATATTTCGGATGATACATTCATTTTTGCAAAATGGTGACAGTGCAGTTACCGTACAGTTTAAAAATGAAATAAGCAGAGAGGTCAATGCGTATGTGACCTCTCTTTGTGCCGAAATCGAGCAGGCAGGGATAAAGGGCGTTACCGAATATATCCCAACATTTTGCTCGGTGTCGGTGCTTTATGATTGTGCCGAAATCAGTGCAAAAAAACTCATAAGCAAGCTTGAAAAGATAATTAAAAATATAAAAATCACATCAAGCCGCAAAGCTAAGTTGTATGAAATTCCTGTGTGCTATGATGATTGCTTTGCTCTTGATATGGGCAATGTTTGTGAGCATTCTCACCTTACAAGGGAAGAAGTTATTGCTCGGCACAGCGGCAGAGATTATCTCATTTATATGCTTGGATTTTTGCCGGGGTTTGCTTATCTCGGCGGCATGGACGAAGCGCTTGCAACGCCCCGCCTTGATTCACCGAGGTCGGAGATTTTTGAGGGTGCTGTCGGTATCGGCGGTGAGCAAACAGGCATTTATCCCGTCGCTTCACCGGGCGGATGGCAGCTTATCGGCAAAACTCCTGTCAAAGTTTATGACAAGGAAAGAGAAAATCCGATTTTGTATTCATCGGGTGATTACATTCGATTTGTGCCTGTCAGCCTTGCCGAATATGACCAAATAGAAAAGAGAATTAAAAATTCCACATATGAGGTTAAAGTTACGGAGGTTGAACGATGATTGAAATTATTACTCCGGGACTATTAACTACCGTGCAGGATTTCGGCAGAGTCGGTGTTATGAAAAACGGCTTTACCCAAAACGGTGTTATGGACAGATTCAGTATGAGGGTTGCCAACCGTTTGTGCGGCAATTGCGACAGTGCTCCTGTTCTTGAAATGACTGTGCTCGGCATTACGGCAAAATTTACTCAGGATACGGTGATTTGTGTTTCCGGTGCGGATTTTGATGCAAAAATAAATGATAAGCCGATAAAAAGAAACAAGGCTTACAAGATAAATAACGGCGACATTCTTTCTATGGGTGCGGCAAAAAGCGGTTTGCGTGCTTATCTTGCCGTTGCAGGCGGAATAGTCGGCGAATATGTTTTTGGCAGTGCTTCTACAAATTTGAAGTTTGCTTTTGGCGGATACAATGGCAGAAAACTGCAAAGCGGAGATGTTCTTGCAATAGGAACGGGTGCGTTTCCTCTTGGTAATATTGACAAGTGGGAAATTCCCGAATCCGAATATGGCAACGATACGGAACTTCGTGTTGTTTTAGGTCCGCAAAATGATATGTTCACAGACGAGGACATAAGGCTTTTCTTGTCGCAGAAGTATGAAGTTACCACTCAGTCGGACAGAATGGGTATAAGGCTTTCAGGCGAACCGCTCAAGTCGAAAAACGGTATGGATATTATATCCGACGGCATTGTTTTCGGTTCTGTTCAAGTGCCGAATTCGGGCGAGCCTATTATTCTTATGGCAGACCATCAAACCACGGGCGGATATGCCAAAATTGCGACTGTTATCAGCGTTGATTTGCCTCGTGCGTCACAGCTTTCGGCAGGGAATACCGTCAGATTTAAGAGTGTTACCGTTGAGGAAGCGGAGCAAGAAGCAAAAAAGCAAAAACGATTTTTTGATAATTTATATATGTTTTGATTTTAGGAGTGAATATGGATTATTCAGCAATGCACCCTCAGGAAGTGAAAAAACTTATCCGTGAGGGCAAAATTGATTTTCAAACATCAGGTATGTGTGCAGGTTATGCGCAGGCAAATCTTTGTATTTTGCCAAAGGACTATGCGTTTGATTTTCTCCTTTTTTGTATGCGTAACCCAAAGCCGTGCCCGATTTTAGAGGTTGGCGATGTCGGTTCAAGAGAGTTCAAGGTTATGGCAAGCGAGGGAGATGTGTGCACGGATTTTCCAAAGTACAGAATTTGGAAAAACGGTGTGCTTGAAAAAGAGGTTACAGATATTTCCGAATATTGGCAGGATGATTTTGTATACTTTCTCATCGGTTGCAGCTTCAGCTTTGAGAGCGAAATGCTCGAGGCGGACATTCCTGTTCGTCATATAGAGGAAAATGTTAATGTGCCGATGTTCAATACAAATATTGAACTTGCTTCGGCAGGGGCATTCCCCGGGAATATGGTCGTTTCAATGCGTCCGATACCAAATGATTTGGTTGTTAAGGCGGTTGAGGTAACTGCAGCAATGCCAAAAGTTCACGGTGCACCTATTCAAATCGGCAATCCGGAAGTAATCGGCATTTCGGATGTCAATCATCCGGATTACGGCGACAGCGTTACAATCAACGAGGGTGAAGTGCCGGTGTTTTGGCCGTGCGGTGTAACCCCTCAAAATGCCGTTATGCAAACAAAGCCACCGATAGCAATTACTCATGCACCGGGGCATATGTTTATCACAGATGTAAAAAATGTTGCGTTAAAGTATTAATTTGCGTAGCGTTTATATCTGTTTTATTAGAATTTATTAAGGAGTTTATAGATGTATTTTGTAGATTTAAACTCGGATTTAGGCGAGGGAGCTGCTTTTGATTCGCAGATTATTCCCTTGATTACTTCGGCAAATATCGCTTGCGGATTTCACGCAGGTGACAGCAATATTATGAACACAACCGTTGCTTTGTGCAAGGAAAATTCCGTTGCGTTTGGTGCTCATCCCGGCTATTTGGACAAGGAAAATTTTGGCAGAACAAATATGACCTTGTCACCTGAAGAGGTGTACAACATTACGCTTTGTCAACTTGGCTCACTTTCAGCTTTTGCAAAGGCACAAGGCGTGAAGATGCAACATGTCAAGCCTCACGGGGCAATGTACAATATGGCGGCAAAGGATATGGAAATGTCGCTTGCCATTGCAAATGCAATCAAGGATTTTGATTCGTCACTTATTTTGCTTGCCCTTTCAGGTTCAAAAATGATTGATGCGGCAAAACAGGTCGGTATAAAATATGCCAGCGAGGTTTTTGCTGACAGAGCGTACGAGGCTGACGGTTCATTGCGTAAAAGAACGCTTGAAGGCTCAATGATTACCGATGAAAACGAGGCTATTGCCCGTGTTATTCGTATGATAAAAGAAGGCAAGGTTACCGCTTACACAGGCGAGGAAGTGCCGATTGAGGCTCACAGCGTTTGCGTTCACGGTGACGGAGAAAAGGCACTTGATTTTGTTCGTGCACTCAACAGGGCTTTTGCCGAAAATGATATAAAAACTGTGCCACTTTCAGAGGTGATTAGATAATGTACTTTAGAACACAGGCAAAAATTGATTTGGATGCCGTTGAATATAATTATAACAACACTCGTGCCAAATTGCCGCAGGGTTGCAAACTTTTAGGAGTTATTAAAGCCGATGCTTACGGTCACGGTGCCGTTGAGCTTGCAAGATTTTTGGAAAATAAATGCGATTTTTTCGGTGTTGCTTGCATCGAGGAAGCCGTTGAATTAAAAAAAGCCGGCATAAAAACCCCGATTTTAATTTTGGGTTATGTCGCTCCGGCATTTTATGATTTGGTTGTAAAATATGACATTCGAATTCCTGTTTTTTCATACGACACGGCAAAGGCTTTGTCTGATGAAGCGGTTAAGCAGGGCAAAACTGTGCCGTTCCATTTTTGTATTGATACGGGAATGAGCCGTATCGGCTTTCAGGTTAATGAGGAAAGTGCCGATGTTTGCAAACAGATTTGTGCTTTGCCGAACATTGAAGCCGAGGGGCTGTTTTCTCATTTTGCAACGGCTGATGAATCGGATTTGACAAAAGCACTTGCACAGCGAGAAAAGTATAAGAAATTTGTTGAGATGCTTGAGGGTAGAGGAATTCAAATCCCGATTAAGCATCTTAACAACAGTGCAGGCATTATGAATTTTGATGAATATTTCGATATGTGCCGAATGGGTATTATACTTTATGGCCTTTATCCGAGCGAGGAAGTTGACAAGTCGCTTCTAGACATCAAGCCTGTTATGTCGTGGCTTACTCATATTTCGCACATTAAAACTCTTGAAGCCGGCAGAGAAGTGTCTTATGGCGGAACATTCAAAACAACCGAGCCGAGAGTGATTGCGACTATCCCTGTCGGTTATGCCGATGGTTATCCTCGTTGCCTTTCAAACAAGGGCAGAGTAATCATCAACGGTCAATATGCACCGATTGTCGGCAGAGTTTGTATGGATCAGTTTATGGTTGATGTAACAGATGTTGACGGTGCAGAACTTGACAGCATCGTAACATTGGTCGGCAAAGACGGTGACGCCGAGCTTTCTATGGAAGAAGTTTCAAATGCCGCTTACTCATTCAACTATGAACTCCCGTGCCGAGTTGCACGCAGAGTGCCGAGAACTTATTATAAAGACGGCAAGCTTGTTAAAGCAACTAATTATATGTATTAATTTAGAATATAAAACAATAAAGGCTCTCTTGTGTAAAGGGAGCCTTTATTATATATCAGTCTATTTGAACATAATATGTGTTCAGGACAGCTTCCATAACGCTGTCCTCGTCAGGAGTGAATTCGGCGATGACGGCATCAGGATATTTGGTGTGTTTGGTTTCGGTCATTGAGCCGGTGATAGTATAGGTTTCAAATGAGTCGATACCTTTGTCAAGCACGGTTGATGCAAGATAGGTTGCATTGTTGAGAGTGATGTTTGTTTGGCTGTATTTTGATGCTGTATTGTAAAGTTTCGTGACAACACCGAAATCTTTTTTAACCGCAGGAATGAGCTGTTGTGCAAATGCCTTTACATATTGTTCAATTCTTGCCGAACGATTAAGCGAAGCTTCAAGATAATCCATATCTCTTGTTCTTACATAAGCTTCAGCCATATCACCTTTGAGTGTAACCTTTTTGCCCTTTTCAATTCCTTTGTCGGGAACACTGTATTGTGCCTCAAGTGTTACTCCGCCGATTGCATCGTTAATCGGTGCAACACCTTCAAGGTCAAGGGCAAAATATTTGTTGATTGGTACATTGTATAAAATTCTGCTGATAGCCTTTGTTACATTTTCACAGCTCTTTGTTTTGCCGTCGCCGTAAGCATAGGCAAGGCAAAGCTGAACATTGTCTGTGCTCAAGAAAACGCCTGTGTCATTGTAGACATCAATGTCAACCATTGTGTCACGAGGAATATTGATTATTTTAACTGTTCCGTCGCTTGTGTCAACTGTTACAACAACATCTGCATCGGCACAGCCTACAAAATCAGCATCCTTTTTGCTTTGCAAATCTCTTTGGTCAACACCCATAAAGGCAATAGACACAACATTTTCGTTAAATGCGTATTTGTGCCCTTTGTATGTGATGATTTCTTCATGGTTATTATCGTTGATTACGGCAGAAGTAAAATCGGTTTTACCTTGATTTTTTAGGTAAGCATATGTTCCGCCGAGTGATGAAATCAAAAGGGTTATTATTAAAAGAATAATAAGGAATACTTTAAGACTTTTATTCATTTTTTTCTTTCTTCTTTTTTTGGAAGAATGACGGTGAGATGAATAATGATGATGACCTGATGAATGTGAGTGATGATGCTCACCGCTTGATGAGTGGTGGTGATGGTGGTGGTGAATAGGTTCCTTGCTTGTTACTTCCTTTTCAACAAGTGCTTTTATTTCAGGCATTTGTACGTTTACATTGCTGCTTTCCTGTGAGCTTTTTTCATCGATTTTATCAGGCTCTTTATATCCTCCGCCAAAAAGTATATCTTCACTTTCCGTGGTATTCAAATTTGGGTCAATTGGTTTTTTCATTTTTTATTAATACTCCGCATATTAAATATCTGTTGCTTTTTTGTCCTGTAAAGCAGGTGGACAGCACGACTATATTATCGTTTATTGTAATTTCTTTGTCAAGTGAATTTCTCACATTTTTGTTGGCAGATGTTGGGTTTTGTATCATATCGATAAATTGCTTGAAAATATCATCGTTGTGAAAATCAAAACTGTTCATTATATGCCTGTCGTCGTATTTAAATGCCGATACAATTTTGTATGTCAGCTTTTGAGTAGGCGTATAAATAACAAATTTGCTGTGCTTTTCAAAAAAATCCTGCTTTTCAAATCTGTGAAGAGTTGTAAAGTAAGTATCGCCGTAGCCGTTGTGACCGTATACTAAGGTTACTCTGTCGGTAAAGTCCTTTCTGTTTATGCTTTGTGTATAAACAGCACCGCTTGATGAATAGCTTTTGTCTGTTGCACTGTGTTTTAGATAAAAGTCATCGTCGATCTTGCTTTGTACAATAGGGTAGTCAACCTTTGTTCCCGGAACCTTAATCCATGCGTAAATATCACTGTTCTTTTTAATGAGTGAATTAAAATCAATTGGATTTTTTGCAGTTGCGGTTGATGATACCTCGGTTGATTGAGCAGTTGTTGATGTAAGATTTTCATCCTTGTTTTTTGCATTTTGAGTTGAAATAAGTTGAAAAACCGTTATTCCTACACCTGCAATAATTAATATAACAGCTAATATTATAAAAGCTTTTCTTGAGCGACTGTCACTATTTTTACTGCTTTTCATTTTATCACCTATAAAAAATGGACCTATAACATTTGTTACAGGTCCTTTACCTTAGTTAACTAATCAGTCTTTTTTCTTTCTTGAAACAGCGAGCATTGCTACACCTGTGCCTGCCATTGCAATACCTGCCATTGCAGCACCTGTTGCAGGTGAAGTGTTGCTGTTGTCCTTTTTTGCTGCATCACTGTCGTCAACTTCGCCATCTTCTTTTGAAGCGGTTGAGTCTTTAACAATAGCGTTGGCAACAAGTTGCTTTTGCTTACCTGATTCGGTAAGTTCGATTACAATCTTGCTGTTGTCTTTAGACATTGAAAGAACAGAAAAATCAACGCCTTCAACCATGTTAGGGAATTCCCAATCAATAACCTCACCCTTACCTGAATAAGAGAAAGTGTACTTGTAATTGTCCTTTGTGTAGCCAACTTTCTTTGATTTTCCTGAGTTAACTGTTACAACAACAGGTTCTGAATCAACTGCAGGTTTTGTTGTAACCTCTGATGAACCCGGGCTTGATACTGTTGCAGCCATAACAGGCATTGCACTGATTGCCCCTGCTGAAATCAACATAACTGCTGAAAGAGCGATTGAAATAAATTTTCTCATAGATAACACCTCAATAGAATATCAATTAAATATATTTTGTCACTATAATTTAACTTGATTATATCACATAGTCTATTATTTGTAAAGAGGTTTTTTAACAAAATGTAAATTGTAATATTTGTAACGATATTTTATGACAGTTGAGCTTTTCCTGTGCATAATTCGTAGTATCTGCCTTTAAGTGCAAGCAGGTCGCTGTGGTCGCCTCTTTCAATGATTTTGCCGTTTTCAAGCACCATAATCGCATTTGAATTTCTTACTGTTGAAAGTCTGTGAGCAATTACAAATACTGTTCTGCCTATCATCAAGCGGTCCATACCGTGCTCGATGTGAGCTTCTGTTCTTGTGTCGATTGAAGATGTTGCTTCGTCAAGAATCATAACGGGAGGGTCTGCAACTGCGGCTCTTGCAATGGCAAGGAGTTGTCGCTGTCCCTGACTGAGGTTTGCACCGTCCGATGTGATAACCGTGTTGTATCCGTCCGGAAGATGTTTGATGAATGAATGTGCACTTGCAAGCTTTGATGCCGCAATACACTCTTCGTCTGTTGCGTCAAGTCTGCCGTAGCGAATGTTATCCATAATTGTACCCGTAAACAGGTGAGTGTCCTGAAGCACCATAGCAAGCGAACGGCGTAAATCAGCTTTTTTAATTCGTTTGATGTCTATTCCGTCGTAGGTAATTGTACCTTCCTGAATATCGTAAAATCTGTTGATGAGATTTGTGATTGTGGTTTTGCCTGCACCTGTTGAGCCTACAAATGCAATTTTTTGTGCCTGCTTTGCATAAAGGTTGATGTCGTGGAGAACAATTTTGTCCTCAACATAGCCGAAGGTTACATCCTTGAAAACAACTTCGCCTTTAACAGGAATTTTTTTGTCGCCGTCAACCCAGTTCCAAACTTTGCCGTTCTCCGTTGCGGTTTCTTCAAGCGTAACCGTGCCGTCGTCAACTTCACTTTCGGTATCCATAACGGCAAATACTCTTTCGGCGCCTGCAAGAGCAGAGAACACATTGTTCATTTGGTTCATAATTTGGTTGATTGGCTGTGTAAATTGTTTTGAGTAACTTAAAAATGTGAAGAAAGTACCGATGCTGAGCCCTTTTGTGAGTACAAGTAATCCGCCTGCAAGAGTAACGCTTGCGTAAGAAGCATTGTTGATACCCGTTGAGCAAGGACCCATAATACCGCTGTAGTAGTTAGCCTTTGTTGCAACCTGACGGAAGTTTTCGTTAAGTTCTTCAAAGTCTTCCTTCGCCTGTTCCTCGTGATTGAACACCTTAACAACCTTCATACCCTCGATTGTTTCTTCAATATTACCGTTCATCTCGCCGAGAGCTTTTTGCTGAGCCTTAAAGTATTTTCTTGTGTGCTTTGCAATGTTCATTGAGTTTACAATCATAATGATAAGAAATACAAGTGCAACAATGAAAAGTCGCCATTCAAGTACAATCATCATTATGATGATACCTATAAAGCTGAATACAGATGAAACAAGCTGAACGATAGATTGTTCAAGCATCATTTGAATGTTGTCAACATCGTTTGTAAAACGGCTCATGATTTCGCCGTGAGTTTGACTGTCAAAGTATCTGAGCGGCAATGTTTGCAAATGGTCGAACAAATCTTTTCTGATAATGTTTGATGTTCTGTATGCGATTTTTACCATAATCTTTGACTGTATGAATATAAACAGCGAAGCACCGATGTAAAACGCCGATACAATCACAAGATTTTTGATTAATTGCTTAATACCCTCTGTGGCAAAATTGCCTGCCTGAATCGATGATGCAACATCGTCCAAAATAGGCTTGAGCCAATAAGATGCCGCCATTTGGCAAACCGTTGCCATAACGAGTGACAAAAATACCACGAATAACAGCAGCTTGCTTTTGCCCATATATGTCAAAATGCGTTTTAATGTTTTCTTTGCGTCCTTAGGCTTTTGACCCGGTACGCCTCTTCCGCCCGGTCCCGGCATTATTCAGTCACTCCTTTCTGCTGTGTTTTGTTGATTTCCTGATAGATTTCGCTTGCTTGCATAAGCTCGTCGTGAGTGCCTATGCTGTCGATTTTACCGTCGTCAAGCACGATGATTTCATCCGATTCGGCAACCGATGAAATTCTCTGTGCGATAATCAAAACGGTTGTGTCCTTAAGCTCGTTGTAGAAACATTCTCTTATTTTTGCTTCGGTTGCCGTGTCAACGGCAGATGTTGAGTCGTCAAGGATAAGAATTTTAGGCTGTTTGATGATTGCTCTTGCAATACAAAGTCTTTGCTTCTGTCCGCCCGAAAGGTTCAAACCGCCCTGTGCAAGCACGGTGTCATAGCCGTTCGGTTGGCTCATAATGAACTCGTGAGCCTGAGCCGCCTTGCAAGCCGCAATGATTTCTTCATCTGTTGCGTCTTTCTTACCCCACTTGATGTTTTCCTTGATTGAGCCTGTAAAAAGTACATTCTTTTGGAGCACAACGCCTGTTAATTCACGGAGTGCTTCAAGGTCGTAATTTTTAACATTGACGCCGTCAACAAGAATTTCACCGCCCGTAACATCATAAAGTCGAGGAATGAGGTTTATAAGACTGGATTTGCCGCAACCTGTTGAACCTATTATGCCTACAATACTGCCCGGTTTTGCTTTAAAACTGATGTCCGACAAAATATCGATTCCGTCATTGTAGCCGAACGAAACATTTTTAAATTCTATTTCGCCCTTAGGGTCGGTAGGCTTAAATGCGTTGTTCGGATTTACAATATCAACATCCGTGTCAAGTACTTCAACAACTCTGTCGCCGCAAGCCTTTGCTCTTGTGATTTGGAGCATAAGCATTGACACCATCATTATATTCATAAGTACCTGAATGATATAGTTAGCCAAAACTGAGATTTGACCTACATTCATAAGTTCCTTGCTTGCGTCAACCGAACCTTTGTAGTAGATGTATATAATTACAAAGTTCATAAGAAGCATCATAATAGGCATAACCGTGATGATAAGACCCGATGCCTTTGAGCCTTGTTTTGCAAGCTCGTCGGACGCATTGTGGAATTTGTCCTTTTCTTTGTCCTCACGCACATAAGCTTTTACAACTCTGATACCAATGAGGTTTTCCTGCACAACTCGGTTGATGTTATCAATTTTCTTTTGCATTTTTTGGAACATAGGAAAACCGAATTTGAGGAAAACCGCAATTATGATAATCATAATAGGGAAAAGAACGAGCAAAATCATTGACAGCTTTGCATTGATTGAAAATGCAAATACAGCCGAAACAATGAGGAGTGCGGGTGCTCTTACCAATATACGAAGTCCCATCATAACCGTATTTTGAAGCATTGTAACATCGTTTGTAAGTCTTGTTGTGAGCGATGATGTTGAAAATGTGTCGATGTTTTTGAATGAAAATGACGAGATTTTGTCGTACATCGCTTTTCTTAATCTGTATGAAAATTTTTGGCTTACAACGGACGATGTTTTCATTGTCATCAAACCGCCTGCAAGTCCGATAACCGCCATAATCAGCATAAGCAAGCCGATTTTTGCGATTTTGTATTTTAGCTGTGCAGGGTCGCCCGTGGAGCTTTTTACCATTTCGTACACGCTGTTTGCTATTGACGGCAGTGCAAGTTCGCACATTGCTTCGATAATCATACCGGCGGCACTTGCCACGCAAAGCCAACCCAAGCCTTTAAGATATTTGGATAGTTTTTTTATCATTCGGACTCCTCCTTTATAAAGTTTTCTATTATTTTGTCAAGCAAATCCGACAGAGTGTTGATTTCTTCTTTACTCAGTCCGTTTGTTAGCATTTTTTCTTCCGCATCCATTTTTCGTCTGATGTTATCGGGTACGGCATTTCCTTTTTCGGTCAAGTAAATTTCGGTAATTCTTCCGTCTGTTTTCGGTAGGTCTTCACAATCTCATCCTGCCATAGCCCCCATTCCCGGTACAGGGCAGACACCCGGTCATCTTTCTCCAACTCGTCTACGATGTGATCGACCAGATCCTTCACATCTCTCTTCAGGTAGCCATAAACCTTTTTCCCACCTGT
>ERZ772861.1466-NODE-1466-length-19319-cov-8.223059_pt1 | contig 19319 bp, 10 predicted proteins | sample MGYA00512135_ERZ772861 | MGnify/ENA primary metagenome ERZ772861 (study PRJEB29015, sample SAMEA2737700) | human gut metagenome | biome: human gut; feature: human-associated habitat; material: faeces | place: China | collected 2012 ...
GGCCGGAACATACCTGCTTGCAATGATAATATTATTTCTCTATAAATTTAAAACATCTTCTAAAAAAAGTATGCCCAAAAGTATTTAACTTTTGAGCATACCCCGCAATATTCCATTGGATCTCTTTTATTTCGTCGTCTTTTTCCGGGCCGGTTTCTTTTTGGCAGGAGCCTTGTCGGCATCCTCGACAATCTTCATGCAATCGGCGAACGTGAGCGATGCCGGTTCGGAACCTTTGGGTAATTTATAATTCTTCTTTTTATAAGCGATATACGGACCGAAACGACCGTTAAGCAGTTCGAGTTCATCATCTTCATCGAACTTCTTGATAAGGCGTTGACTTTCCTGCTCGCGCTTTTGCTGAATCAACATTATCGCATCCTCTAACGAAACACCCTGCGGGGTGAACTCTTTGGGCAACGATACATATTTGCCGTCGTGACGAATATACGGACCGAAACGGCCAATACCCACGACAACGGTTTTACCTTCGAAATCGCCTAAGGTTCGGGGCAAATCGAACAGTTTCAAAGCCTCTTCCAATGTAATCGTGCTCATCGATTGTCCTTTGAGCAACGATGCGAACAACGGCTTCTCCGTATCTTCGGGCGTACCGATTTGTACCAACGGACCGAAACGGCCTATCTTCACCGATACGGGACGACCGCTTTTCGGGTCCGTACCCAATACCCGTTCACCCACTTTATGCTCCAACCGCAAAGCAAGAGCGCTCTCTACCACCGGGTGAAAGAGTTTGTAAAAATGATCTATCTCATCGTTCCACACGGTTTTTCCCTCGGCAATATCGTCGAATTGCTGCTCGACATTCGCCGTAAAGTTATAATTGAGAATATCGGGGAAATACTCCGTCAAGAAATCGTTGACGACAACTCCTATATCGGTGGGGAGCAGTTTGCCTTTATCGGCTCCTGTGAGCTCGGTTTTCTCTCCCGATTCGATTTTCCCATCGTGCAGCGTCAACATACGATATTTCCGCTCCGTTCCTTTCCGATCGCCCTTCTCGACATATTCACGTTGCTGTATGGTCGAAATGGTTGGTGCATAGGTAGAAGGCCGACCGATACCCAGCTCTTCCAATTTACGAACCAGACTAGCCTCGGTATAGCGGGCGGGAGCTTGCGAGAAACGTTCCGTTGCCGTGACCGACGACAATGCCAGCACATCGCCTTTCGCCAATGCAGGTAACATCTTGTCGTTTCCTTCTGTATCGCCTTCGTCATCGGTAGACTCCATATACACTTTCAGGAAACCGTCGAATTTCAAGACCTCGCCCACGGCGACGAAGTGTTCTTTCCTTCCCGAAACAGCGATGGTCGCAGTCGTCTTTTCCAACTCGGCATCGCTCATTTGAGAAGCGATCGTACGTTTCCAAATCAATTCATACAATCGTTTTTCCTGAGAGGAAGCATTGATTTCGTGATGGCTGATGTACGTGGGACGTATTGCCTCGTGCGCTTCCTGTGCTCCTTTGGTATGCGTATGGTAATTTCGAATGTGCAGATATCTCTCTCCCAAAGTTTTTACAATCTCGTCTTTGGTCGTATTTATAGCCAGCGATGACAAATTCACCGAGTCGGTACGCATATAGGTGATATGTCCAGCCTCATAAAGCCGTTGAGCCACCATCATGGTTTGAGCCACGGAGAAGCCCAATTTCCGGGCGGCTTCCTGTTGCAATGTGGAAGTGGTGAACGGAGCCGCAGGCGATTTCTTTGCAGGTTTCACCGTCACGTCCCCGATAGAGAACCGTGCGGTCTTGCAGGCTTCGAGCAAAGCCTTCGCCTCGTCTTCGGTTTTCAATCGTTGGCTCAATTCGGCCTTCAACAATTCCCCTCCGGGTAACAAAAATTCCCCGATCACCCGATAGGCTGCTTCGGGCTTGAACGCCGAGATTTCTCGCTCCCGTTCTACAATCAAGCGCACTGCGACCGATTGTACACGACCGGCCGACAAAGCGGGCTTCACCTTTTTCCACAGAACAGGCGAAAGTTCGAATCCCACGATACGGTCGAGTACCCTGCGGGCTTGTTGAGCATCTACCCGATTCAAATCTATATCCCGGGGATTCTCAATGGCATGGAGTATGGCATCTTTGGTAATCTCATGGAATACAATCCGTTTCGTTTTCTCCGGTTTCAATTTCAACACTTCGAACAAGTGCCATGCGATAGCCTCTCCCTCGCGGTCCTCATCGGAAGCCAGCCAAACCATATCCGCTTTGTCTGCCTCCTGTTTCAGCGTTTCCACCAACTTTTTTTTGTCGGCAGGGATTTCATAAATAGGTTTATAGTTATGCTCGATATCCACACTGAAATCCTTTTTTTTGAGATCACGGATATGTCCGTAGCTCGAAAGGACTTCAAAATCCTTTCCCAAAAACTTCTCAATGGTTTTAGCCTTTGCCGGAGACTCTACGATTACCAAATTTTTTGCCATATGCGCAATGTTCGTTCAAATTTTGCGCAAAATTAGAAAAACAGATTGTAATACAGAGCTTTTTTCTACTTTTTTATTAAATAATGTATATCGCACACATTTCGAATCGATCCTACCATGTAGAGTTTTTGTCGCATTTCTTCCCCAACGCCTTTCTCCTATACTCCCCCCTCCGAAAAAGCTGACGAGATAAATCCTGTTTTTAAACTACCCACTCGTCCCATGAGTACTCCCGACACGGTGGGAGAGGTTAAATCCTTCTTCTCCCCTGCCGCGTCCCGTAGTATTGCGGGGGGTGGCGTTAGTCATATAGGGGAGGTGGCACACATAGTGATGGAAGGGTTAAAAATGTCGAGAACAGACCTCTTACCCTCAAAATTTCAAATCGACCCCGAACATGAAATTGATGCCTTGTGCCGGCATACCGTAAAGAATATCGTATTTCCGGTTCAGCACATTGTCGGTAAGTCCGTAAAGCGAAAACCAAGAAGTGAAAGCATACGAGGCTTTCAAGTGAACGAGATGTATATCGGAGAGCTTTCCGAGATTTGAATACTCCCGACCCGCAGCAAACTCATATCCGGCTTCGAGCGTGAACGGGCGAACAGGCATATAACGGATATTCGCTCCTCCTTCCCACTGCGGACGGTTATACGAAATCGTCTCCCCCCCATCGGCGGTCTTCCATCGGTGATACCCGACCTTCGCCGAAGCCTCCAATTTCGTACCGTAACGATAAGATACATCAAGCTCTGCTTTCAAAGCATTGGCATCGATACCCCAAAAACGCGACACACCTGTAAACTTTCCGTCCAAATCTTCGGGTAAAAGGAACAACGCCTTTTTACAAATTTCATAACCGCCCGAAAGCCCTACGGAAAATCCGGGCAATGCGTTAATACGTATTCCCAATGAGGCATCCAACGGCACATACGTATTATCTACCTGTGCCGACGGATTGAAGTAGAGCGTATAGGCCGAAACACTTCGCCACGTATTCAGTTTCTTCCCGCCCGTAAAAGCCGTATAAAACTGTACATCGGGAACTATCGTCCAATCGAATCGCACATCGGGAGAGAATCGCAAAATAGTTCCGTTGTTGAAAGAAACATCGGCCTTGACACCGACCGCAAAAGCCACGTGTTCATTCCGCCAGTCATACCGGGGATTCAATGAAATCATACCGTAATTCGCTGCCGACTGTAACCGGCTGTAACCCACATAATCGAAAGAACCGTCCAAAGAAATAGAGCTACGTCTGTCGATCGGCGCAGACAATGTAAAGTCAGCATTTACTAAATTCTCGGCAGCCCCTTTTTCACCTTGTAAATATCCCCGGTGATACCCGTACCGGTAATATGCCAATGAAACTTTATAAAGTAGGTCCGACTCTCCGGTAGTCGAGGCTATATGGCTTTTCAAGAAGAACCGGTTTATCTCTTGGTTAGGCGAAGATATTCCCGTCAAACCGGTGTATCGCAATCCGTAATAGTTGAAGGAGTCGTAACGATAACCGCCGCTTATTCCCAAATCCAGCTTCCCGAAGGAGTGAAGATAATCGGCGACCACTCGCTCTTCGAGCCGGTGCATCTTCTTCGAGTCGGGATAGTCCTCCGTTAACGATTGATTGTAATCCACCGTTCCGCAAGTAGAGCGATGTTGCAACCACACACCCAACTTGTCTTTGTCATTCTGCAAAATACGATAACCTGCATTCCCGACCATATTCAGGTAATTGCCTATCCCGAAATCCACGTATCCCCTCGATTGGTTTTCTTCGGGTTTTTCTCCGAAACCGCCGGGAGCCAACAAGACAGCGCGAGGTTCGAGGGGAGCCGGAACCGTCCAGTCGCTATACCGTATAGATTGTTTGGTTACCGTCGGTGCTTCCACTTCGGGCAATGTATTGATTTTAGACGCATCGCGCACGATAGGTGTAAAATCTTTTTCTATGGTTACTTCCCGCCGCAACGAATCGGAACGTACCTGTGCCGACAGGAAGAATGGGAAAACCGATATGATTAAAAAAGAAAACCGTTTCATAAGCCATACATATTGTATCGTTCAACTACTCTGTTTGTCCCAGCTCGCTCAACTTCTTGTCTATACGGGAAATAATATCGTCGTCGCTGGCCGGATAGTTATTCCGCAAACTTTGCAAATATTGACGGGCTTGGAAAGTCTCGCCCCGTTTTTCATAAATGTCGGCCATGAGCAAGAATGCCCGAGCCAACCAATAATTGTGGGGAGTACCTTTGTCGATAAAAGTATTCAGCGTCTTTTCGGCCGTATCGATCGCTTTGTTGTCGAATTGATATTGGGCCAATAAATAGGCACTTTGCGCCCCGTAAATCGAACGGGTATCTTTCGAAAGCTCCCGCCAGTCATCGGCTGCATTTTCTCCCTTTCCCGTATGGAAATAGGCATCGGCACGAGCAAATAAAATCTCTTGCCGCAAATCGGGAGAAAGTTTGCTTTCGCTCAACAACTTGTCGGCAACCGTTACCACCTCGCCATATTGCCGCTTATTCCGGGCAATACGAAGCATACCCAACCGGGCGGCCTGTTTGTTCTCTCCGACAGTCGCTTTCTTTTCCAACTCCTTGAATCCGGCAAAAGCCTCGTCATAACGAGCTTTCAAATAAAGTATCTCGCACTTGCGGGCCAATGCTTCTTCGGCAAACTCGCCGTCGGGACTGTTCGTCACCACATAGTCGAACGCTGGAAGAGCTTTGTCGTAGTCTTTCGCTGCAAACGATGCCTTCCCGATATAGTAATTAGCCGGAATCAAAAACGCGCCCGACGGATAATTTCGCACATATTTCTCCAACGAAGCGATACCTTTCCCCGTCATATAAGTGCGCTCGGCTGCCATATACGACAAAGAATCCAATTCGCTCACAGGGGCCTGTTCCGACCGTCCCACGCTGTTCAGATAGTTAGCGTAGGCATCGACTGCATCTTTCTCTACATATACCGATTTGAGGTCGGCGACCGCTATGCGAGCCTCCTCGCTGGTCGGATAACGCTCTATCACTTGCTGGTAAGCAGCCACCGATTCGTCTGTCTGCCCGTTATTGAAATAAACCATACCCAACTGCAAACCTCCCTTGCGGGCAATCGCGCTCTGGGGATAATCGGCGATCAATTGTTTGTAACATACGATAGCATCGTTATTCCTATTCAATATCGTATAAGCCTGTCCCTTTTCGAACCATGCATTCGCCAGATATCCCGAACGAGGATAATCGGCAATCAATTTGTCCAACAACTCTATTTTGCGTTCGTGATTCCTCTGCAATCCTGCCATAAAAGCTTTTTGAAAAAGGGCATAATCTCCGTTCGCGACATCGGTCTCTTGGGCCCGGGCATAATACTGCTCGGCATCGGCGAACCGACGGGCGTAATAATAGCAATCGCCTATCCGGGAATAGGCATCGGCAAGCATGCTTCGATTTCCTCCGGTCTGTACAGAGACATACCGGGAAAAACCGTCGAGGGCTTGCGAGAAGTTATGCTGTTTGAACTGACAGTAGGCCCAATCGTACCAAGCCAGCGAATACATTTCGCTCCGCTTGTCCTTGCTGGAAGAAAGATATGCCGAATAATTCCGGGCAGCGATATCGTATTGTTCCCGACGATATTGGCACTCGGCGAGCCAAAACGCAGCCTTACCCCGTATATCGGTATCATAGTTTCCCACAGCGATCGCCCGGCTAAACAAACTTTCGGCATCAGCGATACGGGCATTGGTGAAAGCCTCTGTCCCCAACTGGAAAAGAATGCGCTGCTTGGCGGCGAGTATTTTCCCGTCGGGCTTCCGTATTTTATCGATAGACGCCAGTGCCGACCGATAATTACGGGTCGTCATGTAAACCTCTACCAAATAGTCGTTAATCTTGTCGGCATAGCGAGAACCGGGAAACTCGTTCAAGAAACGTTCGAACACACCCACCGAGTTATCGAAAGGCGAAGCCGTGCGATCATACAGGCAGAGCGCATAGTTGTAAAGCGCCGTTTCCCGAACCTGACGGTCGTAATTTCCTTGTGAAGCCATCTCGAACGCCATGCGGGCATTATTTTTATCTCCCGCTCGCAAATAGGCTTGCCCGATATAAAGATAAGCATTTTGAGAAAGAGCATCGTCCACGCCGGTCACACGCCCCAAATAATCGATCGCCTCGCCATCTTCTCCCCGGCGATAGGCCATGACACCCATGACATAAAGAGAAGAGCGTTCGGGTTTGCGACATCGTTGCAAATACCTTTCCAAATATTCCGTCGCCGCTTCATCGCCACCTTCTTGATAAGCGCTTTCGCCGAGCAACCGAAGAAGCTCGGTGTATAAGTCGGCATCGGAAGACGGACGGGACAACAACGCTTTACCCTCGGACAATACCTGTGCGAAACGTTTTTGCCCGAAATAAATCTGCAACATGTGCAGCCGTGCGGCATAGCCGAAACTCCTGTCGTCCGCCACTTTCGAAAATCCGCTTAAAGCGGCTCTATCGTCTCCCTCGTTCATCTGTATATACGAAAGGTAGAAAGTGGCTCCTGTCCGAAATCTCTCTTTCCCGATTAGAAGCTGAAACAGCGGTTTCGCCGCATCGGGATTACCGGTCTTCAACAAAGAACATGCCGTGCGATATCCCCACCGGTCCTCCTCGTCGCCGGTCAACAGACTCACATTTACCGTCTGATAGGTTTTCAAGGCTTTTGCATAATCTTGGCTGTCGTAATAATAATCGGCCAATGCCAACCGAGCCTGCAAAGTATGTTTAGAATCCGGATAATTTCGCAAAAAATCCGTTAACCGCCGTACAGCCTGCGGCGAATAATTGCGGGCTTCCGAAAGAGCGATATACCAGTCGGCCGTTTCCCGCTGCTCAGGCGACAAATCGCCTTCACAAGCCTCTTTCATCACATCGGCACAACCCGCGTAGTTCTTCTCTTGAAAGAGAAAGATTCCCCTATCTATCAAAGCCCTGTCATCGTTATAAGCCGGGATTCCCGGCTTGGCGGCCAAAAGCTGTCCGGTGCATACGATTCCACAAAGTATAACTATCGCCCGTTTCATGAACATCTTTATTTTGTATTAAGTTCCGAACTATCCACCCATTTAAATAATTTATCCGACGGTCGTATCTTCTCATCGATACGCATCGAGAACCGCTCGCCTTTTACCGTCTTTTGTACCGGTTTCAAATCGACTCGTATCTCCTCCACCTTGCGGATAAGCGCACCGGTCGTCGGGCCGGTGACGAGTATCTCGTCTCCCACGCTCAACGAACCGCTCTCCATGAGAAATTCGGCCACACCGAGGTTGGAAAAATACTTCACGCCCTTGCCTATATATATCTTTCGTTTCGTGGCTCCCGAGCCATAATTGTGAGTCCATTCGCCCAAGCGCTGACCCAAATAATATCCGTTCCAGAACCCTCGATTAAAGACGGTAGCGAGCCGTTCGTCCCACTGTGCGATCTTCTCGTCGGTAAAGTCGTTGTTCAAATAAGACTCGATGGCCTCGTTGTAACACGAAACGACCGTACGCACATATTCCGGTCCCCTTGCGCGACCCTCGATTTTAAATACCCGCACCCCCGAATCGATCAGTTTGTTCAGGAAATGTATCGTTTTCAAGTCCTTCGGCGACATGATGTAAGCGTTGTCCACTTCCAACTCGTTACCGGTCTCCTTGTCTTTCACTTCGTATGAACGGCGGCAAATCTGCATACAAGCCCCCCGATTCGCCGAAGCATTCATTTCGTGAAGGCTCAAATAACATTTGCCGGACACAGCCATGCACAATGCCCCGTGACAGAACATTTCTATACGTACCGGTTCTCCGCCCGGCCCCACGATACGATCCCGCAAAATAGCTTCATGAATACGGGCTACCTGTTCCATATTCAACTCCCGGGCCAGCACCACCACATCGGCAAAACGGGCATAGAATCGCAACGCCTCGGTATTGGATATATTCAGCTGGGTCGACAAATGCACCTCTACCCCTATCTCGCGGGCATAGGTCATAGCCGCCACATCGCTGGCGATAATAGCCGAGAGCCCGGCCTCCTTCGCCGCATCGATAATACGATGTAACAGAGGTATATCTTCGTCGTAGATAACGGTATTGACCGTCAGATAACTCTTTATGTGATGCTCGTTACAAATACGCACGATCTCGTGTAAATCGTCTATCGTAAAATTATTCGACGAACGGGCTCGCATATTCAGCCCCTCGATACCGAAGTACACCGAATCGGCCCCTCCCTGTATGGCCGCCGTCAAAGAATCGTACGAACCCACCGGCGCCATAATTTCAAAATCGCTTCTCTTCATCATCATAAACAAACTATTCTATTTTCCCGGTGATTATTTTTCGTATTTCGTTCAGTTTATTCAATGCTTCTACCGGTGTAAGGTTATTGATATCGACCTGTAAAATTTCGTCCCGAACCTGTGAAAGCACAGGATCGTCCAGTTGGAAAAAACTCAACTGCATGCCACCTCTCGACGAAGCGATTTCGGCGGTAGGCTTGGCGATACCGTTCTGACGGTTCTCCGACTCCAACTGTTTCAAAATCTGGTTGGCCCGCTTGACGATGCTCTGGGGCATACCGGCCAGCTTCGCCACATGGATACCGAAACTGTGCTCGCTACCGCCACGTACCAATTTCCGCAAGAATATCACCTTGTTGTCGACCTCTTTTACCGAAACGTTATAATTGACAATGCGTTTATATGTACGCTCCATTTCGTTCAGCTCGTGATAATGGGTAGCGAACAACGTTTTGGCTCGGGCTTTGGGGTGCTCGTGTATATGCTCGACAATAGCCCACGCGATAGATATACCGTCGTAAGTACTCGTTCCCCGCCCCAGCTCGTCGAACAGAACCAAACTCCGCTCCGACAGATTGTTGAGAATATCGGCGGCCTCGGTCATCTCGACCATAAAGGTAGATTCGCCGAGCGAGATATTGTCCGATGCCCCCACACGAGTGAAAATCTTGTCCACAATCCCTATCTTAGCGGCCTCGGACGGAACGAAACTTCCTATCTGAGCCATCAGAACAATCAAAGCGGTCTGGCGCAACAACGCCGATTTACCGGCCATGTTGGGTCCCGTTATCATCATGATTTGCTGCTTGTCGTTGTCGAGCTCGACACTGTTGCTGATGTAGGGTTCGCCCGGCGGCAACTGTTTCTCGATAACCGGGTGACGTCCTTCCTTGATGTCGATAACCAGCGAATCGTTTACTTCGGGACGAATATACCGGTTTTCCACGGCCGACTTCACGAACGACAACAGGCAGTCGAGCCGCGCAATGAGATTGGAATCGAGTTGTATGGCAGGAATATACTCCGTCAATGCAAGAATCAAATCATTGAACAACTGCGTTTCCAATGAAAGAATCTTCTCTTCCGCCCCCAAAATCTTCTCCTCGTATTCTTTCAACTCTTGGGTGATATAACGCTCTGCGCTCACCAACGTCTGCTTTCTGATCCAATCGGAAGGAACCTTGTCCTTGTGAGTATTGCGCACTTCGATGTAATACCCGAATACGTTGTTATACCCGATTTTCAAGCTGGGAATACCCGTTTTCTCGCTCTCGCGCTGCTGCACGTGCAACAAATAGTCTTTCCCCGAATAGGAAATTTCTCGCAACTCGTCGAGTTCGTCGTTCACCCCCTTGCGGATAATTCCTCCCCGATTCACCAAATTGGGCGCATCGGGATTAATTTCATGCTCGATTCGGTCCCTGATGATCGTACAGCAATTCAGTTGTTCCCCGATACGTTGCAATACAGGTTCATCGCTCTGCTCGCAAACAGCCTTGATAGGCTCTATCGCCGACAATGCCACTTTCAACTGAACCACCTCGCGAGGCGAAATACGCCCCACCGCTACTTTCGAAATGAGGCGTTCCATATCGCCTATCGTATCGAGTTGCGGATCGATAACCTCCCTAACTTCGGGGTGGCGGAAAAAGAATTCCACTCCGTTCAACCGATCCTCGATAGGCTTCACATCTTTCAACGGAAAGACAACCCACCGTTTGAGCATACGTGCCCCCATCGGGGTGACAGTCCGGTCTATCACGTCGAGCAGGCTCTTTCCCCCTTCGTTCATCGGAGAAAGCAATTCGAGACTCCGCACCGTGAATTTATCCAATCGCACATATCGCTCCTCCTCGATACGAGACAGCGATGTAATGTGCGAAATCTGCGTATGCTGTGTAATATCCAAATAATGAAGCAGAGACCCCGCGGCGATAATGGCGTTGGGCATATTGTGAATTCCGAAACCTTTGAGGTTTTTCGTCTCGAAGTGACGCAATAAGCGATCCGAAGCGGCATCCTCGGTATAAACCCAATCGTCCAACTCGAAAGTAAAAAAACGGGAACCGAAATGCTCCTCGAACAATTTCCGTTTCGTGCGTTCGAACAGCACCTCTTTCGGAGAGAAATTGCCCAACAGCTTGTCCACATAGTCGAAATCTCCCTCGGCGGTCAAGAATTCACCCGTCGATATATCGAGAAAAGCCACACCCACTTTGTTACCTTTCCCGAAATGAACACCCGCCAAGAAATTATTCTCTCGGTGATCGAGAATATTGTCGTTAATCGACACGCCCGGTGTCACCAATTCCGTAATGCCGCGCTTGACCAATTTTTTTGTCAGCTTCGGGTCTTCCAGCTGTTCGCAAATAGCCACCCGTTTTCCGGCACGCACCAATTTGGGAAGGTAAGTATCGAGAGCATGATGGGGAAAACCGGCCAACTCCACATACTGGGCGGCTCCATTTGCCCGGCGAGTCAATGTAATCCCCAATATTTCCGATGCCACCAAAGCATCGTCCGAAAACGTTTCATAAAAGTCTCCCACCCTGAAAAGCAATATCGCATCGGGATGCTTGGCTTTCATCTCGATATACTGTTTCATCAGCGGAGTTTCGACAATTTCCTTGGCCACGATATATTTCTTTTATATTCGTATGAATAATCCCGTTTAAGAGAAACAAAGATAACATTTTCGACCGGAATTGTGAAATTAAAAAAATGTAAGAAACTGTTTTTATTTTTTTCTACTCCTCACTTCATCGCTGCCACTCCCCCATTCCCCACTCTCCCCTGTGTTTCGAAAAACAAAAAGTCAGCTCTTAAAAACGACGAGTAAGATTTATGCTTCTCTATTGAAACAGCTCTCTCCCTCCTCCCGCCAGACCTTGTAACATTCGAAACATTTCGCTCCTCCCCTTGCCGTGTCCCGTAGCACTACGGGTTGTTTTACAACGCAAAATATAGGAGAGGTGGCACGTAGGGACGGAGGGGTTAAAGAAATACCAGCAGTAAAAGCAACAGAGACAAGACTTCTCCCCCCCGCTCATCGTAGATGAGATGGGACGAGTTCACCACCGACAAACTATACTTTCAGGAAAATATTTTTCCGATACAGAAAATAGAGGAAGAACCAGCAACAAGCGACATATCCTGCACGAAGGACGACCGCACCGGCAGGCTCACCGGCACATTCTCCCACCCATTGGGATATACCTCCGAACAAAAACTTATTCATGTGAGAAAATCCTACCACCTGCTGCGCCAGATAAATCGTTATCGAATTTAGTCCTATCACTCGGAAAAAGAGAGTCCACGATTTCCACCCTTTCACATCGACGATATAATAGAACAAAGCGAACAACAAGAACGAAAGTCCTCCCACGAAACAGGTAAACGAACTGCTCCAAAGCATTTTGTTAATCGGGAATACGGTATTCCAAACCAGCCCTATGGCAACCAACACAACCCCGATTCCCGACAAAAGCAAACTCTTTCTCTCTCCGCTTCCCAAGCGGGTGGAACGGACGATTTCCCCCGCATAAATTCCCAATAATGCCGTGACTATCGCCGGAAGCGTGCTCAGTAAACCCTCCGGGTCGAAATTACCGCATATCAATTTCCCCGGCAAACAATGCCGATCGATATATCCGACCAGATTCCCTTCGATAGAAAGAGGGGAAGCCCCCGCAGCATCGGGAGCCGGCACAAAGGCCAACAGCAACCAATAACCCACCAAGATAAAGACAATCAAACCATATTGTACCGACTTTTTCAAACTCATGTAAATGAAAGCCCCGAGCATCCACGCCAGCCCGATACGCCCCAAAACGCTTGCCAAACGCACATCAGGGAAATTCAACTGTAAGAATCCGTTATACAAGAATCCCAGCAAAACGAGGGTGACACCCCGGCGGAAAACCCTCAGGTAAATATGTTTGTCGCTCGATCCGCTCCCCCTTTGCTTGGCCAATGAAAACGGGAAAGATATACCTGCGACAAACAAGAACAAGGGGAATATCATATCGTGTTGGGTAAACCCGTCCCACGGGACGTGCCGCATGTGCCCCGCTATGACATCGCCCACCGCCGTCGGGTGCAAGGCATTCAAGGCGATTACCAACGGGGCGAAACCCATAATAAAAAGCATATCGAATCCCCGAAGGGTATCCAATGACAACAGACGTGTGTTTTTCTTTGTTTCTTTCTTTGTTTCCATATCCGAATTTTGTTTTTCTGTATAGTATACAAGCAACTCGGCTCGTTTATCCAATGATGCGTTATACTCCCTAATCCGCACCCGCAGCGATCCCGATCGAATGTATGTCTCTGCCTATTTCGACAACAGCTTTTTTATCCGTTCCACATCGTCTTCCCGTTCCGGTGGAATAATTCCCCGTCGATAGAAATCTTCGAAATCCGAGAGAAAGTCCTCTTTTAGCTCTTCCTTGTATCGCAGGTATATCTCTTCCGCCTCGGCATATCGACCTTGAAGAAGAAGGGATGCCGCAAGATTTGTATAAATAGTATGATGAGTAAAATCATATTTTGATCCCTCACGGGCATACCGTTCAGCTTCTTCAAAATTGCCCTGAGCGAGAAATAAGAATGAAAGGTTATTGCACGCTCGTACTAAATACGGCTCGTACACTTGTGGATTCGCCACGGCAAGTCGTCGTCGAATTTCCATGGCGGAAAGATACATCTTCTCGCTATCCTCATAACGTTGGGTGTCGCTGTACAAACAGCCTAAGTTATATTGTGTCATTGCCAAATCCGGCTCGTAAACCTGTGGATTTGCCGCTGCAAGCCGTCGTCGAATTTCCATGGCGGAAAGACACAGCTTCTCGCTATCTTCATAACGTCGGGTATCTTTGTACAAAGTACCTAAATTACTTTGAGCCATTGCCAAATCCGGCTCGTACACCTGTGGATTCACTATCGTGAGCCGTTGATAAATCTCCACGGCGGAGAGGTGCATCTCTTCGCTCTCCTCATAACGTCGGATATCGCTATACAAAAGACCTAAATTATTTTGTGTCATTGCCAAATCCGGCTCGTACACTTGTGGATTCGCCGCCGTGAGTCGCTGATAAATTTTCAAGGCAGAGAGATACATCTTCTCGCTTTCCTTGTAACGTTGGGTATTGTTATACAAAACGCCTAAGTTATTTTGAGTACCGGCCAAGCCCGGCTCGTAGGCATATGGACTAATAGCTGCAAGTCGCTGGCAAATGTCTAAATTTTCTCGATAACGAACTTCCGCCAAATCGTATCGTTTGTTTGTCTGTAAAAAATGACCATACTCAAACAAACTTTTTGCCAACTCTTCCTCCGAAAGGTTGGCACGGATCAGCTCGATACCCTGCTCATAGGCATGGCAAGCCAATTCGAAGCGACGAGGCTCTGCATAGTCTGTCATCAAAGCCTTTGCCCGCAAAACATACTCCTCGGCCAACGATCGTGTCTTTTGAAGTCCCGCCTCGATAAGCGACCGACCGGAATCGACCAGTAGTTTCCCTTGCTCTATCTCCTTGCGGGCCTGAGCGGCATCGGCGGCAATATCTTTTTCATTCAAAATCTCCACGACCCCTTTGCTGTTCCCTCGCTCGAACATCTCTATCGCCAACCGTTTGCGCTCGCTCACCGGCGTTCCGCTCCCGATCAGCTTGTTGATGGATAGAGCAAGATCGAACAGCCGGCTCTCCAATCGGTTGAGACTTTCCCGTTTCTTGTATAGTTCCGCCTGTTTCTCGTCAATCATCGGTTGGAGCTCGGCGACACCGGTCGCTCTCAGTCGGGCGATCTCTGTATTCAATCGGGCGATGGACTCTTTCAACGAAAGGTATTCCGGATTCTCGGCGGCAAAAGAGAGATTGTCCAGCTCGGCTATCTTGTGGCCGTAAAGCGAAACGACTCCGTTCTCTATCTTAAAGTGGTTACCCTCGGTTACGGAAGCGTTGCCCGATACCGATGGAATGATCCGCTCCAACTGCATGACAAAATGCAACTTCATGGCATCATCGGTAGCATAGTTGCACCAATAATGCCCCACCCGATCGAACAAATCTTCCTTGAATCGTTTCAATGCCTCGTCTTCCATTTCACCTTCTATCAAGGCTCGAATATAGACAAATGTCTTGGGGTGACTCTGACTCTTCACATATTCGTCTAAGGCTTGATTGAACTCCTCTATGGTGTATTCTCCCGCTTTGCGATGAAACATACAGATACAAATATCGCTGGCACGTACTATGCGGTTGTAGTCGTCCTGAGTACGGCTTCCGGTGCAAAATGCCGAAAAATCTTCCCAACGTCTGCACCTTATGCGATACCCCCGAGGCTCGAAAATTTCGTCCAAAGAAGCCACCAATGAATGGAAGCTGTTACGGTCGTTTTTCAACTCGTCGCTGGATGCCAAAAATACGGTTATGTTCTTCATATCGTTATATCTGAGTTTCACTATACTTTAATATAGGTCTGCAAGACAAACAATTTCTACCTATCTCCCCAATTCTCCCGGTCGAGATTTCGGTAATTCACCGCTTCGTTGATGTGTTGCACCTGTACCCCTTCGCTACCTTCCAAATCGGCAATGGTACGTGCTACTTTCAAAATACGGTCGTAGGCCCGTGCCGACAGGTGGAAACGGTTCATCGCATCTTTCAGCCGTTTCAATCCCGCCTCATCGGGGACAGCGAATTGGTTCAGCAGCCGGGTAGTCATTTGGGCATTGCAATGAATGCCGGGATAGTCGGCAAAGCGTGCGGCTTGAATTTCTCTTGCGGCAATGACTCGTCGACGAATCGACTCGCTCGACTCCGCCGGACGGGTGTCGGAGATTTTCTCGAACGGGACGGGAACGATCTCCACTTGTATGTCTATGCGGTCGAGCAGAGGGCCCGAAATTTTTCCCAAATAACGTTGTATCGTTCCCGGGCTGCATATACACTCTTTCTCCGGGTGGTTATAATATCCGCAAGGACAAGGATTCATCGAAGCGACCAACATCACCCCGGCGGGATATTCTATCGAGTATTTCGCACGTGCTATCGTTATCTTGCGGTCTTCGAGCGGTTGACGCATCACTTCGAGGACTTGACGTGAAAACTCGGGCAACTCGTCGAGAAAAAGCACCCCGTTGTGTGCCAATGAAATTTCACCCGGCTGGGGAAAAGTCCCGCCGCCCACCAACGCTACCGGCGATATGGTATGATGCGGCGACCGGAACGGCCGTTGCGACAACAGCGAACTACCCCTCTCCATGCGTCCGGCAACCGAATGTATCTTGGTCGTTTCGAGTGCTTCCTGCAATGTGAGAGGCGGTAGTATAGAAGGCAACCGCTTCGCCATCATCGATTTTCCGGCGCCCGGAGGCCCTATGAGTATGATGTTATGTCCGCCGGCCGCTGCTACTTCAAAAGCCCTCTTGACACTCTCCTGACCTTTGACATCGCTGAAATCCAAATCGAAATGGGTATATTCCCTGAAAAATTCCGCACGAGTATCGATTACCGTCGGTTCCAGCTCGATCTCCCCGTTCAGGAAACGAATCACCTCGGTGATATTCTCTACGCCATACACATCGAGATGATTGACTACCGCAGCCTCGCGAACATTGGCTTTGGGAATAATCAACCCCTTAAAGCCCTCCTCCCTTGCCTTGATAGCTATGGGCAACGCCCCCTTGATAGGAAGAATGGAGCCGTCGAGAGACAACTCCCCCATCAACATATACTCGCTCAATTTACCTGTTTCTATCTTCTCGTCGCTCGCCAAAATCCCCACGGCCAAAGGCAAATCATACGCCGCCCCTTCCTTGCGTATATCAGCAGGCGACATGTTCACGATTACCTGTTTCCTCGGAAATCTGTAACCGTTATGTTCCACGGCCGAGACAATTCGCTCGTGGCTCTCTTTCACGGCTGCATCGGGCAATCCCACCATAAAGAAACGGATACCCTGCGAACAGTTCACCTCGATAGTCACTACAAGAGCATCGATACCCTGCACGGCTGCGCCAAAAACTTTCACCAACATAGTAATAGATTTTGCAATAATAGGTTATGGTGTTACTAAACGTTCGATATAAACCCTCGAAGAGTCGGGCGAAAGCCCTCTGGCGACAATCCGCCCCAAAGAATCGGCGACCAACAGATAAGGTATGCTTTGGATATGAAGCTCTTTCACCCCCGGATAAAGATAACCGCCTTTCGCCCACCGCCGGGCCCATACGGCCGAATCGGCCTCGATTCGCTCCTTCCACACGGCGCTGTCCCTATCCAGCGAAATTTCCACGACCTGCACCAACGAATCGTATCGTTCTGTTATCTCCCTTAAAAAGCCGCTGTACCTCTGTGTTCCGGGTGTCTCGGCAGCCCAAAAACAAAGCAGGGTCGCTTGGGCTTCTCGGGGATTCAGTAGTTCGGTCGTATCGGCCACCGTAGTCAATGATAAATAAGGTAATACGGTGTCACTCTTCTGTATGGTTTCAAATTGTCGATACATTTCCAATGCTGCGGCCGGCGGAGCCGACAGTACACGGTCGTCCAACAAACCGATCAACGAATCGCAAAACGCATCGCTCGCCCTTCCCAACACATAATCATCTAACAAAATAGCGCTCACGGGCGAATCTTTATGTTCGCCTACATACTTTGCCACAACGCCTTGCAGCTCCTTGCTCAACTGCTCGTATCGCCGGGTTCTCATTCCCGATGCCGAAATGTTCCTTTCTGCCGACCAAGACTGCAACAACTCTTTATTCTCTTGATTGAACTTAAACAAATCCTTATTTAGAGAACTTCCTTTCACTCTCAACCCGAAAGGATCCTGCCCGTCGCCCGACAATTCTATCCGGTCGCCGTTCTGCACATATATCTTGGTCAAGGACGTTTTATCGAAATAATAAAACTGTATGGGAATAAGTTCCGAAGCCGAGTTTTTGAATGTGATAAAACCATTCTGCGGACGAAGCGTATCCACGACAATGCCGTTTTCAAGACCATAAACGGCATAAATAGGGCGTCCTCCTAAATTATTGATAGTTCCCTCCACGACAAACTCGTTATCCTTGCCGCCGCAACCCGACAGCAAAAGGACACAAATACACAGTACCGCACCTATTTTATTCATGCAAAAAACATTTTCATTTCTTGCAAATGTACTGGATTTTACGGGAGGAGCAAAACAATATCCGGGCAAAACAAAGTATAAAACCCGACAACAATGGAAAAACCGGCGAAAAAGAACGACCTTTTTACCTATAAAATAAAGCCGATATAGCATATATTTGCACAATTATCTATATCGGAATGTATCGGATATAGATGCGGTTCGAAATAAAAAAATGAACAAGTTCATTTTTCATTTCTCCCACCATTTGTTATATTTGTATATGAAACGATTGTTTATCTTCCTGCTGATAGTTCTGCTCTGCATTCCGGGTTTTACCCAAATCCGAAACGATGTCCCCCGATACAATCCCGACAGCGTGCGTGAAGAGCTGGACAAAAGACCTTATTTTTCACTATACAAAGACAACTACTTCATCGGGGGTACGACCATCGGGAGCAAACCGACCAATAAAAATTCCGATGTAAAATTCCAACTAAGCATCAGCCAGAGACTTACAAAAAGTAAACTTCCATTCGACACCTACCTCTTTATAACCTATACGCAAAAAGCATTTTGGAATGTCTTTCAAGAATCTCTCCCGATGTACGATCTCAACTTCAATCCCGGCATAGGGCTATCGCATCTGGTCATACATCGAAATAGACTTATCGGACAAGTCTCGCTCCTGATCGAACATGAATCGAACGGGAAAGACAGCATTTGGTCTCGCAGTTGGAATAAAATCTCGTTTATGGGTGCGCTCGCCGTCGATCGCAATGTAGAGCTTCAATTCAAAACATGGATACCTATCATCGACAGCGGGAACAACCGGGATATCCTCAAATACTGCGGTATTTTTCAATTAGCAGGTAGTTACATAAGCGACAATCGTCGGTTCGGGGCTACCGTTATTCTCACCAAGCGGAGCGGCTGGAATTTCAATTTCAACACCGTTATCGAACTGAATGCCCGCTTATTCCCCAACGAAAACCAATATTTCTTTATACAATATTACAACGGTTACGGCGAAGGACTGCTCGACTATAACAAATTCCATTCTCGCCTGAGAGTAGGGTTCGTCATCAAACCCCAGAATTTCAGCAATTACTGATTCCTCCTTCACACATAGCTTTTTCAATCCGTGGGGCAGGCATAAATTTTATCGATGAATCACTTGTCGACAAACACACTCCGGACTTTTCGGTAAAAGGTCGGTTCTTGCTTAAATTTCTGTACAAAGCGCACTACTCCTCTGTGTTTTGCACAGCAAAATATAGGGGAGGTATCCGAAGGACGGAGGGGTTGAAAAAACGCAGCAGGGGGAACGGATTGGACTGCAATCTCCCCTCCCCTGCCGTGTCCCGTAGTATTACGGGGTACTATGTTAGCCATATAGAGGAGAC
>ERZ772861.1467-NODE-1467-length-19307-cov-5.906347_pt1 | contig 19307 bp, 17 predicted proteins | sample MGYA00512135_ERZ772861 | MGnify/ENA primary metagenome ERZ772861 (study PRJEB29015, sample SAMEA2737700) | human gut metagenome | biome: human gut; feature: human-associated habitat; material: faeces | place: China | collected 2012 ...
ACCTATGACCTTCCGCACGTCAAGCGGATGCTCTAGCCAGCTGAGCTAATCGTCCGTCAGTGCACTCAACTGAATGCCTGATTAGTATACACAACCATTCGCCATTTGTCAAGCGTTTTTTCCAGAAATTATCCTGCTGCCGCGTCAACGCTCTGTTCCCCCTGAAATTGGATGACCAGACGGTTGGGAAGGCACACGATCGGCGTGCCGCTGCTGCAAAAGCCACGCTCCATGCAGTAGTGGTCTGGGCAGTCCGCCGCCGTGACGGCAATACGCCCGTCCCGGACGGTGACGGTGTTGCTGCCGCCTGTTTCCCCGGTGACGGTAAACTGCTGATCGATGCGCAGATTTACGGTTCTGACAATCTTTCCCCCGCTGCTGATCTCGGCGTAAACGGCGTCGCCGCCGGGCAGCAGAAGGAAGATGCTCAATCCAAGGCACACCGCCGCAATGGCCGCAATGAGCAATATCCACGTTTTTGTTTTCACAGGGCAGTCACCTCGCCGGGAAAGATTTGCGATTCCATTGGCAGTATAGCAAAAGTCAATGAAAAACGCAAGAAAAAGTCCCAAATGCTTCTTGACTTTTTATGTCTGCAATGCTAGAATAGACAGGCCGCATTGAAGGGGCTTTCAGTCGGTGCGTCCAAAATCACCGCGCCCCCAGAGCGAGACTACACAATTAAAAGTAGGTGAAACAAATGAAAGCAGTTATCGTAACCGGTGGTAAGCAGTACACCGTTGCCGAGGGCGACGTCGTGTTCGTGGAGAAGCTGGGTGCGGAAGCCGAGGCTACCGTCAAGTTCGATCAGGTTCTGGCTGTTCTGGACGGCGAGAACACCAAGATCGGTGCTCCCACTGTGGAGGGTGCCAGCGTCGAGGCCAAGGTCGTCAAGAACGGCAAGGGCAAGAAGATCGACATCATCCGCTACAAGTCCAAGAAGAACGAGAAGAAGCACATCGGTCATCGCCAGCCTTACACCAAGGTGGAGATCACCAAGATCGCTCTGTAATTTATGACAAGATGCGAATTTCACACCGAGGGCGAGAGGATCACCGGATTCTCCGTCTCGGGTCACAGCGATTATGACGAGCCGGGAAAAGACATTGTCTGCGCCGCCGTCTCCGCTGTCGTTACCATGGCCGAAGCCACCATCAACGATGTGTGCGGCGCCAAGGCCAAGGTTCGGGTCAAGGATGGGGAAGATAACCGCATCACCCTGACCCTCCCCGCGTCCTGCGACGAGGAGGACACCGTTCAGGCAGTGCTTGCCGGAATGCTGGTGACTCTGTGTTCGCTGCGGGACGACTATCCTGATAATATCGAAGTTTTGGAGGTGTAACACCATGCTGAAGATTGGTATTCAGTTCTTCGCTCACCACAAGGGCGGCGGTTCCACCAAGAACGGCCGTGATTCCGAGTCCAAGCGTCTGGGCGTGAAGCGTGCCGACGGTCAGTTCGTTCTGGCCGGCAACATTCTGGTTCGCCAGAGAGGCACCCACATCCATCCCGGTGTCAATGTGGGCATCGGTAAGGACGACACCCTGTTCGCCAAGGTTGACGGCACCGTCAAGTTTGAGCGTCTGGGCAAGGATCGCCGGCAGTGCTCCGTGTACGCCGAGCAGTAAGATCATCTGGACAAGGAAGGCTGCCGCAGCATAAATTGCGGCAGCCTTTTTTAATGGGGAAACTCTGAGATAACACCGCGTCATTGTGCGCATGCCGCAGGAAGGAGGCACCCATCGTGCTTTTAACGGAATTTGATCCCACACCCCGCGCCGTTATCAACCCGGATTATATAAAGCCGGTGGAGAATTTCCCGGAAACGGTGGTCGCCGTCTTTTCCCATCAGCTTTTTGCCTCCGTGACCGCGTTTCTGGACGGTAAGCGCATCGCCCATACCCGCGACGCGGACGGGGACTGGCCCATTTACGAGGTCACTTACCGTGGAAAACAGCTGGGCTTCTGCAAGGCCAAGGTCGGCGCACCTGCCTGTGTGGGGCAGTTCGAGGAGATCATCGCCATGGGCGCACGCCGGTTCATCCTGCTGGGCAACTGCGGCGTTCTGGACAAAAGAATCGAGGACTGCGGCATCATCATTCCCACAAAAGCCATCCGGGATGAGGGCACCAGCTATCATTATGCCCCGGCAAGCGATCTGATCGACGTCAACACCCGCTATATTCCCGAATTTATCGAGGTTCTTCGGGAATTTGGGTATCCTTATGTGCAGGGCGCTGCGTGGACGACGGATGCCTTTTACCGGGAGACCCCCGCAAAGGTTGCCGCCCGGCGGCGTATGGGTGCGGTGTGCGTGGAGATGGAGTGTGCGGCCATGCAGGCCATGTGCGATTTCCGGGGTGTGGAATTCTTTCAGTATTTCTATGCCGGGGACAATCTGGATCACCCCCAGTGGGACCCCAGAAGCCTGTCCGGACACGCCCGGCTATCAGACAAGGAAAAAATTGCCCTGCTGGCTTTCGAGCTGGCCAGCAGAATCGGCTGAATAAAGGGAAGTACCCGTACTTCCATAGATTAGGAGGACGTACAACTATGTTCGTGGATAAAGTGCGCATCACCGTCATCGGCGGACGGGGCGGCGATGGAGCGGTGGCGTTCCACCGGGAAAAATATGTGGCCTCCGGCGGCCCGGACGGCGGCGACGGCGGACATGGCGGCAGCGTCATTCTCCGGGTCAACGACAACCTGTCCACTCTTTTGGATTTCCGCTACAAGCGCAAGTATCAGGCCGCCGCAGGCGTCAGCGGTCAGGGTCGGAAAATGGCGGGCAAACGGGGCGAAAACCTGATCATCGAAGTCCCCCGGGGCACCGTTGTGCGGGACGCCGAAACGAACCAGATCATCGTGGACATGTCCACCGGCGAGGATTTCATTCTCGCCAAGGGCGGACGGGGCGGCTGGGGCAATGCCCATTACGCCACCCCCACCCGTCAGGTTCCCCGGTTTGCCAAAGCCGGTCTTAAGGGACAGGAGCGGGACGTGATTCTGGAGCTGAAGCTTCTGGCGGACGTGGGTCTGGTGGGCTTTCCCAACGTGGGTAAATCCACCCTGCTTTCCGTCACCTCCAACGCCCACCCGAAGATCGCCAATTACCATTTTACGACTCTGTATCCCAATCTGGGCGTGATTTACGTGGACGAGGGCGTGTCCTTCGTCATGGCGGATATCCCCGGCATCATTGAGGGCGCCGCCGAGGGTGCGGGTCTGGGGCATGATTTTCTCCGGCACATTGACCGCTGCCGCCTGCTTGTCCACGTTGTGGACGTGTCCGGCAGCGAAGGCCGGGATCCCGTGGAGGATTTCCATGCCATCTGTGCTGAGCTGAAAAACTACAGCATCGATCTCAGCAACCGCCCCATGATCGTGGCTGCCAACAAGACCGACCTGCTGCCCCCGGACAGCGACAATCTGGAGCGGCTCCGCGCCGCCGCCGAAGAAGCGGGCTGCGAACTGTACGAAATTTCCGCTGGCACTACCGTGGGCACCCGGAATCTCATGCGGGCGGTGGCGGAGCGGCTGCGCACCCTGCCCCCCGTGACCATTTACGAGCCGGAGTACGTGGAGGTCATTGCCGAGCCTACCGACCCCAACGCCTTCGACATTGAGCATTACGGCAGCACCTGGCTGGTCACCGGTACCTGGCTGGAACGGCTGGTGCAGAACATCAATTTTGAGGACTACGAGTCCCGGAACTACTTCGACCAGCAGCTTCGCAAGGTGGGTCTGTTCGCCCGTCTGGAGGAAATGGGCATTGCCGACGGAGACACCGTGGATATTTACGACTTTGAGTTTGAGTATCAGCGGTAAAGCGACGCTTTCTGAATCGCTGTCACCCCAGCCGGGGCAGGTCTGCGGCCTGCCCCGGCTGGTATTATCTGCACGTCATTTCGCCGTTCCCGAAAACCGTCGAAATGACCAACCTGCGTTTTCCGCTCTGGGCAGGGCGTTTTCCTGCGGAAACATCGGTACGGTGTATGGCAGGAATCGCCGTTCTTTGGGCGTTTTGACGGTTTTTCGGAACGCGCGGAAAACCATTTGCCATTCCTTTCTTTTTTCGATATAATAATTCTTATACGGCTGGTTTGCGCGAGCCATCTTTTTTCCGGGGGTTGATTTCCATGATCCGCAATCTGAATCAGGTCACGTTCCGCTGCTTCGGCAGCGTTCCGTCCGAGCGCACCCAGACGGACAGGAATCTGTTCCGGGACGACGCCGCCGCTGTGCGGCTGTCGCGGACGGAGGCGGTGGTCTACCGCGCCGTATCGGAGACGCGGATCAGCTGCGGCATGGGCATGAGCGTCCTGTCCGCCAGCACGGACGGGGAAACCTACCAGCGCTTCTATCTGGACAAACCCGCCATTATCCGCAAGGGGGTCTATTTCCTTTTGGAGCCGTTTCAGGGGGACGCCACAGTGATGGTGTCCGCTCAGGAGCCGCCGGAGGAGCTGGGTCGCCGCGCCCCCGGCAGCGCCCGGGTAGATCATCAGCTGCGGGTGGAGGGCATTTACACCTTCTTCTATCAGGAGAAGGAGCAGGGCTTCCTGTTTTCCGGAGAATCCCACCCCATGACCGAGCTGACCTACGTGGATCAGGGCGCGCTGCACAGCGTGGTAGACGGGCAGGATCTTCTGCTCAAGCAGGGGGATATTGTCCTCTACGGCCCGAATCAGTGGCACATGCAGTACGCCGACATCGGTGTTGCCCCCCGGTTCGTGACCATTTCCTTTGACGTCAGCGGCGTTGACCTTGCTCCCCTGCTGAACCGGAAATTCACCGCGCCCCAGAGCGTGGCGACGCTTTTGCAGAATATGCTGCGGGAGCAGGAGTTTATGGACGCCTACTCCAACGACATCATCCTCTACCAGCTGAATCTGCTGCTGCTTCAGCTTCAGCGGGAGGCCGCGTCCCCCAAGGCAGGAAAGCTGCAGACCTCCAACGCCGTCCACAGTGAGAACGAGATCATCCGTCAGGCACAGCAGTTCATCAGCGCCCACATCCGGGAGAAGCTGTCGGTGCCGCTGGTCGCCCGGCAGGTGGACGTCAGCCCCAGCTATCTCACGGCGCTGTTCCACAAGAATCTGCAGATTTCCCCCGGCGAGTATATCCGCCGGATCAAGCTTCAGGAGAGCAAGCAGATGATCCGGGAAAACAACCTGAATTTCACGGAGATCGCCGCCCAGCTCCACTATTCCACGGTGCATCACTTCTCCCGGCAGTTCAAGGAGAAGTTCGGCATTACCCCCACAGAATACGCAAAATCTGTTCGTTGAGAGGTTTGGAAAATGAAAAAAGGGAACCCCATTGCGCTGCTGCCCATCGGCGTGTTTCTCGTGCTGTATCTTGGGCTGGGTCTGCTGTTTGAGTACGGTCTGCACATCCCCATGGGCTTTTACAACATCCCCATCGTCATCGCGTTTCTCGTGGCCATTCTGGTCGCCTGTCTTCAGAACCGGGCGGTTCCCTTTGAGGAAAAGCTCGTTATCATGGGGCAGGGCGTGGGAGATAAGAACATCATCACCATGCTGCTGATCTTCCTGACGGCGGGCGCGTTCGTCGGCGTGGTGGGGCGCAGCTCCGCCCAGAGCGTCGCCTACTTCATGCTCGACATCATCCCCGCCCGGTTTGCCGTGGCGGTGCTGTTTGTGGTCGCCTGCTTCGTCTCCACCGCTATGGGAACCTCCGTCGGCACCATCACCCTCATCATGCCCATTGCATTGGAAGTCGCGCAGGCGTCCGGCTTCGACACGGCGCTGTGTACCGGAAGCGTCGTGGGCGGAGCCATGTTCGGCGACAACCTGTCCTTCATCTCCGACACCACCATTGCCGCCTGCAACGGTCAGGGCTGCGCCATGAAGGACAAATTCAAGGGCAATTTCTGGATCGCCCTGCCCGCGGCCATCGCCACGCTGGTGCTGATCCTGCTTCTGACCATGGGGCATGACACCGCGCCCATTGACGAAAGCTACGATCTCGTTCAGATCATCCCCTACGTTCTGGTTCTGGCGGGAGGCGTTGCCGGGATCAACGTGTTTATCGTTCTGCTGACGGGCATCGTTTCCGGCGCTGTCATCATGCTCCTGACCGGGCAGGTGGAAGCCACCGCACTTCTCGCCAGCATGGGCAACGGCGCGGCGGGCATGTTCGAGACCAGCATGGTCGCCATCCTTGTGGCCGCGATGTGCGCCCTGATTCGGGTCTACGGCGGCTTTGACGCGCTGCTGAGCTTCATCCGGAAGGTCTTCCGGGGCAAAAAAGGCGGTCAGTTGGGCATGGGTCTGCTGGTAGGCGCCATGGACATCGCCACCGCCAACAACACCGTCGCCATCGTCATGGCAAACCCCATTGCCAAGGAAATGAGCGAGGATTACGGCATCTCCCCCTCCCGCACGGCCTGCCTGCTGGACACCTTCTCCTGCATTTTTCAGGGCATTATCCCCTACGGTGCGCAGATGCTGGTCGCCATCTCGGCGGCAGCGGAAGTGGGCTTTGCCCTGTCGGCGTTCTCCATCATGCGGTATCTGTTCTATCCGTATCTGCTGCTGGTCAGCTCGCTGGTTGCGATTTTCCTGGTAAAGGGTAAGAAAAACTGATTTCCCGGCAGAAGCGTCGGCGTTTGGCCGCGCTTCTGCCTTTCTGCGTCTTAAGGCTTGCGAAAGTGGGAATTCTGTACTATAATGAACGTATATTCCAGTATTTGTGTGGAGGCAGCTATGGACTTTCGGGTATTGGCGGTTGGCGATGTGGTAGGCAATCCGGGCTTGGAGCAGATCCGCCGGAATCTGCGGCAGATGAAGCGGCAGTATCATGCGGACTTTGCGGTGGTCAACGGCGAAAACGCCGCCGTGGTGGGCATCACCCCCAATCAGGCGGACAGCATTCTGGACGCCGGTGCGGACATCATCACCATGGGCAACCACACCTGGAGCAAGCGGGAGATCGTCCCCTATATGGACGACTGCCCATGGATCATCCGTCCGGCCAATTATGCCCCACAGGTTCCGGGGCGGGGCTGGCAGGTGGTGCAGACGGCAGCAGGCGACGTGGCCGTCATCGACCTCATCGGCCGGTGCAATATGGACTACGGCCCGGAAAATCCCTTCCTGATGGTGGACAAAATTCTCAAGCAGCTCACCGCGAAGATCATTCTGGTGGAAATTCACGCCGAAGCCACCTCGGAAAAGCTGGCCATGGGCTACATGCTGGACGGGCGGGTCAGTGCCGTGTGGGGGACTCACACCCACGTTCCCACGGCGGACGCCCGTGTGCTGCCCAAGGGGACGGGCTACGTCACAGACCTGGGCATGACCGGCCCCCGGGATTCCGTGCTGGGCATCCGGCCGGAGCTGTCCATCGCCAAATTCCGGGGTGATCTGCCGGAACGCTACCGCTGGGCGGAGGGCGCATCCAAGATCGAGGCCGTGCTGTTCACCATCGATTCGGAAACCGGAAAATGCCGCAAGGCAGAAAGGGTTGACAAATGGGACTGAAAATTTTACACAGCGCCGACTGGCACTTAGACTCCCCCTTCGCGGGCTTCGACGACAGCCAGCGGGCGCTTCTAAAGCAGGAGCAGCAGAGCATCCCCGGCAAAACTGCCCAACTTTGCCGCCGGGAAAAGTGCGATCTGATGCTCCTCGCGGGAGATATTTTTGACGGTGAACCCACCCGGGAGACGGTGGAAGCCCTCAAGAAAGCCCTGTCCGAGTGCGGCGCAAGGGTCTTCATCACGCCGGGCAATCACGATTTCTGTGCCCCCGGCTCTGTCTGGCTGGAAGAAAACTGGCCGGAAAACGTCTATGTGTTCACCGGCGGACTGGAAGCCGTCACGATTCCCGACTTAAACTGCCGGGTTTACGGCGCAGGCTACCAGAGCATGGACAGCGCCCCTCTGCTGGAGAATTTCCATGCGGAGGGCAGCGAAAAATACTGCATCGCCGTGCTCCACGGCGATCCCACCCGGAAGGACTCCCCCTACTGCCCCATAACCGCCCAGCAGGTGCGGGACTCGGGGCTGCAATATCTGGCGCTGGGACATATCCATAAAGCGGGCGCGTTTCACGCCGGTGGGACGCTGTGCGCATGGCCGGGCTGCCCCATGGGGCGGGGCTGGGACGAAACCGGCGAAAAGGGCGTGTGCATCGTGACCGTGGAGGACAGCGCCTCCCTTCGGGCGGTGGCGCTGGACACCATCCGCTTCCACGAGCTGAAAGCGGACATTTCCTCCGGCGCGGAAGCGGCGCTGGAAAAAATCCTGCCTCCCGCGGGAAGCCGGGACTTTTTCCGGGTCACCCTTACGGGAAGCGGCGAAGCGGATATTGCCAGGCTCACGCGGCGTTTTTCCGCCGTTCCCAATCTGACGCTGCGGGACGAGACGCTTCCGCCGCTGGACATCTGGGGGGACACCGGCGCGGACACGCTGGAGGGCGTGTATTTCCGGCTGCTCCGGGAGGCCATGGAGGCCGACCCTGACAGCCGGGAGGAAATTCAGCTTGCGGCGGAAATTTCCCGGAAGCTGCTGGAAGGACGGGAGGTCACGCTGTGAAAATCTACAAAATGACTGCCACCTTCGGCAAGCTGGAGCACGCGGAGCTGACCCTCCAGCCGGGGCTGAACATCCTCACTGCCCCCAACGAGTGGGGCAAAAGCACATGGTGCGCCTTTCTTGTGGCCATGCTCTACGGTCTGGACACCCGCGCCAAAACCACGAAAACCACCCTCGCCGACAAGGAGCGCTACGCCCCATGGTCGGGCAATCCCATGGCGGGGCGCATTGACCTGAATTGGAACGGCCGGGACATCACCATCGAGCGCCGCACCAAGGGCAGAGTCCCTCTGGGTGAATTCAAGGCGTACGAAACCGATTCCGGGCTGGCCGTCCCGGAGCTGACGGCGGCAAACTGCGGCCAGCAGCTGCTGGGCGTGGAGCAGACAGTGTTCCGCAGGGCTGGGTTTATCCGTCAGTCGGATTTGCCCGTAACGCAGGATGAAGCCCTTCGACGCAGGCTCAACGACCTCGTGACCACCGGCGACGAAAGCGGTACCAGTGACAAGCTGGCAAAAAATCTGCGGGATCTGAAAAACCGCTGCCGCTTCAACAAAAGCGGTCTTCTCCCCCAGCTGGAAAGCCAGCGGGACGCCTTACAGGATAAGGTCGAGGAACTGGACGCGCTGGACGCACAGGTGAAGAAGCTGAAAATGCGTCTGGACGACGTCAAGACATGGCTGCAGCAGCTGAACACCCATCAGGCCGCGCTGGACTATGCCGCCGCGGAGGCGGACGCCGGGCGGGTCGCGCAGGCGCGGGAAGCGCTGGAACAGGCGCAGGATTTACTTGCCATCCGGGAAGCCGCCTGCGAAAAGCTGCCGTCTCAGGAGGACGCGGAAAAGAAGCTCAAGGAGCTGCGCGCCTTCCGCGACGAGTGGAACGCCCTGCAAATGGAGCTGCAGATGCTTCCCCGCGCCCCCCTGCCCCCTGCGAAGAAAGACCCCTTCGCTGACATGGACGTGACGGCAGCCATGGAAATGGTCAACGCGGACCGCCAGACCATGACCGGTCTGCGGGGCAGCAAAATGCCGATCTTGCTGCTGATTCTGGGCGCTATCATCATGGCCGGTGCGATTGCGCTGCTGGTGATGCAGAATTATCTCCCGGCGGGCATCCTCGGTATGGTTTCCGTGCTTCTTCAGGCGCTCAGCCTCTTGGGAATGCAAAGGCTTAAAAAGCAGACCGAGGCACTGGAAAAGAAATACGGCACCGCCGACCCCGCCCATTGGACGGACTCCCTGCGGGAATATGAGACTGCCCTCCGGGCGTACAACGCCGCCCAGAAGGAATATCAGGACGCGCAGGGAGACGTGGAAGTGCGTCTGATGGTTATGCGCAAGCGCCGGGATTCCCTGTGCGGCGCACAGGAGCCGGATGCTGTCATGGAATTCTGGCAGCAGATCACGAACAAATGGGAAGCCTACCACACCGCCCGGCGGGAAGCCCAGCGGGCGCAGAATCTGGTGGATACCCTCAGCGCCATGGCAAAGCCTGTCCGGCCTCCCGTTGGCGTGGATACCCTGACCCATTCCCCGGCGGACACGGCGCGGCTGCTGTCGGACTGCACCGAGGAGCAGCAGCGGCTGCAAAGCCGCATCAGCCAGTACAAAGGCCGGATGGAAGCCCTGGGCGACCGGGCGCAGCTGGAAAAGCAGCTGGCGTCGGTCAACGCCCGTCTTGCCCAGCTGGAAAAGACCTACACCGCCCTGACCATCGCCCAGGAGACGCTGGCGCAGGCGCGGTCGGAGTTACAGCGGCGGTTCGCCCCCCGAATTTCCCAGCGGGCGCAGACCTATCTTTCCGCCATGACGGGCGGGCGCTACCAGCGCCTGTCCATGGGCGAGGACTTTTCCCTCCAAGCCGGAACCGGCGACGAGGAAACCCTCCACGACGCCCTGTGGCGCAGCGACGGCACCATCGACCAGCTGTACCTCGCCCTTCGTCTGGCTGTGGCGGAAGAACTGACCCCGGAGTCCCCCCTGATTCTGGACGACGCGCTGGTGCGCTTCGACGATACGCGGATGCAGGCGGCGCTGGCCATTCTGGAAGACATGGCGAAAAGCCGTCAGGTCATTCTGTTCACCTGCCAGCAGCGGGAGGGAAATGCCGCAAACGCATAACCATTGTTCCGAAAACAGCGGAGAAAGCGCGGCTTTCTCCGCTGTTTTCGGAAAAATTCCCATGGCTTTCTGTTGCGAAACTTTTCCAGATTTTCTCAGTTTTGTCATAATTTTGTAATTTTTCCCTTGACAATAGGGGTTTACTATGTTAAACTATTTTCCGAAAGGTTTAATTCATTAAACTTTTGTATTTCCAGATACACCCAAAGGAGGTATTCTGATTGGAAGTGCCCAAAATCTTTGAAAGCGAATACCGCTTCTGCCTGATTCTGTGGGAGCATGAGCCGATCAACTCCACCCATCTGGTCGAGCTGTGCAGAGAGCGGCTTGGCTGGTCGAAGGCCACCACCTACACCGTCATCCGCCGTCTGTCGGAGCGGGGCGTGGTAAAGAACGAGAACGCCGTGGTCACCGCCCTTGTCTCCAAGGAGCAGGCGCAGGCGTCCCGGCTGGACGAAATGGTGGAGGAAACCTTTCAAGGCTCCATGCCCGCCTTTATCGCCGCCTTCTCCCGGAGCAAGAAGCTCACCCGGGACGAGGTGGCACAGCTGAAGGCACTCATTGACAATTACGAGGAGGATCGAACATGAACACATTGTTCCAGAACATCCTGACGGCCAGCTTCCACGGCAGCATCGTCATTCTGGCCGTCATGCTGCTGCGGCTGGTGCTGAAAAAAACGCCCCGGAAGTACATCTGCCTGCTCTGGCTGCTGGCGGGACTGCGGCTGCTGATGCCCTTCCAGATCCAGAGCGACCTGAGCCTGCAGCCCAGCGCCGACCCGGTGGCACAGGTGCAGCAGCAGATCAGCCGTTCCCAGACGCCCGCCGCGCCGGAAGATTTTTCCCCGGCCGATCTGGACGTCCCGGCGCCGGTGCAGACGCCCGAAGCGCTTCCGGACATTCAGGCCCCCGTTACCACCGTTATCAGCAGCACCCCCTCCCCCGCCCCGGAAACCGCGCCGGAACCGGATACGGGCTTTGATTTCCTGTCGGTTCTGCCATGGTTCTGGCTTGGCATTGCCTGCTGCTTCGGCATTTACAGTCTGTACACCTACCTGACCCTGAAGCTGAAGGTTCGGGAGGCAGTCAAGATCCCCGGCGGCTGGGAATGCGACCGCATCGAGACCGCTTTTATTCTGGGCTTCATCCGCCCGAATATCTACATCCCCATGGGCATGACCCCCGAGGAACAGCGTTACATCCTCGCCCACGAACGCACCCATCTGGACAAGGGCGACCACTGGTTCAAGATGGTGGGCTTTCTGGCGCTGGCACTGCACTGGTTCAATCCGCTGGTGTGGGCAGCCTACATCCTGCTGTGCAAGGACATCGAGATCGCCTGCGACGAGCGGGTGGTGCAGTTCATGGAGCTGGACGAGCGGAAAGCCTACTCCGCCGCCCTGCTGAACTGCTCCACCAATCGGGCGCACTTCGCGGCCTGTCCCGTGGCCTTCGGCGAGGTGAGCGTCAAGGAGCGCATCAAGTCGGTGCTTTCCTATAAGAAGCCCGGCTTCTGGATCAGTCTGGTGGGCGTGATCGCCATCGTCTTCGTGGCGGTGTGCCTTGTGACCAGCCCCGCGAGAAAAGATGCGGCAGCCGCCGGGGATACCGAACCCACCTCCGTCTCCGACGCCGTTTCCGTACATAATGTGGACGAACTGCTGGCCGCCATCGCGCCGGACACCGTCATCCAGCTGGAGCCGGGAACCTACAATCTGTCCGGCGCCAAAGGCTACGGCCTGCCCTCGGAAAGCCCCTACTACGCATGGACGGAAAAGTACGACGGCTTTGAGCTGATGCTGCAAAACGTAAAGAACCTGACCATCCGCGGCAGCGGCAAGGTGAACACGACTCTGGAATGCGACCCCCGGTCTGCCAGCGTCATCAATCTGAAGAATTGCGAAAATGTCACGCTGGAGGATTTCACCGCCGGTCACACGCTGGAACTGGGCGAATGCAGCAGCGGCGTTATTTACCTGCAAAACTGCACCGGCGTGGGCATGAACCGTCTGGGCATCTACGGCTGCGGCATGATCGGATTGCAGGCGGCGGATTCCAAGGACATTTCTCTCGCGGACAGCGACGTGTACGACTGCTCCAGCAGCGCCGCCGAGATCATCAGTTGTGAGGACGTCACCATCTCCGGAACCCGCATTTACCGCATCGGCTCCGAGGAATACGGCGGATACACCTATTTTGATATTGGTTCCAGCCGGAATGTGACGGTGGAAAACTGCGAAATCAGCGACAGCAGCCTTATGTATCTGGCAATCGTTTCCGGAAGCACCGTTCAGATGAAGGGCAATCTGTTCTCCAACAACCGTACTCAGCTGGAAGCATTCAACTTCCAGTATGAGTACCACGAAGATACCCAGACGCCGGCAGACGAATCGAGTATGGTTCTGGACGGCAACCGGTTTGAAAATTGCAGTGTCCGCCGCTGGTTTGGAGACGGCGGTACCGTCACGGACGGCGCGGGCAATCCTCTTACCGATGAGCAGATGAACAAGCTGTACTCCACAGGCGCGACCGAACCGACTCAGGCGCAGCTGGAGATCCACGTTTCCACGGTGGACGAGCTGATCGCCGCCATCGGCCCCAATGTGGACATCGTGCTGGACGCAGAGCTTTACGACCTCAGCACCGCCACCGGCTACGGCACCTCCAAGGGCGATTATTACTACTGGCTGGACGAATTTGACGGCCCCCAGCTGGTCATCGACGGGGTGGACAATCTGACCATCCGCAGCAATGACGGCAGCGTAACGGGACACACCATCGCCGCCATCCCCCGCTACGCCAACGTCCTGACCTTCCAGTCGTGCAGCTACATCACCCTCTCCGGCTTCACCGCCGGTCACACAAGGGAGCCCGGTTACTGCATCGGCGGCGTTCTGCGGTTCCAGGACAGCGACCACATCACCGTGGACAAATGCGGTCTCTACGGCTGCGGCATTCTGGGCGTGTACGCAGAATACTGCAATGACATACGGGTCGCCAACTGCGACATCTATGAGTGCAGTCAGGGCGGCGTTCAGTTCCGGGGAACCAAGGGCATTGTAATGGAAAACAACACCCTGCGGGATCTGGGCGGCAGCGATATGGACTTCATCGACTGTAAAGATGTGACGGTAAACGGTGAAACCCTGATCTCCGCCGACATTTCCAACAGTCTGATCATCCAGTCGGAGTATCAGCAGGATTTACAGGCGCTTGACCGCTTCGTTACAGAATTTGCAAACGCATATTTTTACGGAGACACGCAGACCTTGTCCGCTGGTCTTTCCAAGGACTACACAGGCGGAGTGGAAGCCTATTCCGGCAATACAAACGATGTGATCGTGTGCTGGCATGAGGTCACGGTGGACATGTGGAAAGAGGCAGACGCCAACGGCACCTATGAATTTGCCTACCCCTACCGCGAGAACGTTGACAGCGAAATTGCCTATCTGACCATCGTCGTTGTCAGAGAAAACGACGCATGGAAGGTCAGCAGCTACTCTCTGGCCGAATAAAACAAAACCAGTCCCTCCGGCCACGCCGGAGGGACTGAGTCTACCGAAAAAATGTCTCCGGCACGCGGCCGGAGACATTTTCGTTTGCAGTTGATTACGCCTTTTCCAGAGCCAGGGTTCTGGTGGTCAGGTCGCAGACCTCACGGGGTCCAAAGTACTGAATGGCGCCGGGGTAGACATAGCAGGTCTCTGCCGCCCACTCGGCTCTGTGCTCGGCAAAGAACCGGAAGGGCTTGCCGTCCAGCTCCACCAGCGCCTTGCGGATAACGGGCTTGTCCTTGCCGTTTCTTCTCTCCATGTTCATCATCTTGGTGATGGGCATACCGCCTGCCACCCACTCCTCGGCGGGCTTGGACAGGTTGGAGACCTTGGACAGATAGCCGGTGTAGCCGTACTGAATCAGCATGAAGGCGTTGTAGCCCAGAGAGTAGCAGTAATCGGCGTCAAAGTTGGAGGGGAATGCGCAGCGGCCTTCGTAGCCCAGGAAGTGATGCTGGGTGGAGAACTTGCCGTTGTAAGTTCCGGCGGCCTTCCGGGCGGCCAGATTGTCTCTGACCAGAGCGGAGAACAGCTTCTCGGACTCAATGAGGGAGACCTGCACGTTGCCGTGGGGGTCGCGCTCCAAAAACAGCTGCTGCTGGATGCTCTGGGGCAGGATGGCGAACACGTCCATGGACTGCTTGGTAAGGCCCGCCTTGATGAAGGCGTACTTCTCTTCCCAAGTGGGCAGGGCGTTGAATTGGGCAGTCTTCTCCCCGGCCAGCAGCTCGTTGATCTCCGCGATCAGCACGGAGAATTCGGGAACGAACTCCACAATGCCCTCGGGGATGATGGCAACGCCGAAGTTCCAGCCCTTCGCCGCCCGGGTGGCCACGGAGTCGGCGATGTAGTCCGCGATCTGGGCAAGGGACATCTTCTTCTCAGCCACTTCCTCGCCGATCAGGCAGATGTTGGGCTGGGTTTCCAGGGCGCATTCCAGTGCCACATGGGAAGCGGAACGACCCATGACCTTGACAAAGTGCCAATACTTCTTGGCAGAGTTGGCGTCGCGCTCGATATTGCCGATGATCTCGCTGTAGGTTTTGGTGGCGGTGTCGAAGCCGAAGGAGCACTCGATATCCTCGTTCTTCAGGTCGCCGTCGATGGTCTTGGGGCAGCCGATCACCTGAATGCCGCTGTTGTGGGCGGCAAAGTACTCGGCGAGAACCGCGGCGTTGGTGTTGGAGTCGTCGCCGCCGATGATGACGATGGCGGTGATGCCGTGCTTCTTGCAGACGCCCTCGGCAACGGCGAACTGCTCCTCGGTTTCCAGCTTGGTTCTGCCGGAGCCGATGATGTCAAATCCGCCGGTGTTGCGGTACTGGTTGATGTATTCGTCGTCGAAGACTACGTAGTTATCCTCCAGCAGACCGCTGGGGCCGCCCTTGAAGCCGTAGAGGACGTTTTCCTTGTCGCAGGCCTTCAGCGCGTCGTACAGACCGCAGATGACGTTGTGGCCGCCGGGCGCCTGACCGCCGGAAAGAATCACGCCCACGATCTGCTTCTTAGGCGCGGAGGTGTTCTTACCCTTCTGGAAGGTGATCTCGTTTTTGCCGTAGGTATTGGGGAACAGCGCCTTGATCTTTTCCTGATCCGCGACGCTCTCGGTGGCGCCGCCGCTGCACACACAAATATCAGAAATCCCGTTTCTGAGCATACCCGGAAGCTTGGGACTGTACTGGTATCTTGCTACCTGGAGAGGGGACAGTTTCATGGATGTATACACTCCTTACTGAATTTTGTTCAAAGGGGATTATACTCTATTTTTCGCCAAACGTAAATAGCAAAATTCTGATTTTTTCCCGGAAGAACTTTCAGGATTCCGGTTTTCCTTTCAAATCGGCACTGACGGCACCGCCGGGGGGCGTTTTTCTGGTGAAAATGAACATTTTGCCGGGACGGAAGTATCAAAATATTTATATTGAAAAACCCGAAAAATATGCTATAATGTCAGCGGAATAAAAGCGGGTCATGACCCGCAGTTTAAGAAAGGATGATTCCAAATGGCTCTTGTAACCACAACTGAGATGTTCAAGAAGGCTTACGACGGCGGCTACGCCATCGGCGCTTTCAACGTCAACAACATGGAAATCGTTCAGGGCATCACCGAGGCCTGCCGCGAGGAGAAGGCTCCCGTTATCCTGCAGGTCTCCAAGGGCGCCCGCGCCTATGCCAACCACACCTACCTGGTAAAGCTGGTGGAGGCTGCTGTCATCGAGTGCCCCGAGATCCCCATCGCTCTGCATCTGGATCACGGCCCCGACTTCGAGACCTGCAAGGCCTGCATCGACGGCGGCTTCACCTCCGTCATGATCGACGCCTCCTCCAAGCCCTTCGCCGAGAACATCGAGATCACCCGCAAGGTCGTTGAGTACGCCCATGACCACGGTGTCGTCGTTGAGGCTGAGCTGGGCACCCTGGCCGGCATTGAGGACGACGTCAAGGTCGCCGCTCACGCCGCCTCCTACACCCGTCCCGAGGAAGTGGAAGAGTTCGTGACCAAGACCGGCTGCGATTCTCTGGCCATCGCCATCGGCACCAGCCACGGCGCTTACAAGTTCACCGCCGCACAGTGCACCCGCAACGAGCAGGGCATTCTGGTTCCGCCTCCCCTGCGCTTCGACGTTCTGGAAGAGGTCTCCCGCCGTCTGCCCGGCTTCCCCATCGTTCTGCACGGTTCCTCTTCCGTTCCTCAGAACTACGTGAAGATGATCAACGAGAACGGCGGCAAGATGCCCGACGCCGTGGGTATCCCCGAAGAGCAGCTGCGCCACGCTGCCGAGCTGTCCGTCTGCAAGATCAACATCGACTCCGACCTGCGTCTTGCCATGACCGGCACCATCCGTCAGTTCTTCAACGAGCATCCCGACAAGTTTGACCCCCGCGAGTACCTGAAGCCCGCCCGTGCCAACATCAAGGAACTGGTTCGCCACAAGCTGGTGGACGTTCTGGGCTGCGCCGGCAAGGCCTAATTCAGTTTTGCCTGATTGATTTTACCCCAAACGCACCGGGAGACAGTGTCTCCCGGTGCGTTTTTGTCAAATCGCCAGCTTTTGCGGATGATAACGCTCTTGCACATTCCGGTACCCTATATTATAATGTAAGGGCATTTGCAATAAACGAAAAGGAATGTGGCTATGTTTAAGATCTTGAAAACAGAGGGGAAGGCCCGGCGGGGCGAATTCTCCTGCGCCCACGGCGGCACGGTGCAGACCCCGGTGTTTATGAATGTTGGTACGCAGGCGGCCATCAAGGGCGGCGTTTCGGCGTTGGATTTGAAAAATGTGGGCTGCCAGATCGAGTTGTCCAACACCTACCACCTGCATCTCCGTCCCGGTGACAAGGTGGTGCGGCAGATGGGCGGCCTCCATAAATTTATGAATTGGGATAGAGCTATTTTGACAGATAGTGGCGGATTTCAGGTATTTAGTTTAGGTGATTTACGCAAAATATCTGAAGAAGGTGTAACTTTCCGTTCTCATATCGATGGTTCTAAAAAGTTCTTATCTCCAGAGATTGCTACACAATCACAAATGGATTTAGGTGCAGATATAATCATGGCATTTGATGAATGTGTGCCATATCCTGCTGATTTCAAATATACTCGTGAGTCTATGGAGCTTACACTTCGTTGGGCACAGCGTTGTAAAGATACGATGACAAATCCAAATCAAGGTTTATTCGGTATCGTACAAGGTGGTATGTATAAAGATTTACGTATCGAATGTGCTAATCGTTTAGTAGATATGGATTTCCCTGGATATGCTGTTGGTGGTTTAAGTGTTGGTGAACCAAAAGAATTGATGTATGAAATGCTCGATATCACTTTAGAACATTTACCACAAAATAAAGCACGTTATTTGATGGGTGTAGGTACACCGGATTGTTTAGTTGAAGGTGTAATGAGAGGTATAGATATGTTTGACTGTGTATACCCTACTCGTGTAGCTAGAAATGGAACAGCTATGACATGGAATGGTCGTTTAGTAATAAAAAATGCACAGTATGAGCATGATTTCCACCCAATTGATGAACATTGCAATTGCTATACTTGCAGAAATTATTCTAGAGCATATATTCGTCATTTAGTTCGTGTAAATGAAATCTTTGGTTTACGTTTATTAACAATCCATAATCTTCATTTCTTAATTGACTTTATGAGACAGATGCGTCAATCTATCATGGAAGATAGATTCCCAGAATTTTATCGTAAATTTACAGCTAATTTCTCATTCAATGCAAAATCTGTGTAAATTTTGAGGAATATTTGTAAATAAATAGAGGTATTATGCTATACTATAGCTAATATAAAATAAATTAATATAATTTTTTATGATGAGGAGAATTTTTTTATGAGTGATTCAATGATGGCAAGTCTTTATTCCTATGGACCAATAGTATTAATGGTAATAATTTTCTATTTCTTACTTTATCGTCCACAGAAAAAACAACAAAAACAACGCAATACAATGATGGACAATTTAAAAGTAGGTCATCGTATTTTAACTATAGGTGGTATCCATGGGGAAATTACTTATATTGATTTAGAAAAATCTGATTTCATTAGAATTAGAATTGCTGATAATGTAGAAATTAAAATCAGCAGTGCTGCTGTAGCTAGAGATTTAACTCAGGAAAAAACAAATGCTAACCCAGCTAACAAATAATAAAAAAGTTCAACGTAAAGAACTTTTAGCAAAAAGAAGAGCGTTAACATTAATCCAGAAAAATGAGTATTCAGCAGTAATTACAAAGAAAATTGTAGAACTTGAGGAATATAAAAATTCTCAGATATGTTTTTTATATGCTTCAATGCCTGATGAATTTCAGACAAAAGAATTAATAGTAAATGCTCTCAAGGCAGGCAAACAAATTTGCCTGCCTTATATTACTGATAAAAATATGAAAATAATGCAAGCGACTTTAATAAAATCTTTAGATGAATTAGTTGTAGGTGCATATAATATTTTGACAGTAAAAGAAGAAAATCTAAGAATTGTAAAGCCACAAGATATAGATTTTATTTTAGTGCCTGCTGTAGGACTAGATAAAAAAGGTTATCGAC
>ERZ772861.1485-NODE-1485-length-19075-cov-15.555783_pt1 | contig 19075 bp, 15 predicted proteins | sample MGYA00512135_ERZ772861 | MGnify/ENA primary metagenome ERZ772861 (study PRJEB29015, sample SAMEA2737700) | human gut metagenome | biome: human gut; feature: human-associated habitat; material: faeces | place: China | collected 2012 ...
TCAAAAATAACACTTTTCCCCGGAAAATGCAACTATATTTTGTCGAACCGTTCCATTTTTGTTCGACATTTTTCGACACGTTTCGACAAAAGCGGGCGATTCTCCGCTTTTACACAAGATTTCACTCTAAATATAGTATATTTTCGTGTGACACCCCTGCCGGACGCGGCATAGACTGGACTGCGGGTCATGCCCGCAATCTGAACACAGGAGGCCGCACCATGGCAACTTTTACCAACCAAGCGACCCTGACCTACAACGGTCAGACCACCACATCCAACGTGACGGTGGGTGAGCTGGTAGAGACGCTCACCGCCGCCAAGACCGCCGTCGTCCCCACCTACGACCCGGACGGCCGCGTCACCTACGTTATCTCGCTGGTCAACAGCGGCGCCGCCCCGCTGACGGGGCTGACCGTCACTGACGACCTGGGCGGCTACACCTTCAACGGTGCCACCGTCTACCCTCTCAGCTACACCGCCGGCTCCGTGCGCTACTACCAGAACGGCGTTTTGCAGACCGCGCCCACCGTCACCGCCGGTCCTCCTCTTGTCTTTACCGGCATCACCGTGCCCGCCGGCGGCAATGCGGTGATCGCGTATGAGGCCGCGCCCACCGCCGCCGCTCCGCGCAGCGCCGAGGGGCTTGTCACCAACACGGCGACGGTCACCGGCGCAGGACTGGTGAACCCGGTAACGGCCACGGAGACGGTGTCGCCCACCGCCGCGCCGCGGCTGTCCATCAGCAAGTCCCTCTCCCCCACCACCGTGACGGAGAACGGGCAGCTGACCTACACCTTCGCCATGCAGAACACCGGCAACACGGCGGCGGACGCCGCAGCCGGCGCTGTTGTCACCGACACCTTCGATCCCCGGCTCAGCGGTCTGACCGTGACCCTCAACGGCACGGCGCTGACCACCCCGGCGCAGTACACCTATGATGCCGCCACCGGCGTGTTCGCCACGGTGCCCGGCGTCATCACCGTACCCGCCGCCACCTTCACCCAGGACGCCGCCACCGGCGCGTACAGCGTTACCCCCGGCACCGCTGTGCTCACCGTCACCGGCACGGTGTAACAGTAAAGCCCTCCGACCGGAGGGCTTTACTTATGCTTATTCTAATGCGTCGTGGCTTTCGAATACGTCGTTGATGCTGCCGTAGCGGTCGGCGGGCTTGTCCGGCTCCGCCGGAGATATGCCCTTGGCCATTTGCAGCTCCTGCCACTTCTCGCGGGTAATGAGCAGCTGCCGGGGCTTGCTGCCCTCGAAGGGGCCCACATAGCCCCGCTCCTCCATCTGATCCACCAGACGCGCGGCGCGGGAATAGCCCAGCTTTAACCGCCGCTGGAGCATGGACACGGATGCCTGTCCCGTTTCCAGCACCACCTCCACGGCGGCGGGCAGCAGCTCGTCGCCGTCCTCGCCGTCGGCGGACGCATCGGCTGTGCCGCCCTTGGCGCCCTTGTCGGACTTGGCGTCCACCGCCTGCTGGATCTTCTCGATCACGTCCTGGTCGTAGTGTGCCTCGCCCGCCTCGTCCTTGACGAACTTCACCACCCGGTCGATCTCCTCCGGCGTGATGAAGCAGCCCTGCACGCGGGTGGGCTTGGCATCGCCCAGCGGGAAGTACAGCATGTCGCCCTTGCCCACCAGCTTTTCCGCACCGGTGGTGTCCAGAATGATGCGGGACTCCATGGAGCTGGCCACGGCGAAGGCGATGCGGCTGGGGATGTTGGCCTTCATCAGGCCGGTGATCACGTCCGCCGAGGGACGCTGGGTGGCGATGACCAGGTGCATCCCGGCGGCACGTCCCATCTGCGCCACCCGGCAGATGGATTCCTCTACCTCCTTGGCGGCTACCAGCATCAGATCGGCCAGCTCGTCGATGACCACCACCACCGTGGGCAGCTTCTTCACGTCCTCGTCCGTCTCCGACAGGGCGTTGTACCCCGCCAGATCCTTCACGCCCTTCTCCGAGAACATCTTGTAGCGCTTCATCATCTCGAACACCGCCCATTGCAGGGCACCGGCGGCCTTTTTCGGGTCAGTGACCACCGGGATCAGCAGGTGCGGGATGCCGTTGTAGGGCGCCAGCTCCACCATTTTGGGATCCACCATGATGAACCGCACCTCGTCCGGCGTGGACTTGTAGAGCATGCTGACGATCAGCGAGTTGGTACACACCGACTTACCGGAACCGGTGGTGCCGGCGATGAGCACATGGGGCAGCCTGGCGATGTTGCCCACGATGTTGTTGCCGCCGATATCCTTACCCACCGCGAACGCCACCGGCGACGGGTGGTTGATGAACTCGCGGGACTCGATCACATCCCGGATGCGCACGGCGGTGACGGTGCGGTTGGGCACCTCGATGCCCACGGCGGAGATCTTGTTGGGCACCGGGGCGATGCGCACGCCGCTGGCGCCCAGCGCCAGGGCGATGTCGTCCTGCAGGTTGGTGATCTTGCTGAGCTTCACACCCTGATCCAGCGTGAACTCGTAGCGGGTGACGCTGGGGCCGTGGATGACCTCCCCGGCCTTGGCGTCCACGCCGAAGGATCGCAGGGTGTCCGCCAGGCGCTTGGAGTTGTTCCGCAGCTCCGCGCCCACCTCGGTGTAGTTGCCGCCCCGGTTCTCCTCCAGCAGGGTGATGGGCGGGTAGCGGTATGTCTCCTCGCCCTGCGCCAGCTCCTGCTCGATGGCATCGCTGACCTCCTGTGCCGCCGTCTCCACCTCCTGCTGCAGCTGGGCTTTTTTCTGCTTGTCGCTGAGAGGCTTTTTCGGTGCAGGCACTTCCGGCGCGGCCGCCGTCTCCTCGCCGCCGATGGGCGCGGGAGGCGTTACCGGCGGGCGCAGCACCTGATCCGGCGTGCGCACGTCCTCGCTGCGCCGGGGGAAGAAGGAGCTGGCGGGCGGAATGACCGCGCCGTCGTTCTCCCCGTCCAGCGGAATGTCGATGCTGGGGCGCTTCTTCCGCTTCGCCGCCGGCTTTTTCTCCGATACCGGGGCGGATGCCGGGGTGAAATCCTCCGGCAGGTCGTCAAAGTCGTCGTCCTCGTCCCGGCGCAGGCTCTCGCCATAGCTGCGGACGCGCTCCGCCGCCTCCTGGGGCGTCATGTGCAGCGCGCCCAGCAGCGCCGCCAGAAGCAGCACCACGAACACGATGATGGATACCACCTTGCTCAGCAGCGCCTCGCAGCCCACGGCCAGGCCGCCGGCCACCACGCCGCCGCAGCGCAGCGCCTGACCGTCCGCCCACAGCTTCCCGGCCAGACCGCCGCCGAATTCATACGCGGTGCGGCACAGCGCCAGATGGCACAGCACGCCGATCAGCAGCGGCAGCACCGCCACGCACACCGTGCGCAGGATCACCGGCCGTCCCTTGTGCCCCAGCTGGATCACCGCCACCGCCGCCAGCGCCGGCGCCGTCAGGTAATAACCCCAGCCCAGCGCGCCGCGCAGCACGCGGGCGATCCACGTCAGCAGCAGGGCGTCTACATTAAAATAGCTCACCAGCACGCACAGCGCCAGCAGCGCGCACACGATGCCGCCCACCAGCCGCGCGGCGGCGTTGTACGCCGGAGGCGGAGGCGGTGCCGGTGCTTTTTTGCGTCCGTTTCCTTTCTTTTGTGTCGATGCCATAGTTTACCTCACTTGATGCCCTGCAGGACGAGGGTCAGCACGCCCACCGCCCAGCAGTAATACGCAAACGCGCCGAAGCGCCCCTTTTCCGCGATGAATTTCAGCAGCCGGATGCACAGATAGCCCACCACCGCCGCTGTGACCACGCCCACCAGATACATGGGCACCTCCGCACCCACGATGCCGGTCTTTACCGCGTCGCCGATGGAGAGGATGTTGGCGCCTAGCACGGCGGGGATGCTCAGCAGGAAGGAAAAGCGCACGGCGAACTTCCGCTCGTAGCCCACGAAGCAGCCGGCGGTGATGGTCATGCCGGAGCGGGACACGCCGGGCAGCGTGGCCACCGCCTGTCCCACGCCCACCAGCAGGGCATCCAGCCAGCCGGCGCTGCGCTCGGTCTTGCGCCCCTTGCGCACACGGTCGCACAGGAACAGCAGGAAGCCGGTGAAGATCAGCGCCGCGCCCACGAAATACATGTTGTCGCCCAGCCCCTGCACTGCCTTGCGGATGGGCAGCACGGCGAACAGCGGCAGCGTGCCGATGATGATCAGCAGGATCAGCCGCCGCGCCGGAGGCACCGGCGTGGGCGTGGTGCGGTGCGCCAAATCGCGGATGCCGCGGAAGAACTCCACCACCATGTCCTTGATATCGCTCCAATAGGCGATGAATACGGCGATCAGCGTGCCCAGATGCAGCAGCACGTCAAAAAATTCCGGGATGTCGCCCGCGCCCTCCATGTTCAGCAGGTTCCGGGCGATCGCCAGATGTCCTGAGCTGGAGATGGGCAGAAACTCCGCCACACCCTGTACCAGTCCCAGCAGAAAAGCCTTCAGATATGTCATTACGCACCTCACGTCCCTTGTGATACGACCTATTATACCTTCCCAACAAAGGGGAATACTGTTCCAATATAACCAGAGTATACCACAGCGGCGGAGAAAATGCCACCTTTTATTTGTGACGCTGCTGTCACCCACCCTGCCGGACGTACACCGCCATCGGGAGCATACAAAAAAGGAACCGCCGGGGCGGTTCCTTTTTTGTATGGGACGGCATTGTCAATCGCCGCTCTCGCCCAGCCAGAGCTGGATGGCGGACATGTGCCGCGTGCGGGCGCGCTCCTGGCCGAAGCCCCACTGGAGCACCCGCCCGTCAAAGGGATAGACCGGCTTTGTCTGGCAGATATAGTTGCCGTAGCTGGTCAGCACGTCGGCTCCGCCGGTGCGGAAGGCGTCATACAGCACGTACACGCGCACATCCTCGGCACGGGAGGGACGCGACCACTGCGCCAGGAAGGAGTCCGCGCTTCTGGTACCGAATATGTCCGTGATCTGCCCGCCGTCATAGGTCAGTCCGTGCAGCGGCGCGGTCTGCTCCTGCCCCTGCCGGGTACACAGCAGCCGCCCGCTGCAAAGAGTACCCCGCGTCCAGTCCTGCTCCACCTTCCACGCCGGCCAGACGGTCATGCCCTCGGTGTAGCGGGCGGCGGGCTGGGTGTCGTAGCGCAGGTGGTGAATAACGATATACTGTCCGTCCGCCAGCTCCACCGCCACGCCGGTCATGGTCTGCTCCAGCGTGTCATACGCCCGGTAGACGTAGGTATAGCTGCGGGTGCCGTCGTCGTTTTTGGTGGTGACGGTGCGGTCGAACCACAGGGGATAGGCGGGGTCGGCGATATAGTGGGTCAGGGTGATCTCGCGGTATTCTGTGTCGTTGTACAGCTTATCCGTCTCCCGGTACACCGCTCTGGCACCGGCCATTTTTGCCACCTCGTCGGCGGTGAGGTCGTCCAGAACATTCTGGGGAAAGCCCTTTTGCAGCAGCTCCTGCCGGATCTGTTCATCCTGCGGCGCGTCATCACGGAGGTGCAGCGCCGCGGGGAAGCGCTGTCCCAGAAACATGCACAGCAGGACGGCGGCCAGCAGCGCGCCCAGATACGACCACAGCAGCACCCCGTTGGAAACGCGCACCGGGGCGGCGGTGACGGCGTAGCCGGTGTCCGCCAGCGAGCGGAAGAGCTTGGCCAGATTCCGCAGGATCAGGACATACACCAGCAGAAGGAGCAGCACCAGCAGCGTATGCTTGGTATCCATGGCGGCCAGCGCCGCGAGAAGGATATAGAAGATCACCAGCGCACCGGCGGCAGGGGCGGCGGGCTTCTCCGCGCCGGCGCTGCGGGATACGCCGATCATGCCCCGCCACAGGCAGACGTACACGGCCAGCTGGAGCGCCATGGCGGTGTACGCCGGCGCCATGCCCGCCTCCACCGGCAGCGCTGCCAGCACATAGCAGGCGCTGCGCACAGCCAGAGCCGCCAGCGCCAGCCGGAAGCCCCAACGGAGGGAGGCGTTCTCCCGCCGCAGTATCCGGAAGCCCAGCACCAGCAGCGCCGCGCCCACGGCGGTGAGGATCACGTCCAGATTCAGGAAATGCAGCGTGATGGTGGTCAGTCCCAATCCCCACAGGATGTAGTGCATGGCGGTGTGCCACGGGGTGACAGTATCCTGCGGCGGCGGAAGGGCGGACGCGTCCGCAAAGAGCATGTTTTCAAAATTCCGTTCATTCTCCACAGAAATCACCTCCCAGCTCCTGACGCAGCTTCTGTCGGATGCGGTAGAGCCGACCCTCCACGGCGCGGGGCGACAGACCCAGCTCGGCGGCGATCTGGGCGGTGGGCTGGCGGTACCAGTATTTGCGGTAGAACAGCGCCCTCTCATCGGAGGGGAGACGCGACAGCGCGGCGGTCAGCTGCTGCTGGCGCTCCCGGCGCAGCAGGGCATCCTCGGCGCTGCCGTCGCCGTGGGGCAGCCCCTCGTGCAGGGTGACGTCCTCCGGGTGTTGGGCGCGGAGACGGTTCAGGGCGCTGTTCCGCGCCAGAACCGTCAGCCATGTGCGGAAGCTGCCGCGCTTTTCGTCATAGAATGACGCATTCTGCCACAGCTTCATGGATATGTCCGCCAGACACTCCTCCCTGTCCCGCTCGTCCGGCAGCAGGGGCTTGAGGACGTAGCGCAGCAGCGGCGTGTGGCGGCGGAGAAGCGCCCGGAGCGCTTCCTCGTCCCCCTGACGGAGACGGTCGATCAGGTCTTTTTCGTCCAAGGCGTTTCACCTCCTCTATGGGACTATACACGATTTTAGAGGAAAACCCACGGAGATGCAAGAAAAAAGCAGGCGGCGCTGCCGTCTGCTTTTTCTCATTTCTCGTTCTTCAAATGCTCCAGCGCGGCGCAGGCGGCGGACTGCTCCGCCTCCTTCTTGCTGCGGCCGGTGCCGGTGCCGATCTCCGCGCCGTTGAGGGTGACGCGGAAGGCGAACTCCTTGGCGTGGTCGGGGCCGGAGGAGCCGGTCAGCTCGTAGCGGAGAAGCTGGTCGCTCTTGCGCTGCACCAGCTCCTGCAGCTCGGTCTTGTAGTCCCGGCGGCGCTCCTCCACCTGCTCCTCCCGCTCCTTGTCCAGCAGGACGCGGTGGATCAGGTCGCGGGCGGCGTCCATGCCGCCATCCAGATAGACGGCGGCGAACACGGACTCCGTGGCGTCGGCCAGAATGGAGGGGCGATGGCGGCCTCCGCCCTGTTCCTCTCCCCTGCCCAATTGCAGGCAGCTGCCCAGATCCAGCGCCTGCGCCACCTCGTGGAGGCTCTCCTCGCAGACGAGGGCGGCACGGCGGCGGGTCAGGTCGCCCTCCGGCAGATCGGGGTGCTTTGCGTACAGGTATTCAGCGGTGACGAAGCCCAGCACGGCGTCGCCCAGAAACTCCAGCCGCTCGTTGCTGCGGATGCCGGCGGCGCGGTGCTCGTTGGCATAGGAGCTGTGGTAGAGGGCGGCGCGGAGCAGGGACGGATCGCGGAAGGTATAGCCCAGCTTTTTTTCCAAGATTTCCATGTTGTGCCTCCTGAAAAAATACGACCCCGCGGGGTCGTATTTTCTGTGTTACAGAGTATATAACTGAATCAGCCCAGCTTGCTGTTGAGATAGCGGACACAGTCGCCGACGGTCTTCAGACCGGCCAGATCCTCTTCGTCGATCTCGCCGATGTCGAATTCTTCTTCCATCGCCATGACCAGCTCCACCAGATCCACGGAATCGGCACCCAGGTCGTCCACGAAAGAGCTGTCCATGCTGATCTCATCCGCGTCGATAGCAAACTGCTCGGCGATCAGATCCTGCATCGTTTTGAAGATCTCCTCCATAGTACGGGTATTCCTCCTTCTTTGCTTGTTTTCTCCGAAAATAATACGGCAATCCCCGTGCAGTGTCAATACCTTTTTGGGAAAATTATGTGGTGGGAAGCTGCATTTTGTCTATGTGCTCCGCGATGGCCTCTGTGATGCCGCTCTGTGCCACCTGAATGGCCTGTCCCACGGCGTTTTCGATGGCCTCGGCGTTGGAGCCGCCATGCGCCTTGATCACCGGCCTGGAGATGCCGATGAAGGCGGTGCCGCCCACCTTGTTGGGGTCGAGACGCGCCTTGAACTCGTTGAGGCCGGGCATGACCAGCAGGGCGGCGAGCTTCGTCAGCAGGTTCTTTTTGAACATGGTCTTCAGGGCGCTGCCGGCGAAGGAGCCCACGCCCTCGATGGTCTTGAGCATGACGTTGCCGGAAAAGCCGTCGGTCACGATCACATCGCAGCCGCCCTTGATGGCATCCTTGGCCTCGATATTGCCGATGAAATGCAGGTCGCCCCGGCTGTCGGCCTCCCGCAGGAGCGCCAGCGTCTGCTTCTGGAGGTCGGTGCCCTTGGAGTCCTCGGCGCCGATGTTGAGCAGTCCCACCCGGGGACGCGCCACATTCAGCACCCGCTGGGCGTAGAAATTGCCCAGATAGGCGAACTGAAGCAGGTACTCCGGGGTACACTCGGCGTTGGCGCCGCAGTCGATGAGCACGGCGGAGCCGGTGGTGGTGGGGATGACGGGCGCCATAGCCGCCCGGCGGATGCCGTGGATGCGTTTGGTGATGAGGGTAGCGCCGGTGAGCAGCGCGCCGGTGGAGCCGGCGGACACGGCGGCATCGCCCGCGCCGTCCCGCAGGAGCGTCAGCGCCGCGCCCATGGAGGTGTCCTTCTTCCGGCGGAACACGGTGGCGGGATCGTCGCACATGTCCACCGTCTCGGTGGTGGGATGAATGGCAACGCCGGCGGGCAGCTGCGCCGCGCCGCACTGGGCGGCGGCGGCGCGGATGGCCGTCTCGTCGCCGGTGAGGGTGATGTCGCAGCCGAAGCGGGCGTGGGCGCTGAGCGCGCCCTTGACGATCTCCAGAGGGGCGTTGTCGCCGCCCATGGCGTCGATGATGATGTTCACAGAGAGAGCACCTCCTCCTTCACGGTGTCCAGAATGGCCAGAGAGCGCTGGCTCAGCTCGGCGTTCTTGTTGCGCTTGCCCTTGACCCGGTGATCCAGCGGCGGGATGATGCCGAAGTTCACGTTCATGGGCTGGAAGTCAGCCACCGTCTCGTTGCTGATGTACAGTCCCAGCGCGCCGATGGCCGTCTCCTGCGGAAAGTCGATGGGCGTCTGTCCCTTCAGGCGGCGCGCCAGCTCCACGCCCGCCAGAAAGCCGCTGGCGCAGGACTCCACATAGCCCTCCACGCCGGTCATCTGACCGGCAAAGGCGATACGGGGATCGCTCTTGAGCCGGTAGTAGCGGTCAAGGAGCCGGGGCGAATCCAGATAGGTGTTGCGGTGCATGACGCCGTAGCGCAGGTACTGGGCGTCGTGCAGGGCAGGGATCAGGGAGAACACCCGCTTCTGCTCGCCCCATTTCAGGTGGGTCTGGAAGCCCACCAGATTGTAGATGGTGCCGTCCGCGTTGTCCCGCCGCAGTTGAACCACGGCGTAAGGCTCCCGACCGGTCTTGGGGTCGGGCAGGCCGCGGGGCTTCAGGGGGCCGAAGCGGAGGGTATCCTCTCCCCGGCGCGCCATGACCTCCACGGGCATGCAGCCCTCGAACACGTTGGCGTCCTCGAAGCCGTGTACCTCGGCCTCCTCCGCCTTCACCAGTTCCTGCCAGAAGGTCAGGTATTCCTCCTTGGACAGGGGGCAGTTGATGTAGTCGGGGGTGCCCTTGTCGTAGCGGGAGGCGAAGTAGGCGCTGGTCATGTCCACGCTGTCGTAGGACACCAGCGGGGCGGCGGCGTCGAAGAAATTCAGGGTATGACCGCCGCCCAGCTTTTCGGCGATGGCGTCCGCCAGCGGGTCGGAGGTCAGGGGGCCGGAGGCGATGACCACCGTGCCGTCGGGGATAGCGGTGACCTCGCCGGGCACAAGGGTGACGAGGGGGTTCGCCAGCAGGGACTCCGTGACCATGCGGGCAAAGCCCTCCCGGTCAACGGCCAGAGCGCCGCCGGCGGGAACGGCGGTGGCGTCGGCACAGCGGAGGATCAGGCTGTCCAGACGGCGCAGCTCCTCCTTCAGCAGTCCCACGGCGTTTTCCAGTCCGGCGCCCCGGAGGGAATTGGAGCAGCACAGCTCCGCGAAATAGGGCGTTACATGGGCGGGTGTGGTCTTTTCCGGCTTCATCTCCCGCAGGGTGACGGGAATGCCCCGCTGCGCCAGCTGCCATGCGCACTCGGAGCCGGCCAGACCCGCGCCGATCACAGTTACAGGTTCCATTTATTCCTCCGCCTTCTTCGTGGTCTTTTTGGTGGTGGTTTTCTTTGCGGTGGTTTTCGCGGCAGTCGCCTTCTTGGTGGTGGTTTTCCTGGCCGCCGTTGTCTTTTTCGCCGCAGGCTTCCTGGCGGCGGGCTTCTTTTCCTCTGCCGCCGGCTCCGCTGCGGGAGCGGATGCGTCCTCCGCAGGCGCTGCCGCCGCGTCCTCGGTCTTGCGGCGGCGGTAGCCGCGCTTGTCCTCCGGCAGGAAGTTGGGGCACTCCGGGTTGGCGCAGAAGGGCTTGTTGAAGCCCTTGCCGGCCTTTTTGAACATGGTGTGGCCACAGACGGGGCAGTCGTCCTTCACGGGCACGTCCCACGTCATGAAGTCGCAGGCGGGGAACTTGTCGCAGCCGTAGTAGGTATAGCCGTTGCGGGAGGTCTTTTTCAGGATGCGTCCGCCGCACTTGGGGCAGCGGCCGGGCATCTCCACCACCAGCGGCTTGGTGAATTTGCACTCCGGATAGCCGGGGCAGGCCAGGAACCGCCCGAACCGTCCGGATTTGATGACCATGTTGCGGCCGCAGAGGTCGCATTTTTCCTCCGTGACCTCGTCGGGCACCTTGAGATAGACGCCCTCCATGTCCTTCTCCACTTTTTCCAGATTCTCGTGGAAGGGGACGTAGAACTGGCGGATCAGATCCTTCCATTTCACCTGACCGGACTCCACGTCGTCCAGCTTCTGCTCCATGCGGGCGGTGAACTTCACGTCCACGATGTCCGGGAAGCGCTGGCACATCAGGTCGTTGACCACGCCGCCCAGCGGCGTGAGACGCAGGTACTTGCCCTCCTTGATGACATACTCGCGGTCGAGAATGGTGGAGACGGTGGGCGCATAGGTGGAGGGGCGGCCGATGCCGTTTTCCTCCATAGTGCGGATGAGGGTGGCGTCCGTATAGCGCGCCGGCGGCTGGGTGAAGTGCTGGAGGGGTGCAAAGCCGGTGGGCGTGACCTCCTCGCCCTCGGTCAGCGGCGGAAGGGGAGATTCCTTCTCCTCCTTGTCGTCGTCGCGGCTCTCCTCGTAGACGGCGGTGTAGCCGGCGAATTTCAGGTTGCTGGCGGAACAGCGCAGGGTGTGGTCGCCGGCGGCGATCTCCACGGAGATGCTGTCGTAGACGGCGTTGGCCATCTGGCTGGCCAGAAAGCGGCTCCAGATCAGGCGGTAGAGCCGGTACTGCTCCTGCGTCAGGTCGGACTTCACCCGCTCCGGCGTCAGGGACGGGTCGGAGGGGCGGATGGCTTCGTGGGCGTCCTGCGCGCCGGCCTTGGTCTTGTAGACACGGGGCGCGGCGGGGTAATAGGCCGCGCCGTAGCGGGAGTGGATCAGCTCCTTGGCCTGCGCCTGCGCCTCGTCGGAGATGCGCAGGGAGTCGGTACGCATGTAGGTGATCAGACCCACGGTGCCCTCGCCGGTGATGTCCACGCCCTCATAGAGCTGCTGGGCGATGGCCATGGTGCGGCGGGGCGTCATGTTCAGCTTGCGGGATGCCTCCTGCTGTAAGCTGGAGGTGGTAAAGGGCGGCGTGGGGCTGCGCTGCTTGTCGGTGCGCTTGACGGTCTTGACGGAGAAGGTCTGCGCCTGCAGCTCCGCCACGATGCGCTGGGTGTCGGCCTCGTCCTTGGGCTCGTACTTCTTGCCGTTCACGCCGTAGTAGTGGGCGGTGAAGGGCGCGGCGGCCTTGTTCTGCAGGTGGACGTCCAGCGACCAGTATTCCTGCGGGACGAACTCCGCGATCTCCTTCTCCCGCTGCGCCACCAGCCGGATGGCCACGGACTGCACACGTCCGGCGGACAGGCCGCGGCGGATCTTCTTCCACAGCAGCGGGGAGAGCTGATAGCCCACGATGCGATCCAGCACGCGGCGCGCCTGCTGCGCGTCCACCAGATCCTGATCGATGGCGCGGGGGTGCTGGATGGAATCCTGCACCACCTTTTTTGTGATCTCGTTGAAGGTGACGCGCTGCGCCTTGTCCTCCGGCAGCTCCAGCAGGTGCTGCAAATGCCAGCTGATGGCCTCGCCCTCGCGATCCGGGTCGGTGGCCAGGAACACGGTCTTGCTCTTGCCGGCGGTGGTTTTGAGATCCTTGATGATGTCCTCTTTGCCCTTGATGGGGCGGTAATCGGGTTCAAAGTCGTTGTCCACGTCCACGCCCAGCTTGCTCTTGGGCAGGTCGCGCAGATGTCCCATGCTGGCCTTGACCACATAATCGGGTCCCAGATATTTGCCGATGGTCTTGGCCTTGGCCGGGGACTCCACAATGACCAGATTCTTCTTTGATGCCATAGTTACTATTTACTCCTTTTTCAGCTCCACCGTGCGCAGGAAGCTGCGCGTACCCTGACGGCTCACATAGCCGTCGATCTCCAGCACCGTCAGCGCCGAGAGAACACGGCGGACGGGCAGATCGGTCAGGAGCGCCGCGTCATCGGTAAGGGTGGGAACGTCGGTTTGCAGAACGGACAGCACGGCGATCTGGTCGTCGGTGAGTCCGGCGGGGTCGTGGGAAATGTCCAGCACCGGCAGCGCCGGGGCGGATGGGGCGGCGGGTGCCGCAGGTTCGGCGGGCGCGGCCTGGCTCTCCGGCGGGGTCGAGCCCTTGGGCAGGGGCGGCAGCTTGGCGCGGAGAGGCCGCAGTTTGTGGGGATAGCGGCTCTCGTAGAAGCTCAGCACGTCCCACGCCTCGCACACAAGGCCGGCGCCCTCGCGGATGAGGGCGTTGGTGCCGCGGCTCATAGGCGCGTCGAAGGGGCCGGGGACGGCGAACACCTCCCTGCCCTGCTCCAGCGCGGTGGTGGCGGTGATCAGCGCGCCGCTCTTCTCCGGCGCCTCCACCACCACGGTGGTAAGGCTCAGGGCGCTGAGCAGCCGGTTGCGCACCGGGAAATGATCGGCCTTGGGCACGGTGCCCGGCGGGTACTCCGACAGAACGACGCCGGTGGCCACGATGTCCTGATAGAGACGGCGGTTCTCCGCCGGGTAGATCACGTCGGCACCGCCGCCCAGCACAGCAGCGGTGAAGCCGCCGGCGCGGAGCGCACCCTTGAGGGCTTCGCCGTCGATGCCCTTGGCCATGCCGGACACCAGCAGCGCTCCCTGCTTGCTCAGCTCATAGCCCAGCTGGGAGGCGGCGCGGACGCCGTAGGGCGTGCAGGAGCGGGTGCCCACCACCGTGACAGCCACCTCGTCGTCGAACATGGGCAGCGCGCCCTTGCCGTACAGCAGTATCGGCGGGTCGAAGATGGTGCGGAGCCGGTTGGGGTAGAGACTGTCGCCCATGGTGAGGATGAACTGCCCGTCCCGGGCGCAGTCCGCCAGCACCTGCTCGGTGCGCTCCAGCGACTTGTCCGCCAGCAGCGCTGCCTGCGCCTTGGTGATGTCCGGTGTCAGCAGCAGCTCGCCCTCGTCGGCGTAGTAGATGTCCTCCGGGGAACCGAAGTGCTCCAGCAGCTGGAGGCGGGTGCGGGTGCCAAGGCCGGGCAGCGTGGCCAGCCAGACCCAGTATTTCAGTGCGGCCATGTCAGTTGCCCTCCTCGGCGCGGTACGCCTCCCACAGCAGCACAGCGGCGGCAGCGGCGGCGTTCAGCGATTCGCAGTGGGGCGTCATGGGAATGCGCAGCGTCTCGCGGCAGAGCGCCAGCGTCTCGGCACGGGCGCCCTGTCCCTCGCTGCCGATGACCAGTGCGCAGCGGCGCAGGTCGCGGCTGCGGACGTCCACGGTGTCGTGGCGGAGGGCGGTGCCGTACAGGGGCAGCCCTGCGCCGTCCAGCAGTGCCGACAGCTGCGGCAGCGTGACGGCGTACAGCGGCAAGCGGAACACCGCGCCCATGGAGGCGCGGAGGGTCTTGAGACTGTACGGGTCGGCGCAGCCGGGCAGCAGCAGCGCCCCGGTGCAGCCGAAGGCGTCCGCCGTGCGGAGGACGGCTCCCACGTTGCCGGGATCCTGCACCCCGTCCAGCACCACATAGCGGCCGTCGGGCAGGCTGTCCGGCGGGGACAGGGCGGGCAGGGCGCACAGCGCCAGCGTGCCCTGGGGCGTGGGCAGCGGGGAGACGGAGGTCATCACGTCCGCCGGTACGCTGACGCGGCGGACGGCGTCCGGCAGATCAGTGGGAAAGGGCACGCCGTCGGCGGTGATGACGCACCGGACGGTCACGCCGTGGTGCAGCGCCTCGTCCACCAGCTTGGGACTGTCGCAGAGAAATGTGCCGGTCTGACGGCGGTATGCGGCGGAATCCAGCTTGCGGACGTGCTCCAGCAGCGGATTTTTGCGGCTGGTGATGCGCTCGGTCATAGCGATGCCCCCTCTTGCAAAGAATATTCTTTATAATATAGGTGTCAGTCCAGAATGTCAACAAAAATAACGCGGCGCCCCCTGAACAAAGGGGCGCCGCGCTTTCCGTCCATGCAATCGCAAACACAGACGGAGGAGGGTTATATTCACCGCTTGGTTGGAGCGGGAACCGCGAGGGGATTACTGGTTGACATAGTCGGGTGTCCACACTGTGTCGGTCTTCCACAGGACAGATTCCTTAACGCCGTTAAGCGTGTTGCCGGACAGCTTGAAGGTCGCACTGTCAGCCATGGTCGGGTACTGCGTGCTGTTGTTATAGAAGCAGATGAAACCTGTTGCATTTCCGGTAACAGTATTGCCGGTGATCTCCACATTACCCAGCTTTACCTGCTCCTTAGTGCCGCAGAACATAACAGCAACATTCTTATACGCATCATCGCCCGTTGCACCTTCAAAGTTACTCATGTTGAAAGTGTTATTCTTGATGGTAACAGTGCCACTGGCAGTGCCTTCCCACAGCTTGATGGGACGGACAGCATTGACGGTGCAGCCCTCGATGGTCACATTGCACTGACCCATGTTCTGAATCCAAACAGGGTTGGAGTTGTTCTTGTATCCTACATTTTCATGAATATTAAAGGTGCTATTCTTAATGACCATTTCATCGGCACCGGAAGCGCCGTTCTGAATCCAGTTGCCGTTGAAGGTGCAGCCATCGAAGGTCACACTGGCAACACGATGGGCAACCGTCATAGACTGTACGCGCGATTCCGTCCACATACTCATTGCCATCTGACCGGCACCGAAGGTAACCTTGTCAAAGACAACATTTGCCGCGTCAGGAACTTGCAGCGTAATGGCACCGGCGTTGAAATCGCCGGTATCACTGGCACCCAGCACAGAGCCGGTCAGGATAACATTAACTGAGGGCTTACCGGTGGAGTAGATGTAGCGGACTTTATCTCCGTCGTGCGTTGTATAATTATCTATGCTTGTCTTATGCGGATAGCCAGCGGGAGCAACATCACTGTTCCATTCGCCGTAATGGTAGTGATCTGCGATATTCTCATTACCGATGGTAAGGCCGTTCTGGAGGGACTTGCCGCTCAGATCGACATAGATGGTCTTGACGCCCTCGGGAATCGCGGGCAGGCCGTTGAAGTCAGCGAGGCTATAGAACTTGGTATCCTCGCCAGCCTGCTCATCGTAAGTATCGTTGAAGCTGTCGAACTCATGGGTGTACTGGGTCGCGTAAACAGTGATGGAGATGCCGTCCAGCGTCAGGTTCTTGTACTCGTTGCCGGCTTCTTCCTTCATGTGGCCGCGCAGGTAGTAGACACCATTATTCGCAGGAGCGGAATCATTCTGATTCAGCAGGTTGCCTTCGTTTGCAAAGGACACGGGGGTTGCTTCCTTGGTCTTTGCCTCCACCACATCAAGCTTGATGGCTTTCAGCAGCTTTGCATCGCCGGTAGTACCGGAGACAACCACCTTATACTTCAGCGCCAGGTTGCCCTTGTTCACGATCTTGAAGCCTTGGGTAAAGAAGGTTGCACCCGGCTCCCACAGAATGTCGGTGTTGTTATTGGCGTCTTTGAAGTTCAGGGTCTTGCCATCGAGAGTCTTGCCGTCCTCGCCGACGATGTCCACATCCAGATTGCCTGCCTGGATCTTGTTCACCGCTGTGCTGGCCGTATCGGTAAACCAGGCGAACGTCGTCCCGACCAGCATGACCACACACATGACCAGTGCCATAACGCTGGTCAATAGTGCGCGCTTTGTCGCTTTTTTGTTGTTGTTCATTTAAGAACCCTCCCATGTAAAATTAGATTTCGCAAATACGCTATCTGCTTTGCCGCCTTCGGCGGCAAAGCAAGACACCCATGGGTGTCCGTATATAGTATATTTACGATGTATAGTGTAAGTGTACCACCGCTGCATGTCGTTTGCAAGTGATTTCACGCAATTTTCTGAATTTCGGCACATCAGCCAACATTCGGCGCGAAATTTGTGCAAAATGGCGGATTTGGCAATTTTTTCCACCCGTATTTGCGATGGGACGTTGTGCCGTAGGGCGGGGTGCCCTCACCCCGCCGCACAAGGGAGACGGATTCCCTCGCCAGTGACGGCGGGGCACACGGGCCCCGCCCTACAGGGTGCGGCGGTCATATAGGGCGGACAGAGTCGTCCGCCCCTACAAAGCAGAACAAGAACCGTGCAAATACGGCAAAGCACCCCTGCAGCTTTGCCGCTGGGGTGCTTTAGCCTACACTCAGTCGAGCATGCTCTTGAGGTCAACGGCGACCTCGAAGGGAGCAGCCGTGGCTTCCTTGATCTGATCGACAGTGAACTCGGGGTTGATCTCGGTCATCAGCAGGCCGTTCTCGGTGACCTCGAACACGCACATCTCGGTGATGATCTTATTCACGCAGTGAGAGGCGGTCAGGGGCAGACGGCACTTCTCGAAGATCTTGGGGTTGCCCTTGGCGGTGTGCTCCATGCAAACGATGCAGTGCTTAGCGCCCACGCACAGATCCATGGCGCCGCCCATACCGGGCATCTTCTTGCCGGGAATGATCCAGTTGGCCAGATTGCCCTCGGCGTCCACCTCCAGCGCGCCCAGGAAGCAGGCGTCCACGTGGCCGCCGCGGATCAGGCCGAAGTTGCTGGCGGAATCGATGAAGCCGCCGCCGTAGGCCACGGAAGCAGGGCTGCCGCCCGCGTCCACAACGTGGTACGGATCGTAGTTCTCGTCGCCCTCCTTGGGTGCCTTGCCTGCGGAGACGATACCCAACTCAGCGTGGATGATCAGCTCCACGCCCTCGGGCAGGTAGTGGGGGATCAGGGTGGGCAGACCGATGCCCAGATTCACGACGTCGCCATCTTTCAGCTCTTTGGCGCAGCGCTTGGCAATAAAGCCCTTGATCTCAGACTTTTCCATTACTTTCTGTCTCCTTCCACGATGTAGTTCACGCACATACCGTAGGTATGGACGTTCTCCGGCTCAATATCGCCCACGGGAACGATATACTCGCACTCAGCGATAACGGTGTCAGCGGCGGTGGCCATGACAACGTTGAAGTTGCGCATGGTGCCCTTGTACCAGCAGTTGCCGTACTCGTCGCACTTATAGGCGCCCAGCAGGGCGAAGTCGGCGTGGATGGGCTTCATCAGCAGATAATCCTTGCCGTCCACGGTGTGGCGACCCAGGCAGAAGGGGGACTCCTCCACCAGCGTATCGATGCCCACGGGAGTCAGCACGCCGCCCAGACCGGCGCCGCCGGCGCGGATGCACTCAGCCAGAGTGCCCTGGGGCAGCAGGTTGACCTCCAGCGTGCCCTCGGTGTTCTGCTGGCCGACCTCGGGGGTCATGCCCACGTGGGTGGCGATCACGCGCTTGACCTGATGGTTGTGGATCAGCTCGGCGATGCCGAAGAACTCCTCACCCATGGGGCCGGTCGCACGACCCATATCGTTGGCGATCAGGGTCAGATCCTTGGTGCCCCGTGCCACCAGCTCCTTGACGATAGCACGCGCCTGGCCGCAAGCCAGGAAGCCGCCGCACATAATGGTGGCGCCGTCGGGGATCATGGCTGCCGCTTCCTTGGCAGTCAATACAGGTTTCTTTGCCATTTCTGTTCCTCCTACTTATTTCGTTGCATTGACCACCGAGCCGGCCGGCATCTCCGGCCGACCCGGTGGTCGTTGCTGCATTTTACTTCATGCCGCGCTTGACCATTTCGGTCACGGCGAAGGACGCCACGTCGTCGGCATACTTGCCGGCGCCGAAGCCGGCGTCGAAGCCCAGCTCCTTGGCCAGCTCATGGGTGATACGGGGACCGCCGCAGCAGACAACGAACTTGTCGCGCAGACCTTCGGCCTCCAGCAGCTCGATGAGGTTGGTCAGGTTCTGGATGTGTACATCCTTCTGGGTCACGGTCTGGCTGACCAGCAGCACGTCGGCGTGCAGCTCCAGCGCCTTCTTGATGAACTCCTCGTTGGGAACCTGAGAGCCCAGGTTGTACGCCTCGATCATCTCGTAGCGCTCCAGACCATAGTGACCGGCAAAGCCCTTGCGGTTCATGATGGCGTCGATACCCACGGTGTGGGCGTCGGTGCCGGTGGAGGCGCCCACCATCACGACCTTGCGGCCGATATGCTCACGGATGTACTCGTTGGTGTCCTCCATGCTCATCACGTCGGACTCCACGGTGATGACGTGGATATCCTCGTAGTTCACGGAGTGTACGCAGCTGCCGTAGACCACATAGAAGGTGAACTCCTTGTCCAGCGCGGTATGATAGGCCACGTTGGGCTCCTCAAGGCCCATCTTCTTGGCGATCTGACGGGCAGCCTCCTCACCGCGCTCATCATCCTTGATGGGCAGGGTGAAGCTGGTCTGTACCTTACCGTCGTTCATGGTATCGCCGTAGGGCTTCAGGCGAGTCAGATCCAGCGTTGTATCGAAATCGATCTTATGGGTATTATACAGTCCGCTGC